>OGWS01001347.1_pt1 | contig 19845 bp, 17 predicted proteins | sample 1576111 | NCBI WGS metagenome assembly OGWS01 (sample SAMEA3541534, study PRJEB24748) | human gut metagenome | biome: human gut; feature: human-associated habitat; material: faeces | place: China | collected 2012
CTACGGTCTTCTGCTGCAGGGCCGTGTAGGTCTCGGACCAGTTCATATTGGTGGCGTCTGCGCCCCATCTCTTGTAGCACTCCATCAGCAGGTTGCTTCCTGCTACACGGATTTTTAAGTTCTTCATGTCATCCACGGACTTGATCTCGCGGACACTGTTAGTCAGTTCACGGAAACCATTCTCCGCGATGCCCATGCAGTGCAGGCCATACTCGCTTAAAATGTCTTTTAACATCTCACCGGCCTCACCGTCCAGCATGGCGTCTGCATCCTCAACGGAATCAAACAGATATGGAAGGGACACCACGTTAAAGCGCGGGTCAAACGCAGAGTAAATCAGGTTGCTGTGCATGGAAATCTGAACCGGATCCCCATCGATCAAAGCCTGGATCCCCTCAGACTGGTTTCCGTTGGTCAGCTGGTCTGCCGCGTATACATTCACCTTGATCTTTCCGCCGGTTGCTTTTTCAACGAGCTCGCCGAACTTGCGTCCGCCCTCGGCCCAGGTACTGGTCTCGGTGGTGGAACAGGTAAAGTTCCAGGTCTGCTCTTTCCATCCAAGATTACTGTGATCCTCTACGGAATCCGCACCGATGCTGCTGTCTGATTTCTCGGTAAAGACTGCGATCAGGTCTGCTGCATCTTTGTAGCCCTGATTCTCCAGCTCTTTCTGATACCACTCAGCTACGCCGGAAACAGCATTTTTGAAGGAATCTACATCCATATCCTCGTATTTGGTAATGGTAACGCCGTTGGTGTTCTGCCAGCGGTCCATGATCTCCTCATCACCGGCACGGTTGATGTAACGCTCATAATCAACCGCTTTCTGGCCTGCCTCATCGACCACAGCCTGCTGCTCCGGTGTCAGAGCATCATAAATCTTCTGGTTGATGCAGAAGAACAGGCAGTCGTAGTTTGCGTTCCATAAGGAGCAATACGGCTGTACTTCCTGTACGCTTGCTGCGTCGATTGCCGGAAGCGGGTTCTCCTGGCCCTCTACGGTCTTCTGCTGCAGGGCCGTGTAGGTCTCGGACCAGTTCATATTGGTGGCATCTGCGCCCCATCTCTTGTAACACTCCATCAGCAGGTTGCTTCCTGCAACACGGACCTTTAAGTTTTTCATATCATCCACGGATCTGATCTCGCGGACGCTGTTGGTCAGCTGGCGGAAGCCGTTCTCTGCAATACCCATGCAGTGCAGGCCATACTCGCTTAAGATGTCTTTTAACATATCACCGGCCTTGCCGTCTAACATCGCATCTGCCTCTTCGACAGAGCCAAACAGATACGGCAGGGATACCACGTTAAAGCGCGGGTCAAATGCAGAGTAGATCAAGTTGCTGTGCATGGAAATCTGAACCGGATCTCCGTTCATCAGTGCCTGGATACCCTCGGACTGGTTTCCGTTGGTCAGCTGGTCAGCTGCGTAAACATTGACCTTTACCTTGCCTCCGGTTGCCTTTTCCATGAGTTCGCCGAACTTCCGTCCGCCCTCAGCCCAGGTACTGGTCTCGGTGGTAGAACAGGTAAAGTTCCAGGTCTGCTCTTTCCAGTCTAAGTCACTGTAATCGCCAATGGTGTCAAAGTCTGCGCTTCCACCATCTGCTGCTGTGCTCTGATCACTATCTGCCAAAGCAGTAACTGCCCCGCTGTAGGAATCCCCGGCCAGTGCCTTCGGCAGGAAGGTGGACACAACCGGCACATAGGTGATCAGAAGCAGGACAATCACGGATGCGCCGATCATCGGCATAACCGCACGGGAAATCTTCGGAATATCGACCTCCATACCCTTTTTCAGCTTGACAGAGATTGCAACAAATAAGTTTACGCCAACCGGCGGGGTTACCTGTCCGATCGCCAGGTTTACGGTTGCAACGATACCAAAGGCAACGACATCGTATCCGAGTGCCTTACATACCGGCAGCATGATCGGAATGAAGATGTACATCGCAGAGTTTGCATCGATGAAGCAGCCTGCGATCAGGAAGATCACGTTCACGATCAGAAGGAAGGTGAACTGGTTGTGTGCAATGCTTCCAAGCAGGTCGGATGCCGCCTGTGCGATACCAAACTTGGTACATACAAAAGAGAACAGAGACGCACTGGCTACGATCAGCATGATGCCGCCGGTGGTCTTTCCGGATTCTACCAAAAGTCCTCTTAAATCCTTAAAGGTAACTTCTTTATAAATGAAAATACCAACAAACAGACCGTATACAACAGAAACGGCTGCTGCCTCAGTCGGAGTAAAGATACCGCCGTAAATCCCCCCCAGGATGATGACCGGCATCAGCAGACCCCAGAATGCATCCTTAAATGCTTCCCAGCGTTCCTTGCCGCTTGCACGTTTCTGGCTGGACTGAATGTTATTTTTGCGCGCCTCGATCATAACCACGATGACCAGAGCCACACCCATTAAGATACCCGGAACGATGCCTGCAGTAAACATATCTGCGATGGAAACGCCGGTGATGGATGCATATACCACGAATGCGATACTCGGTGGAATGACGATCGCGATGGAGCTGGCGGTTGCCATAAGAGCCGCGGAGAACGGAGCGGAGAAGCCGCCCTGCTCGATCATAGCCGGGATCAGCACGGCGCCCAGTGCAGCCACGGTTGCCGGGCCAGAACCGGAGATCGCACCGAAGAAGCAGGCTACGATAACGCACACGATCGCGATACCGCCTCTTCTGTGTCCGACACAGGTATTCACGAATTTGATCAGACGTTTGGAAATGCCTGCCTTCGCCATAATGTTACCGGACAGTACAAAGAACGGAATGGCAAGCAGCAAAAACTTGCTGATACCGGAATACATGTTGGTTGCAACGATCGTTAAGGATGTCCCGGAATACAGGATCGCACAAACGGAGGAAAGTCCGAGGCAGATTCCGATCGGGATACCCATGATCAGGAAAATGAAAAATGAGATAAACAGTACCGCACTGATCATTTGTCATCGCCCTCCTTTCCACAGCTGTCCAGATAAAATTCGATAAAATGCAGGATCATGCAGGCTGCGCCGATCGGCACGAAGGACCAGAAGATCCACTCCGGCCAGTTCAGCACGAACGTGCGCTTGCCGTTCTGCATCTGGGTGATGACCTTATCCAGACCATACTTGAATAAAACTGCGGTGAAGGCTACAGAAAGGATCGTGCTCAGAAGCAGAAATCCCTTTCTTGCCTGTGCCGGAAGACGGTCAGTCAGAAGTGTTAAATTGACCAGTTCGCCGTCACGGCATGCCAGTGCCGCTGCAAGCAGCGTGATCAGTACAAAAACTGCAACAACCAGTTCCTCGGTAAAAGACCAGGACTGATGAATGACTTTTCGTGAAAATACATTTCCCACAGTCAGAACAAGAATGAGCACGGTTGCGATTTCCAGCACCAGTTTTTCCAGTCCTGCGAGGGCATTCATGAGTTTTTTGTAGGTTTTCATATACCTTTTAACCCCTTTCCCTTGTGATAAATGGTAACTGTCCTGCATACAAGTACAGACACAGTCACGATACCTGTTTTGATACTACCTGTTTTGTTTTGGAATTTTTGGCATACAAAGAACCTGCTGTCGGCAGACACCCTATGTATTAAGAGTTTTGGTAACTGTTCCGTATAGAGCTTCCCAGTTACAGATTTTGATTTTCAGACACCAAATGCATAAGACCTGCTGTCGGCAGTCGCCCCGTACATTCAGAAATCAGATCACCTTCAGATACGCGATATGCACACTCTGATTTTACAGAAAAAAAGGTCCATCCCATTCAGGGACGGACCTTCATTTCTCTTTTGAAACCACCCTGTTTCAAGTAAGAAACAGATACAAACACGTGTACCGGTATCTTTCATTATTACTTTTTCTCAGTAAAGTATGAACGAGATAATGATACACTATTTTAAAACTATCGTCAATTCTAAATTTTTCCTAAACTTTATAAAAGTTTCGTTCCTGTTCGCACATGCGTGCCCAGCCACGGGATTTAATTAAATCCGAAGAATTTCTGGCTGATCTTATAACCGGCAATGGATACGGTGCGTCCGCTCTTTCCAGGCAAATTCATGCTCTGACCTAAGAAGCCCCAGCGCAGGCGCATATAAAGGGCAAAATCCTGCTCCTTCAAATCCTTCCAAAGCTGTTTTTTCTTCTCCATATTTTCATCGGTTCCAGACTTAATGGCAAGAATGGAGCAGATCGTCATCATGATCTCGAGGTAGCGCACCATATAATGACGCAGCTTGTAATTTGTGATCTTCGCATCATGGTAATACCCCAGCATCAGACGGGTTACCAAAAGCTGCTGGTCGATACGCCCGATCATGACCTGCTCGTTGACTGACTGGTCCTGTCTTCCAATGAAATACCGGTAAAAGTTTACATCCAGATAATAAAATGTCTTTACATACGGAAGCGGCTGGAATACGAAAATATTATCGACATAGAAGGTGTGCTTCGGCAGTTCCAGGCCACACTCCTTTAACATCTGCGTACGGTAAATGACCGAATGCATCAGAATATACTGACCCAGCATAAATACCTTTACATCTTTCCAGGTGCAAAGCTGACGCTTTGGAAGTGCCGTACGGTACTGCATGACCCGTTTGTGCTTTGCCCCCTGCTTCTCATAGACAAAGTTAGTGATAAGCATATCCAGGGTCTGGTTGCCCATGACAAAGCTTCTAAGCGTCTGCAGAACTTCTTTATATGCCTCCTCATTGACCCAGTCATCGCTGTCTACCACTTTAAAATAGACACCGGTCGCTGCCCTAAGACCGGCATTGACTGCCTCACCGTGACCTCCGTTTTCCTGGTGGATGGCCTTGCAGATACCAGGATAACGTGCCTCGTACTCGTCTGCGATCTGAGCCGTATTGTCCTTCGTGGAGCCGTCATCCACGATCAGGATTTCTACCTCGTCTCCGCCCGGAAGCAAAGACTCGATACAGTTTCTCATATAGCCTTCAGAATTGTAACATGGAATTGCTATCGATAATAATTTCATACTTTTTCAAAAACCTCCTTGGTTTTATATAACGATGTGACAGCCACCAAAAAGCCAGTTGCTGCCAAAATTACCGCTGTCTGGGTCTGCAGGACCGGCAGATTTCCAAAAGAAAGCCCGTCCGGAAGCGATGGAATTTGGGATACCTGCCTTACATAATCGGCTGCCACGGAAAATGCCGCTGCAGCCATATTTGCTCCTGCATGCAGAAATACCGCCGGAGCCAGCCTGCCGCTCCAGACCGTCACCAGTTCCAGGCAAATACCCAGCAAAAAAGCATACACTCCCTGACCGAGATTTCCATGATACAGTCCAAACAGCAAGGCACAAAAAATCACGGACAGGCGCGTCCCCATATGCATGCACAGTCCCTTATGGATAAACCCCCGAAATATCAGTTCTTCCGTCAATGGCGTAAGCACCACCGTGATCAGGATCCGGAGCGCACCTGGTGTGCGGTATATGGTTTCCTGCACACGGCTCCAGCCTGTTGACGGTGCAAAAAGTACCTGCAGCACCATATTCAGGCACAGACATGCCCCAATCCCGGTCAGTGCAGCAAAAAAACAGCCTTCCATAAAGCGATTTCTCCCGTCAGACCTGTTTTTTTCTGTTTTCTGCAGTGTTTCACCCGCTGTTCTCTGCGTTGATTTCTGCAGCTGCAGCATTCCTGCGTTTTGTGCCAGAACCTGCATTTTTGTCAGATTCCGGTATACGGAGAACAAAACGGGAAATGCCAGAAGCGCACCTGCCCCAGTCACCACAAGACCGGCTTCCGATCCTGACAGCAGGGAACGGATCTGTGCATTTTTCGCATGTTCCGCAAACAAAGAACAGCCTGCCATGGCTGCCTCTGTACACAGTTCATAAAAGACAAGCGGTCCAAGCAGCAAACATGCAGTCTGGAACGCTTCCATTTTCAATCGTTTCTTCCGTGTTTTCTTATACATTTTTCATTGCATTGCGTATCCGTAAGGCACCAATGGCGCATCCACGGACTAATTTTTCAACAATGTCATCCTTTTTCCTATAACTATTTCACTATACCACAAACCGGTTGCAATTTTCAAGCAGAAACACTATAATGAATCCAAACAGGGACTACCTAAATAAAAAACTACATACAGAAAGGGTTCAATCATATGGCAAAGAAAAGAATTGTTATTGCGCTTGGTCACGACGCTCTTGGGACCAATCTCCCGGAGCAGAAAAAAGCAGTAGCTTCCACCGCAAAATTAATTGCGGATTTCATCCAGAATGGCTGGCAGGTCGCTGTCGTTCACAGCAATGCACCTCAGGTAGGCATGATCCACACCGCTATGAATGAGCTTTGTTTTAACCATGAAGGAGAAGGTTATACTCCTGCTCCCATGTCTGTCTGCTCTGCCATGAGCCAGGGCTACATCGGCTACGACCTTCAGAATGGGATCCGTTCCACGCTGTTAAAACGTGGTATCTATAAGCCGGTATCCACCGTACTTACCCAGGTTATGGTTGACCCTTACGATGAATCCTTCTACAATCCAATCAAGAAGGTAGGTCGTTATATGACCAGAGAAGAGGCCGATGCAGAAGAGGCAAAAGGCAATTATGTTACCGAAATTCCAGGCAAGGGCTGGCAGCGTATCGTATCTGCACCCAAACCAGTTGGTATTGTCGAGATCGATACCATCCGCACCTTAATGGATGCTGATCAGATCGTCATTTCCTGCGGCGGTGGCGGTATTCCGGTTCTGGAACAGGGCAGTGAACTGCGCGGTGCCAGTGCTGTCATCGAAAAAGATTCCGTCAGCGGACTCCTCGCAAAAGAGATCGATGCCGATGTTCTCATGATCCTGACCGATGTTGCACAGGTAAGCTTAAACTATGGAAAAGCGGAAGAGGCCCCACTCTCCCACCTGACTGTGGAAGAAGCAGAGAAATATGCTGCTGAAGGTCAGTTCGGTGAAACTTCCATGCTTCCTAAGATTGATGCTGCTGTTTCTTTCATCAAGTCCGGAAAGGGCCGCAGTGCCATCATCACAACCATGGCAAAAGCGGAAGAAGCCGTAAACGGTAAGGCCGGAACTACCATCGAGTAATCTGATATCTGATCCAAAAAATATTTGTTGCTGTTCACGCATGCATGCCCAGCAACATGAACAACCATTTCAAATTGGAAACGTGCTCCGCCAGGCGCACACGATGAAAAACGGAGTTTTGCAAAACCGCAAAACTCCGTTTTTTTAATCCGTTATCTGTTATCGTCCATACTTTTATGACCCATATATCTTGCATCCGCTCCAGAAGCAAGACGTTCATTTGCAGCGGCAATCTTGTCTTCGATCGTATAGTTTAAATCGCTGGTCATTTCCACCATGACAATTGCAAACTCATCCCCGCCGATCCTGCATACATAATCAATGCTTCGAAATGCTTTCTGCAGGGTGTCTGCTACCTTTTTCAGGATTTCATCCCCTGTTGCATGCCCATAAGTATCATTCACCGATTTAAAGGTATCTACATCTACCAGAATCAGGGCAATTCCATATAGGTGCGCTGACCGGTCATGGCATAAAGCCGAACCTGCTCCGTCAGGTAATCGGAACCATCCTGCAGCTGCTTTGCTGCCCGCTCACATTGGATATACGGTTCCGTCGTGTCATGCAGAATCAAAAACTCCCGCTCACTGATCATGGAAATAATCAAAAACAGAGCCGCCACAAACACGGTAATGCCTATGCTCCAGGAGCTTACTCTTCTGATCTTAATTTTTTTGCCCATCCCCATTCTTCTTTTTTGCAGCAATAAAAGACTTTGAGGTTTTAGTCGCTATCCTGGTCATCATGGTTATCCAAATTGTACTACATCTTTGATCGGCTGTGCCGGAACAACTTCCTCTGCATAAAGCACCGGTCCCTCGCCATTATAATCCTGCCAGTACTCAATCTCAACTCTGGCCCGTACAGTGACCCATTGTCTGGTTTCCAGGTTTCTGGCTTCCTTGGACTTGCAGATGTAACCCAGAAATGTCATATCCTCTGCACAGCAGGTCATAGCCATACGTCCCGGCACAAAATAGTTCTTCGGGAAATTCGGAGATTTCATGACCATAGCAGTAAATTCCACAACTTTGCCCTTATAACGTTCTGGCTTGTCCATACAGTCAATATACCAGATGCCATAAGCCTCCGGACTGATCTTGATGACATCAGCCTTCATATCATACGGAAGATCTTCTTCCGAAATCTCATCGATCTCGCCATTTTCATCCTCAAAAACAATTTCACACTTGGTGTTCATGGATTTGAGCATGCGCTTATAACGTTCCAGATCATCAATGCCGTCGCAGCGATTACAGATGATAAGTTCAGAATTTTTCACCATCGCATTTAACAGAGACTTCATATTCTTCACATACAGATCGAACGTAGACATATCGATGATGGTGATCTGCTGATAAATGGTCCAGTCTTTCGGGAGCTTTAAATCATCCTGATTCCACATGCCATTCCACTCGATCAGTACACGCTCCGGCTGATGCAAAAGTTCCAGATCGGTTAACCGCTCTGGTGTGATCTGGTCTAAACTGTCTACATATACAACGGAAGTCTTTGTATCTTTTAAAAGGGCATCATCGTATTCCGTGTCGCCTTCCTCACAAACGATCAAAAGGGTCTTTCCCTCTGTCTGGAAATAATCCTGTTCCATTGTGAAGGACAAAAACTCGGTTTTTCCGGCTTCCAAAAATCCATTGATCAAGAATACCGGCGTTACTTCATCGTCAATCATTGGTCCCATATTTTGTACCTGTCCTTTTTTCTTTTTAAGAAAGCGCTGATGCATTCAGCGCCTTCTTCTGATCTATTTGGGCAATTAGTTTCTTCCAAATGCTTTCTTTAATTCGTCTTCCTTTAAGTTGGCACCGATGACACATACCTTACCGGTATAATCCGGTGCTCCGGTGCGGATCTCATACTGCTCCGGCACCATATCAAAATAGTACCACTCGCCTTCCTTCTCGCTCGGAAGCATGCCTTTTGCACGGAGAACATCACCGTATTCATTGCCGTAAGCCAGTTCTTCCAGAATTGCAGTCAGATTTTCCTTGCTGCAGGCATCGATGGTCTCAAGCCCCCAGCTGCTGAATACCTCGTCTGCATGATGATGATGGTGATGGTCGTGGTCATGGCAGCCGCATCCGCATTCCTCATCATGGTCGTGATGATGATGCTCATGATCGTGGTCATGGTCCTCACAGCCGCACTCCTCGTCATGGTCGTGATGATGGTGCTCATGATCGTGGTCATGATCCTCGCAGCCACAGCCGCAGTGCTCGCCATGCTCGTGGTGATGGTGGTGTGCGTGCTCCTCCTTTACCTGGGCCAGCAGTTCTTCCATCATGGTATCCGGCTTTTCAATCAGCTCTAAAAGCTGTGCACCGGTCAGCTGGTCGATCGGAGTGGTCACGATGCTTGCATCCTTATTGTGCTCGCGAAGCAGATCAACATCGGCTAAAACCTTCTTGGAATCTGCCACATCGGTACGGCTCATAACGATGGTTCCTGCATTTTCGATCTGGTTGTTGAAGAACTCACCAAAGTTCTTCATATACATTTTGCACTTGGTTGCATCTACGATGGTTACTGCACTGTTCAGTTTTACATCCAGGTTCTTTGCCACATCGCGCACTGCGTTCATAACGTCAGAAAGCTTGCCAACACCTGACGGCTCGATGATAACACGCTCTGGTTTGTACTTGGTCAGTACCTCTTCCAGGGATTTTCCGAAATCTCCTACCAGAGAGCAGCAGATACAGCCGGAGTTCATCTCACGGATCTCGATGCCGGAATCCTTTAAGAATCCGCCGTCAATGCCGATCTGACCAAACTCGTTCTCGATCAGGACAACCTGCTCACCCTTGATGGCCTCCTGTAAAAGCTTCTTAATAAATGTTGTTTTTCCTGCGCCTAAAAAGCCGGAAATAATATCAATCTTTGTCATGATGATCCCTTCTTTTCTTTATGCTCTGTCAAGCAGCTGTTAGCAGCTGCTATCGCTATCGTTTCCCATTCTGTCACAAAATGTCCAGAATGTCAATATGCCGGGCAGGTTGTGCCCGGCATATCATGTTATTGCTGGTTACTGGTTATACATATGGGACCGGTAACCTTTATTTTCTTTTTTCCATATAAGCACTGATGCCGTCAACCACTTCCTGATCCAGGATGTGCTCCATGCGGCAGGCATTCTCCTCTGCCATTTCCTCAGAAACACCCGTTACCTCCTGCAGGAATGCAGTGAGGAGCAAATGGCGTGCGTAAATAGACTTTGCCTTGACAAGCCCTTCCTCGGTAAGCTGGATGTCACCACCCTGCTCCATGGAAATGAAACCCTGGTCACGTAAAAGTCCCATGGCCCTGCTGACACTCGGCTTACTAAAATTCAGCGCACGTGCCACGTCAATGGAACGCACAACTCCTTTTTTTTCTTTGATCATCAGTATTGTTTCCAGATAGTTCTCCCCTGATTCGTGCATACAACAACAACCTCCTGTCCCATCATGGGATACCGCAGCAAGTCTGACAAACGAAAAAACGGGCTGCGAATACTATAATCATAAACGATAATCCCATGCAAGTCCAGCACTTTTCCGAAGTTGTACGAATTGTTTCTATAAAAAAATTCTCAATACATCTTTTCATTCTGACGTTGTTCGAATTTCTCCATATAAAAAACTTCTTCTCCGGAAAAGCAGACACCCGCTTTATTCCGGAAGCAGATTCTGCATGCTCTTTAAGCTGATCAGAAGTGTCGAAGTATTGTGCAAAAGCGCAGAGGTGGCAGGCGGCAGAATGCCAAGAACGCCAAGCGCAATCAGACCTGCATTAAACCCTACGATCGTGCGGTAGTTCCAGTTGATCCGCTTCATCAGATGATTGCTGATCAGTTTTAATGTTACCACCTCGTAGAGGTTGTCCGCACCAATCGTTACATCTGCGATCTCTCTCGCAAGCTCCGCACCATCGCTGATGGCAATACCCACATTCGCTGCGGAAAGTGCCGGGGAATCATTGATTCCGTCACCGATCATGATGACCTTGCGACCTGCATTCTTTTCTTTCTCCACAAAGCTTGCCTTATCCTCCGGAAGCACCTCGGAATAGTACTCATCGACTCCTGCCTTTGCAGCGATCGCTTTTGCCGTACGTTCACTGTCGCCCGTCATCATGACAACCTTGCTGATGCCTGCCTCTTTTAAGGAAGCAATGACATCGCGCGCCTCCTCACGCAGCGGATCCTGAATGCAGATCACGGCTGCCAGGGCACCGTCGATTGCCAGATACAGATGGGAATATTCCGGCGGAAGGGCATCGAATACGTCCTGTTTTCCTTCCGGTATGGTACATTTCTCGTCTTCAAAGACAAAATGAGCACTGCCGATGATGGCTTTCTTCTCGCCATTTTTATCCTCCAGGGTTGTGGAAATGCCATGTGCCACAATGTACTCCACCTTGCTGTGAAGTTCCTCATGAACCAGGTTTTTCTTCTTTGCTGCATCAACCACTGCCTTTGCCATGGAGTGCGGGAAATGCTCCTCCAAGCATGCCGCGATCCGGAGCAGTTCATCGCTGCCCATCTCGTTAAAGGATACTACATCCACAACCGTCGGCTGCGCCTTGGTCAGGGTTCCAGTCTTATCAAAGACAATGGTATCTGCCTCGGCCATCGCCTCCAGATACTTGCCGCCCTTTACCGTAATGTCATACATATTGGCCTCACGGATTGCGGAAAGAACAGAAATTGGCATAGCCAGCTTTAAGGCACAGGAGAAATCAACCATCAGAATCGACAGTGCCTTCGTGGTATTTCTGGTGATGAGCCAGGTAAGACCCGTGCCGAGCAGGCTGTACGGAACCAGCGTATCAGCCAGATGCTCTGCCTTGCCCTCCAGGGAGGATTTTAATTTTTCTGATTCCTCGATCATGGTAACGATCTTGTCGAACTTGCTGGAACCGCCGGTTTCTTTGACGCGGATGGTGATCTCACCTTCCTCGACAACAGTGCCTGCATAAACAGAGGCACCTGCTGTCTTGGCTGCCGGAACCGACTCGCCGGTTAAGGATGCCTGGTTGACCATGGCTTCTCCTTCGACCACTTCGCCATCGAACGGGATCACATTGCCCATGTGAACACGGACAAGGTCTGCTTTCTGGATGGTATTGGTCGGAACCAGTACCTCCTGTCCATCGCTCACCAGCCATACTTTGGTGATGTTTAAGGACATGCTGCGTGCCAGATCTCCCACCGATTTTTTGTGCGTCCACTCTTCCAGGATTTCACCAACACCAAGCAGGAACATGACGGAACCTGCCGTATCGAAGTCGCTTCTTATAATCGAAACGCCAATCGCGGTCGCATCCAGAACCGGAACTTCAATCTTTCTGGCTGCCAGTGTACGGATTCCTTTCCATATATATTTCACGGATTTCACCGACGTGATCACTGCCCGGATGCTGGCCGGAAGGAACATGATATTTCCTGCACGCAGGATCACGCGGGTCATCAGCTTGTCCCAGTATTCACTGTTTAAGGCACGACCGGAATTCTGCAGATAAGACTCCGGGACCTCTGCCTTCTCATAAGAGAATGTCTGCAGATCGCGGACAACCTCATTCCGGTCTCCGTCAAAATGAATGACCATTTCGCCAAGACGTTCCCGTACTTTTACAGAAATCGCATATGGCTTCGCGTTGAAGTAATACTGCAGAGTGTCAGCCTGCTCGAAGCTCATGCGGCCCTGCAGGATCTGGACACGGATTCTGCCGCGGATTTCATGTTTGATTACAAATTTCATGAGATATCCCTCTTTTCACTACGGATATGTATTTTGTATGTATTTCAAAGGAAAAGGGATGCAATCACTTCTGCTGCATCCCCCCATTTTCCTGTTTTCACGTTACGATTCTGTATCATCCAACACCGTAACATTCCTGCAAAAACCGGGCGGCAAGTCACAGATACCGCCCTAAAACACAAGCATTACTCAGCGTCTGCTGCTGCCTCGGTTTCTTCTGCTTCAGCCTCAGCTGCCTCATCTGCAAATGCAGCTGCCTCAGCTTTCGCTGCACGCTCCTCGTTGATCTGCTGAGCCTCAGCGTAGATGTCCTCTGCGTTTGCCTGTACGCTTGCTGCTACGTTCAGAACACATGTCTTTGCACGAAGAACAGCTGCAGTACAGTTGGTATAAAACTTCTTTGCATCCTCACTTGCAAGAACTTTTACGCCTGCGGTGCCAAACAGAACACCTGCTGCAAAAATTCCGGATTTCTTAACATCGAAAGCTTTTAAACATTTTAACATGACTGGATTCCTCCTCATATGTAATTTTTTTGTTTATCGGGTATTCTAACGCATTCTTTTTCAAAATTCAAGAGTCTTTTTGATAAAAATTATTAATAATGGAAGAAAAGGAATGTTAATGATAATCTTTCTCATTAACACTCCTTTTCACGATTCTCCGCCCGGAAAATGAACTTCCTGTTTCAGTCCGGAGGCAGAACCGTCTTCTGCATTTCATGCGAACGCCATATGTTCTCCCATACCGTAATCAATCCGATACATGTTTTTTCTCTGAATCAGACCAGCTTCTTCCAGTGTTTTCACCATACGGTAAACCGTAGCCATGCCAATGCTTGGGTCACGTTTTGCTGCCTTATAATAAATTTCCTTGCAACAGCTGCACTCATCCTGTAAAATCACATCAATCAAAAGTTTTCTCTGGCTGGTAATCCGGCAGCCATTCTTCTTCAATTCCGAAATAATAAATCCTTTTTTTGCCTCAGCTGACATATGATACCTCCTCTTGGTTGTTTGCTCTTTCCGGTTGATTTTGGTTAGTTTTTGCTAACTTATGGTTTTACAGAAAGGGCAGACAAAACTGCCCTGATCTGTTTGTTTCTTATTTTGTTTTTGGTTTCGGAGTGGAAGGATGACAGCTTGCACAGCCGGCACAGCCGGCACAGCTTCCAGAACATCCACCTGATTTTTTCTGCTGGTGACGCTTTCGGATCACATAGAAACAATATCCGGCGATGACGGCCACTACGATAATATCTGCTAACACTTCCGTTCCCTTCTTTCTATGCTGTTCACAGGTTGTGTAGACAGCAGCACATTTTAGCTGTTCTGTAATTCCAGTGTATCATAATGTCATGGACAAACAGCTTTTCATTTTAGCACCAGTTCCTGTATTTGTACAGTATCCATGCTATGAATGCAGCTCCGGCCGGTGAAAGCCGGAGCTGTAAAGATCTTATGTATCATTTGTTTTCAGAGCTTCTTACAACGTTATGAAGCAGCCTGTACCGATCTCTTTGCGTAGGTCTTCTGGTCTTTATACGGATCCGGACGGAACAGCATGAAGAGCATGAAGAGTAATACAACGAATCCAACTACAGTACCAACACCGAAGGTGCCATACAGTAAGAAGGAACCAACCTGATAAATAACCAGGGTTACTGCGTAAGCAAATACATTCTGGAACACAATTGCAAACCAGAACCATTTGCGGCTCTGCATCTCTTTTGCCATGGTAGAGATTGCTGCCAGGCACGGAGAATCAAGCAGGTTGAACAGCAGGAAACTGAAACCAGCCAGAGCAGTTGGGAACCACATGCCAACACCAGCTGCAACGGTATCTGCATCCTCGACATCGCCTGCAACGTTTGCAAGAACGCCCATGGTAGAAACGATACCCTCTTTTGCACTGAAGCCGGAGATTGCTGCTGCAACCGGCTGCCACTCGCCCCAGCCAAGCGGTGCGAACAGCGGTGCGATCGCGCCGCCGATGATAGCCATTAAGCTGTCTGCGGAATCCTCAACCATACCAAATGCGCCATCCTGTACACCAAAGGTGCTTAAGATCCACATAACTACACATGCTAAGAACAGTACGGTACCTGCTTTGATGAAGAAGCCTTTCAGTCTCTCCCAAACGTGAAGCAGGACAGTTCTTGCAGACGGAATATGGTACTGCGGAAGCTCCATAACGAACGGAGCCGGCTTACCAGAGAACGGTTTGGTTTTCTTTAACATGATAGCTGCGATCAGAACTGCTGCGATACCGATGAAGTACATCAGCGGAGTGATCATGCCAGCGACATCCCAGCCGGTTACGTAACCAGCCATAACACCGCCCATAAGAGCGATAACCGGAAGCTTTGCACCACACGGAACAAAGGTTGCAGTCATAATGGTAAGACGTCTGTCGTTATCCTGCTCAATGGTCTTGGAAGCCATAATTCCAGGAATGCCGCAGCCGGAAGAAATCAGCAGCGGAATGAAGCTCTTACCGGAAAGTCCGAAGTGACGGAACACACGGTCCATAACGAATGCAATACGTACCATGTAACCGCAGTCCTCAAGGATAGACAGGAACAAAAACAGGATTGCCATCTGCGGCATGAATCCAAGGACGGCACCCAGACCACCAATGACACCGTCAACAGCCAGGCTGATGATGAAATCGCTTGCGCCTGCGTTGGTAAGGAAGTTGGTTGCAACATCCTGAATAGCACCTACAAAGGTATCATTGGTCCAGTCGGTGACGAAGGTACCAACGGTAGATACGGAGATGTAATAAACAACCCACATGATCGCGATGAAGATCGGAATACCAAGAATACGGTTGGTTACAATCTGGTCGATCTTATCGGATACGGTCATCTTGTCTTTTCCCTTCTTAACAGAAGAGGAAACGACCTTCTGGATGAATTTGTAACGCTCATCGGTTACAATGCTCTCCATATCATCATCATGCTTTTCTTCGATTTCTTTTCTGGTTGCCTCAACGATACTTGCAGCAGAAGCCGGAAGTGCGATGCTCTCAACAACCTTGCTGTCGTTCTCAAGGAACTTGACTGCATACCATCTTTTCTTGTCAGCAGTGATGCTGTCCGGAAGAACCTCTGCAACCTTGGCAACTGCTTTTTCCATCTCCTCAGTGAAGATTTCCTTCGGCAGTGCTGCCTCTTTCTTGTGGGCAACTTCAACTGCCTTATCGATCAGCTTGTCAAGACCGGTCTGCTTTAATGCGGAGGTCTCAACCACCGGGCAGTTCATTAACATGGAAAGACGTTCAACATCAATCTTCATGCCTCTCTTCTCCAGAAGATCCGTCATGTTTAATGCGATGACAACCGGAACACCGGTCTCAATGAGCTGGGTGGTTAAGTACAGGTTACGCTCGATGTTAGTAGAATCCACAAGGTCCACGATCACATCCGGATTTTCTTTCAGCACGTAGTCACGGCTGACAACCTCCTCCAGTGTATATGGAGACATGGAGTAAATACCCGGAAGGTCGGTTACGATCACATCCTCATGTTTTCCTTTTGTTTTTAATTTGCCTTCTTTTTTCTCTACCGTAACGCCCGGCCAGTTACCTACATACTGGTTTGCACCGGTGAGGGCATTGAACATGGTTGTTTTACCACAGTTCGGGTTTCCGGCAAGTGCAATCTTAATTGCCATTTTCTTCCTCCCTGAAGCCAGATCCTGGCTTTCATTCTTCAATGTTGTCCTATGTATGATTCTTTGTTTGTCACAAAAACTGTATCGCGCAGAACTTTCAATCCCAAAGTTTCCTGCCGCGTACAATAACTATTTTACCTCTACGCACTGGGCATCGTCTTTTCTGACAGACAGCTCATAGCCTCTGACGGTAATCTCAACCGGGTCTCCAAGAGGAGCAACTTTTCTGATGTAAAGCTCGCTTCCTTTCGTGATACCCATGTCCATAATACGACGCTTGTAAGCACCATCACCACTGATTTTGGTTACCACAACGGTACTTCCAACTGCTGCATCACCTAAAGTCATCGTCTTAAATCTCCTTTCCCAAAGATCACTGCCTGATCACCGCCCTGGGTCTTCGTGGCTTCCGTTCGAATTCTTAATGGTTTTATGCCCTGATTCTTTGCGTTCTCCGTTCCGGCCCTCTGCAGCCATTTGATCCTGGCAGATATGTTTTCATTTGTATATAGTTACGTACCTCACGGAAACTTACGCTACCATGATGTGACGTGCCATATCCTGGTTAATTGCGACTCTGGAATCCTTGATGTTCACGATCACATTGCCTCCGATCGCTGAGATCACGGTAACCTCGGTTCCTGCCACGAAACCAAGATTCTCCAGAAAACGTCTGCACTCCTCATTTCCTCCAACCTTGTGGATTCTGCTCGCCTGTCCAACCGGCGCCATAGTAAGTGGCATCATAACTCATCTTCTTTCTTTTCTTATAGTATATAAATGAAGCTGCATTGTAACTGATGTAATAATTTAATCTGACACTTACACCAAATACAATCAGGCGGAAGCATTAGCACCCGCTAACTTTAAATTAGTATAGGCTAACTTCGGTTAGCAGTCAATAACTTTGCAGCAATTTTGTCATTTTTGTTAGTTGTTGCTAACCGCAAGTTTTCTTATTGAGAAATTTTTATTACTATTGTAAGCTTGACAGATTTTTCCAGGGAAATATGGTATGATAGGCATATCTTAGACGTGTTTTGGAGAGGTTATCGATATGATTGAACTGGTTTTTAATGAATTTCTCAGCACATTTCCATTTTTTATATTGGCTTATCTGCCGGTCTGCGACCGCATGCGTTTTGCATTCAAAAAATCCTTCCTGATCATGTGCGTCTGGGAATCCGTTTATCTTTGCCTGTTTTCCCTGCTCGTGATTTTCGGATCGCCCAGTGTTTCCGCCCAGTATCTGGCAATACCAGTCCTGTTTGCCCTGATGGTATTTTTGGTTGAAACGGATATTGGCATTGCCGCATTTCTTTTTTTATTTACAATCGATTATCTTCTGGTTATCCGGGCTGCAACCTTTTGTCTCTGCCAGAAAATTTTTCATTTTTCATTTCTTACCTGGCAGGCCGGGATCATCACCCTGGTGCTCACCCTGATGACTGTATTTTTCATGTCAAAGTTTTTGAGAGGGATTCTTTCTGACCTACTCTCTGTGCAGCTGCCGGAATTCTGGAAAACTGCCTGGCTGCTCCCATGCTCTGCAACCGTCATAGTCCTGCTCCTTACCGGGAACATCCGCAGCGGGGTCATAAAAAACAATGCACTTATGGCAAGAATCCTGCTTCTGGTCTGCATGTTTCTCATCAGCCATCTGATTCTTTTGTTTATCCGGAATCTACAGGAACAGATCATGGAACAGGAACGAAACAAAGCAATGGAAAATCTGTTAAAAATTCAGAGGAAACAGTCCGAAGAGCTCCAGACACGCATCAAAGAAAACCGCAGGGCAAGACACGATTTCCGTCAGCACAGGGCCGTGATCCGTGACCTGGTAAGCCGCGGGGACTTAGATTCCTTAAAAAATTACCTGGAGGAATATGAACAGCAGTTCCCCGATTCATCCGACCAGCTGTATTGCGGAAACCTTGCCTTAAATGCTGTCCTCTCCTATTATGCAGACCAGGCAAAACAATATTCCATACCCATAACACTCAAAATCGAACTGCCGGAAAAACTGCCCATCCCGGAAACCGACTTTTGCGTCCTGATCGGAAATCTTCTGGAAAATGCCCTCGAAGCCTGCAAAGCGCAGGTCAGCGATCCCTTTATCCGCGTTCTGATCCAGCAAAACCAGATGTCTTCGATCACGGTCGCAGTCGACAATTCCAGCTTCTATCGTCCGGTCTGGGATGGACAAAAGCTTCTCTCCAGCAAACACCCTGGAAACGGAATCGGAACGGAATCCGTGCGTTATATTGCGAAACGCTACAAAGGTGATGCACGCTTTGAGTGGAAGGACGGAGTGTTCTACGCATCGGTTATGCTGAACCTGCAATAATTCTTTTCCTGTAAAAATTATTGGACACGTCACTGACGCCTCCTCGACATGCAATACACCAAAAACGACTGCCCTTTCATGTCAAACCACATGAGAAAGCAGTCGTTTTCGTTTTTCATGACCTGTGTATTAAGAATACACTTCTTCTATTGTTCGTCAGAGCCCATATTTTTCTTTTGATAAAGCTCCATTACTTTTTCAACATCATAATCCGGTGCCATTTGTTTTGCAATCTGGTAAATAAGCTGCACAAAGGCTTCGTCCAATTCCAGAGTTTCTGCGATCCGTAATACGGAATCGTTTTTCTGCATTTTCTTTACAATAAGCCGAACCTGTTCCAGAAGCTGCCCCTCCGCAAGACCAGCTTTATGACCCTCCGCAAGACCAGCTTCCCGGCCCTCTGCTAATCCAGCATTTCTGTATTGTTTTTGCAGTAATTGATAATTTCGCTCTTCATCGTATTCATAGATGCTCACTTTTAACACCTCCGCACGATTTTTTCGCAGGAAATCTGCCAGCACATCATTTTTGATACATTCCTCCATTGCATCATTCACTGCCAGAACCAGCGGGAGACCGCTTTTCTGCTTTTCGCGTACCAACGCTACAAACGTTGAATAATCATGAAGCTCCCTGCATTTTTCCATTAATGCCACATTATGCCCTTTGTTGATGTTTAACACAATTGTTTCCAGGTGAGAATTCCAGCTTTTTCTGTTCTTCTCTTCTGGAATTCCCTGTTTGATTGTTTCGTGGTTTCTCAAGCATAGAAAAATTCCAGTAGATTGTTTAGAATGGCAATGCCATAGAAAATTAGATAAACCGCACGGTGAAATAGAGGTTCCCATGCTGTGGCTAAAAGAATGTTCCTGCTTTGCTTATAACATACCATTTTTATGCTGCATTGGCAAGGGAAATCTTCTTTATATAAACAATTTAACACAGTAAGTATCAAAGGGGCGAAAGTTCCAACAGCCGCCAT
>OGWS01001350.1_pt1 | contig 19818 bp, 19 predicted proteins | sample 1576111 | NCBI WGS metagenome assembly OGWS01 (sample SAMEA3541534, study PRJEB24748) | human gut metagenome | biome: human gut; feature: human-associated habitat; material: faeces | place: China | collected 2012
ATTACGATGAAGCAAGCGGTGAATTGTATGAGGAACTCTCACAGTTTCCGATGCTGACATTTTATGACAATGTGACGATCGGAGCCGGTATTTCGCATAATCAGGGCTATGCCGGTGAGTTCTGGCCGTATATGTTTTATACTTATGATGCGGCCAATGACAGCTACCGGGCCGAATACTTTGTCGATGCCTGGGATAAATCTTTATCCGATGTCAATTATAACGGGGAAGCCTTCCCGGATGATGCGGACAAAGACGGGGATGGTATTGTGTATTACCTGGAGGCGCCGGATGGCAGTGAAACCGGGGAGCCGCTCGACAGGGATGCTTTTGATCAATGGATTAGCGAGAATGTCGGCAATGAAGAAAACATTCCGTTTCAGGATTTGACAGAGGATGCAATCCGTCAGATTCAGTAAGAAAAAAGAATGAAATATACATGTGCTGATCGTGTTTTTTTATAGAAACAGAAGGTGCGTAAGGGGGAATTGGGGATGGAACAGAGAGAAATCAGAACACTGGTCAATAGGCAGCGCAGGTTCTTTTATACAGGAAAAACGCAGCATATGGCATTTCGTGAGATTGCTCTGCGGCGGCTGCAGATCAGCATTATGGCACATGAGGATGAGATCAATCGGGCACTCAGACTGGATCTCGGTAAAAGCGCATCTGAAGCGTATATGTGTGAAACCGGCATGGTGCTGGCAGAGATCAGCTATATGCTTAAACATATGCGGCAGTTTGGCAAGGATCAGACGGTGCGGACACCGCTGGCCCAGTTCGCGTCCAGAAGCTTCAGAAAGCCGTCGCCATATGGGGTGACATTGATCATGAGTCCGTGGAATTATCCGCTCCTGCTGACTTTGGAGCCGCTGATCGATGCCATTGCCGCAGGAAATACCGTCATCCTGAAGCCAAGTGCCTACGCTCCTGCCTCACTTGCCATGATCAAAGAAATCATTGAAACCACTTTCCCGGCAGATTATATTTCCGTCATTGAGGGAGGACGTACAGAAAATCAGGCATTGCTCCGCCAGAAGTTTGACAAGATCTTTTTTACCGGAAGCAAGGCTGTCGGAAAGGAAGTTCTGCGGCATGCCGCAGAGAATCTGACCCCTGTTACATTGGAACTGGGTGGAAAAAGTCCTTGTATCGTTGACTCCACCGCAAAAATCCCACTTGCTGCCAGACGTATTGTTTTTGGAAAATTTTTAAACTGCGGACAGACCTGCGTTGCACCCGATTATATCCTGTGCCATCATTCGGTCCGGCAAAAATTGGTTGCTGCGATCCGGCATGAGATCCAGATTCAGTTTGGAGAGAGTCCGTTACTGAACCCGGATTATGGCAAGATCATCAATGCAAAGCATTTTCAGCGACTTTCAGAACTCCTTGATCCTGAAAAGATCGTCTGTGGAGGGAACACCGATGCGGCAACTCTTCGTATTGAACCTACTGTTATGGCTGATGTTACCTGGGAAGATGCTGTTATGGAAGAAGAAATCTTCGGACCGCTCCTTCCGATTCTGACCTATGACACTTTGGAGGAAGTAATCCGTACTGTAGAATCACATCCACATCCGCTGGCTCTTTATTTTTTCAGTGAAGATAAAACCGCACAGAAAAAGCTTCTTCGCTCCTGCCGTTTCGGTGGCGGCTGCATCAACGATACCGTAATTCATCTGGCAACCAGTTCCATGCCATTTGGCGGCATAGGTGAGAGCGGAATGGGATCTTACCATGGAAAAACCGGTTTTGAATCTTTCAGTCATTTCCGGAGTATTGTGGACAAAAAGACTTGGATGGATCTTCCGATCCGGTATCAGAAATATACGCAGAAAAAAGAAAAGCTACTGCGGTTATTCCTGCAATAGCTCTCTCCTTTTTCTATCTTTTCCATATAAATTTTCTGCCTGGTTCATATTCTTTCGACAGAAGATGGATCAAAAATTCTTCTGTCGAAGCCAGCCCTGCGATCACGCATGTAATTTCACAATACCTCAGTGCAAAATCCTGCACAAGCATATACGGCAGACAGAAGACACAAAAACCTGTCGCCTTGTTCAGAATCGTATGCAGTGACGCAAACCGGTGATACCGCACAGCGGCTGTAACATAGGAGCAGGCACGGATCACCAGTACCGCACCGATACAATACCACATCCACACCGGAAGCACTTCCAGCAGAATCGGGAAAAATTTTACAATCATCACCGCATAAAAAATCAGATCTGAAATACTGTCCAACCTTGCCCCAAACTCACTGGTACTGTTCGTCGCTCTTGCGATCGTTCCATCCAGCACATCCGTTATTCCGCAGAATGTATAAAGAAGATAAAAAGGCAGTGTCAGCGGCCGGATCAGTAAAAGTCCGACAGTTCCCACGATCCTTAACATTGTGCAGATGTTCGGTGGTGTCAGTAATTTTTCTTTCATAAACCTTCTCCTCATTTCCATGTATCCTGTTCTTTACTTTCTGTCAGTATTTGATAAAATTTATTTTAACAGATACAGCAGTTCTTCAAAGCAGATCCCATCTGCCAGAGGGATCTCCAGTTCCACTGACCTCTGAATGCATTTTCCGATAAACCCGGATGCCTTTCTCACTGATTCAGTCAGCCCGGTTCCATTGACCGCATCCGCTGCAATGATCGCTGCAAAAATATCGCCGGTTCCCGAACGAGGACTTCCGATTTTTTCCGTCTGGATCATCTCATACCCTGCTCCCTTTTCGTAACAGAGATTTGCTACATGATTTTTCTTCTCAATCCCGGTGATCACTACTTTCGCCGGTCCTGAACCGGCAATCTGCTCTGCCAGCCGCTCCAGTTCTCCGCTACTCCATTCTTCCTTATATTGCGTACCGGTAAGAAGACAGGCTTCTGTCACATTCGGTACAACAATATCTGCATACTGCACAACTTCACTCATCTTCCGGCACATTTCTTCCGTATAGGTTGCATACCGCTTTCCACCGTCTCCCATAACCGGATCGACTACGACCGTTGTATCTTTTTCTTTAAAAGTGTGTATAAACTCACCGACAATCCTGATCTGCTCTTCTGAACCCAGGAACCCGGTACAGATTCCCTGAAATTTAAGTCCCAGTTTCTTCCACTCTTCAATATACGGTTCCATCTCTGCCGTATAATCTGTGCAGTAAAAAGAATCATAAGCTGTATGATCCGAGAAGATTGCTGTCGGAACAGCACAGCACTGTACTTTCATCATGGAAATAACCGGAAGCTGCACTGCGATCGAGCATCTGCCAAATCCCGTAAAATCATTGATCAGTGCAATCTTTTTCTGTTGATTATGATTCTGCTGCTTTTGATCCTGCATCTTTTTCCTCCGTCTTTCCTTTTTTGACACCCTTTGCATTCGGATAAATTTTTTTCATCTTCGCATCATCATAATGCTCATCCGTCCAATGCTCCCATCTGGTTTCTGCCCTGATCCCTTTTTCTCTTTCATCATACCGCACCAGAGCCATACAGGAAACCATGATATTGCAGCACATAAATACAAGCAGTCCCCAGGTTATGATCTTTCCAACCTTTTGTGGAATCCGTTCAATCCATTTTTCCAACGGTGGATACAGCCTTTTAAACCATACTACTGCAGCAATCCCCCAGAAGAAACAGTAAAGAAGATTGATTCTGCCACCCAGATTAAATGGGATATTGCTGTAATCCCAAAAGACTTTCCCGAAAAAAATCTCTGTAAATACACTACACAGATACTCATACGCACCACCAAGCAGTGTCCCTATAAGAAATAAAAATGTATTACTGCGGTCTTTATATTTATAGAGCAATGCCGTCACCAATGCGATTGCCAGTCCCCATACAATACTGAATGGTCCCCACACCACACTGCTCCGGCTCATCCATACCCCCATCGTGATCCGGCAGAAAATCGTCTCCGCAATATCACCTAAAAATGCACCAATAATAAAAAGTAATACAATCTTATAAAATCCACATCCGGATGCAAAGGCATCACTTTTTTCTGCTGCCTTTTTTTCGGTTTTCCGTACACGCGGGTAAGCTTTCTTCACACGCCTTTCCACCCGTTCAGAAATCCAGGAACTTAATCTTGCACTCAGCTTATCAATCTGTGCATCCGTTTCTTCCCACTGCTTCGGATTTCTGCTGATCCCTGTCAGCAGCATAAAAGAGGCAAAAACATCCACACACAGGAACAGCAGCAACACCAGGATCAATATCTTCATCACAAGCTCCGGGAGAAGATGCAGCAGATCCAGGCTCAGCACGTTGCCCCAACGGACAGCGATATACCCCAGTCCGCCCCAGGCCAGAGATGCCGGAAGACAGATATATCCATCCAGATTCCATTTCACATTGGAATAATCCCACCAGCGTTCTTTAAAGATCCACTCCATCAGATGTCCGCCGATCCACTCTGCAACCGTTGCATAAACTGCCGCAAAAAGGAAAAGCCAGAATCCAGTCAGTTCCTGCAGTCCCACAGTCATAAGAACAGCCGTAAATCCGTACATCACACAGTACGGACCATTGACAAGTCCCCGGTTTGCGAATTTTTTCTGTTTCAATGTGGCCAGAACAGTCTCCAGTATCCATCCGCCAAAAGAATACAGGAAGAAAAGCCATAATAGTTCATAGATCGTATAGTGATTCAAATCGTTCTCCTCTTTCGTTTCATTTTCTGTTTATTTTTGTACATTTTTTCATCCGCTCTCTGAAGCAGTGCGTCCAGATCACGGTCTGTCCCATCCGTCCACGCATATCCGACTGCCGCTGAAACTATCTTTCGAGGTGATGTCTCTGTACGGACGCTGAGACAGACTGCCGCAACTGCCAGGCACAATACAATCACCAGAGCTGTAGATTTCACCTTTTTCATGTTGCTTTTCCTCTTGTTCGTTGAATAAGCCACGCTTCTTCCTGCTTGCTAACGCTTATTATACCATGATCGGCACCTTTGGTGCCTGAAGCTGCTTCGCAGCGATCATGATCGCCATTCGCCGCTCACACTGAAAAAGCTGTGCTTTCTCCTGCTCGCTAATGCTCATTATATCATCTTTCATGGTTTTGGCAAATTTATTATTTCTACCGATTTTGCCACATGTTCATCCATCCCTGCAGCAAATGCTTCATTCCTGTCCTCCTCGAATGCATTCGCAGTCATGACGATCACCGGTATAGACGCTTTCTTCTGATCTCTTAACTTTCGAATCTGTCTCGTTGCATCGTACCCATTCATCCTCGGCATCTGCACATCCATTAAAATCAGATCATAATATCCATACATCCTCAATGCTTCTGCATTCATATGAACAATCCGATGACCAGGCAGAGTATACGCCATCACTCCACAGCTTTGAACATCCAGCAGTTCTTTATAATAGTCCTGTTGCAGGAGATGCTCCTTTCTGAGCGTCTGATTCATTTCTGCAAACCGCCGTTCAGCAATCTTGTCCTTGTTATCCGCTCCAATCTCCAAAAAGAAAAGCCATACTCTGCATTTCTTCTATGCAAAGTACAGCTTTTATCTGCAATAGATCTTCTTTAGGGGATGTGAAAAACTCGATTGAGTTTTTTTGCATCCCCCTTTTCTTGCTCTTACCGGAGTAATCCACTTTCCTTGAGCAAAATTTCCAGATCGGTTCCTTCCACAGCTTTTATTACTTTCTTTAAGACTACCTTTTCCTTGAGAGAAAGCGGAAGTTCATCAATCGGTTTTTTATCAACTGCGTAATATGCAGCACGCAGCAATTCACGTACATCGTACTTCGAGCCCCACACCTCCGGAACACCACGATCTACGTTCATAAGTGTGTAAACTGCTTCCATACCTGTACGGATGGAGTATTCTGTCGTAAAAATAGTGTCTCTCGGTGTCTCCGCAAACTGTCCCAGGAATGCAAAATTGACAGCACCTTCCGGAACAACAAGCGGACGATCACTTTCTTTTCTTGGCTGGAAGAAAGCATTGATGTATGGCATGAAGCAGGTTGTTGTATTGCAGCGATTTTTTGCCCAATCGTCAATCTGATCTGTCGGGACGCCAATGTGATAAAGCCACTCACGGCAAACTTCTTCACCTGTACAATCCCGCATTGCCTTCTTTACATAATTTCCTTCTTTATTCGTTGTAAGTGCATATACCCAGATCAAAACCGTATTTTTATCCTGTGCTTTAAACTGCGGCTGACGATTGATTGTCCATGAAAGATACCAGTTATCGGTACTATCCTTCACTGTCACAATTCCTCCGGTTGTTACTTTTTCTTCTCTCGGATCACGCTTGCAAATGCTGATAATCTTCTGGATAATCTCTTCATCCGAGGTTTCCACAGTTGCACTCATCCAGTTTGTTGCTTCAAAATCGTCGCAGAATTTATCCGGATTACCATACTCACCATTCTTTGCCTGTGCAGCAATATTCTTCCACAAATCCCACGATTCGCCTGTACCGTTTTTAATCAGGCTCAAATCCGGTGCTGTATTCTGATCTCCATAGCAGGAAGTATCTGTACAGCATCCATTTGTTATAAAGACCAGATCATCCTCAATCAAATCAATTGTACCCGGTTTTCCAGCCTTTTCATATATAATCTGTGTGGCAGTTTTTTTACCATTTTCATCTTTGATGACAACATTTTTGACATCCATGCCATATTCGACTGACACACCATGGCTTTCGAGATATTTTACAAGCGGAAGAATCATGCTCTCGTATTGATTGTATTTCGTAAAGCGGAGTGCGGAAAAATCCGGAAGTCCATCAATATGATGGCAGTATCTGCACAAATACCGTTTCATTTCCAGTGCAGATGACCATCTTTGAAATGCAAACATAGTCTGCCAGTATAGCCAGAAATTCGTGTCCCAGAAGGAATCCGGCAATATCTCACTGATTTTCTTATCCTCCAAATCCTTTTCCGGTGTCATAAACAACTTTGACAATGCCAGGGCTGAATCCTTATCAAGTGTAAATTTCTTATCTGTATGTGCATCCTGCCCGCATTTCTCAGAAGCCCTGCAAAGGGAGTAATTCGGATCATGCTTGTTTAACCAATAATACTCATCCAAAACAGAGACGCCCGGTGTCTCTATCGAAGGAACATCACGGAACATATCCCACATACATTCAAAATGGTTGTCCATTTCTCTTCCGCCACGCATATAGAAACCTTTTCGGACATCCTTTCTTCCATCGCAGCTGCCCCCGGCAAGATCCAGTTTCTCAAGGAGATGAATGTGCTCTCCCTTTACCTGCCCATCTCTCACCAGATAAAAAGCGGCTGAAAGCCCCGCTAATCCTGTTCCAATGATATATGCTGATTTCCGGTCAGCACCCTCCGGTTTTTCCGGTCTTGCAAATGCTTCATAAGTTCCTGCTGAATAATACATAATAAAAACCCTCCTTTTTGTTTAAACTGTGTCGTTTTCTTTGTTTCCATATGCACAGTATATCCACAAAATCTTTTTCCTACTATGCACAAAAAAAGAGAACTGTCATAGAAAGCGACAATCCTCTTACATTGCATCCATATACGACAAACCACAAGATTTGTCGTAATCAGCTCCTGTTCAGTTTTGCATTATTCAATGCATGTGCGAAAGATCCTTGAATCAATGCATTTAATCTTTCTATGATCTGTTTCGGATCCTCCTTCATTCCCTTATCAATCCATTCTAATACCAGACCAACAAACCCATATTTGTAAAAATCTGCAATGAATGCTTTATCCTCTTCCCGCACGACCATATCTGCCGCTTTTTCTTCGAGTACATTATATATTAGCTGATACGTTACTTTATACAAATAACGGTAAATATATCCTCGCGGAGCATTATGATAGATGTTGACAACAAAAGGTTCGTCCTTTTTCAGTAGATGAAATATTGCCAGAAATCCTTCCTGCCACGTATCATATGTTTTATTCTGTTTCAGAACATGATCTGCATCTGTTTCACAAATCCATTCAATCAACTCATATATATCATGAAAATGATAATAAAAAGTCTGACGGTTTATCCCACACTTTTCCGTAATGTCATTGATTGTTATTTTATCAATTGATTTTTCTAATAATAATTCCTTAAACGCAAATGCGATTGCAAACTTTGTCGTTGCCTTGCTCATGCTACCTGATCCCCCTATTCTTTACTTATATATTTTACCGTCATTGGGTGATTTTTGCAAATTCAAATTATTGTGGATTGTCTTCATGAAACAGATGATTGGACGGATCCTGAAGTCTGGAAGAAAGCCAACCCATCTCTCGGCATCACGGTTGGGATGGATAAGGTAGAGGCCGCCTGCGAATCTGCCAAGCAGAATCCCGGTGAAGAAAATTCATTCAGACAGTTGCGACTGAACCAGTGGGTGAAGCAGGCTGTGCGCTGGATGCTATGAAGCTGACACTGGAACAAAGGCTGGCCCACAGCGGTCATCCAGTACTCCTCTGGATGATGGATAACATTTATATCCGTACTGATCCTGCTGGCAATGTAAAAGCAGACAAAGAAAAATCCACAGAAAAAATCGACGGTGCAGTTGCCACGATTATAGGACTTGACCGTGCGATCCGCTGTGGAAATAATACCGGTGCTTCTGTCTATGATGACAGAGGGATCTTATTCCTATAACCCCTGCATACTTTACCTTATAATACGCATACTATTAAGTGGAAATCCCCTTAATGTGTTGCTGTTTCCCTTATTTTGTTGTAATATTTAAGGGAAAAATCGGAGGTGAAGGAAATGAGAACTTTTAATTACTCTGAAATCAAGAAGCAAAAGTGGGATTCAGATGTTCTTAGCTTAATTGCAGCAATTTATAAAGAGGCCGGTAAACAGGAAATGTACCTGAAACAACGTCCTGAAGAATTAGAAAAACTGGTTGAGATTGCTAAAATACAAAGCACCGAGGCATCAAACGCAATTGAGGGAATTGTTACAACAAGCACTCGTATCAAGCAGATTGTAGAAGAAAAAACAACACCAAAGAACTGTGATGAGCAGGAAATTGCAGGGTATCGCGATGTTCTTAATATTATTCACGAAAGCTTTGATGCAATTCCTATCACACAGAATTATATTTTACAGCTTCACAAAATATTGTATAGCCACATGAATAATCCTATGGCCGGAAGAACTAAAAGTGTACAAAACTATATTAGTGCCACCTATCCAGATGGCCATGTAGAAACTCTGTTCACTCCACTTGCTCCATACGATACTCCACAAGCTTTAGATAGAATATGTGAGGAATATAATCGTGTCATTGGAAATATGGAAGTTGAACCCCTGATTGCAATTCCAATCTTCATTCATGACTTTCTTTGCATCCATCCGTTCAATGATGGAAATGGACGAATGAGCCGTTTGCTTACAACACTTCTGTTATACAGAAATGGCTTTTATGTTGGCAAGTATATTTCATTGGAAGCTAAGATTGCCAAGAACAAGGATCTGTATTACGACGCACTTGGTCAGGCACAGATTGGCTGGCATGAAGGGACAGAGGCCCCAGTGCCATTTATCAAGTATTTGCTTGGTACTGTTCTTGCTGCATACAAAGATTTCGAAGAACGTTTTGAACTTGTTGAAACAAAGTTGCCAGCTCTCGAAACAGTCAGACGAGCAACCTTACACAAAATAGGTCGCTTCACAAAGCAGAATATTCGTGAGCTTTGCCCTTCGCTTAGCGTCAGCTCTATAGAGGACTCACTAAGAAAATTAGTCGCATCTGGTGAACTAAAACGTGAAGGCTCAGGAAAGAACACTTGCTATTTTAGAATAAAATAATACCATTAAGTATTTTATATTTCCCTTAAACATTTCCATTTTTTAAGGGAAAGTCACCGTGATTAAGGTTAAGCATCTGCAAATGCAGGTGCTTTTCTTTGCTCAAATTTAGGAAGGAGTGTGATTATTATGAGCATTTTAAGCGGACTATTCCGGTCAAGAGACAAGCCCACCAACAGCACTAACGGCAGCACTTACCGTTTCCTGTTTGGTGGCAGTAATTCCGGTAAAGCGGTGAATGAGCGAAGTGCCATGCAGATGACTGCCGTCTACCCTTGCGTCAGAATTCTTTCCGAGTCTATTGCTGGCCTGCCGGTTCATGTTTATCAATACACCGACTCCGTCAGCAAGGAAAAGGCTATCAAGCATCCGCTGTATCACCTGATACACGATGAACCAAATCCGGAAATGACATCCTTTGTCTTCCGGGAGACCCTGATGACGCACCTGCTTCTTTACGGAAATGCCTATGCGCAGATTATTCGAAATGGCAAGGGCGAAGTCATCGCACTCTATCCATTGATGGCCAACCGAATGAGCGTAGACCGTGACGATAAAGGCCATGGGACGAGGAAACAGTATTGATGTCAGGTTGCCCCCCCCGATAGTTCTCGGGAACAAATCGACTAACCGCTTTCGTCCCGGTTATTATCATTAGTTCTCGGAAACAAATAGCAGTTTTTTAATTCTTTCAAAAGACATCTGCTATTAGTCTTTTTTAGGATACTTCCATATTGTAATTAATTCATCTGATAGCATTTCTGCTCTGGCTAAAATTTCATCTTCGCCCCATTTGCTTACAGTTGTCAAATAACTGCTAATTTTTATTGGTGTGTGTCTATATCCTATGGCATTTCCTGCCTTGTCAGTACAATCAACTTTATCCGAGAACCTCTTATTCTGATACTCAGAATTATACCCAGTTAATGTAAGATTGCCAATTGTATGGACATAGGTTTCATGAATTCGATTCGCATCTGCTCCAAGGTCAGATTTCCAATCATCAGACAGTGTTTGCGGCATAATATGTTCAATTGTATACTCCGAAGTAGGAACATACTCTTTTCTTCTATTATTCTCAAGTTTATCCAGAATTGTTTTAGTCCTGGAAGAACTTAATGAATAAATTTTTAGGGTTTTGAGCGTGTCCTTAATTTCAGTATCACTTGGCATTCTCTGTGCCCAAGTCAACGAAAAGAGATTTGCTTTAAATGATTTTAACTGATTGGTAGCATTAAGGCTCTTCAGCATAGAAATACAGACTGGTCCAGCAGTATTAGTTGGCAATGCACATATAGCTCTACGCATCCAATACGATTCCATAATTGTAAGAATTTCAACAACATCGTCATCAACGATGAGGCCATCATTTCTGTCCGAGAGAAGTTTTAAGATTGCTGGAGTAATCTTAAACTGTCCTGTCTTCCGGACCTTAAATAAGGCTCTTTGTATACGTGTGCCTTTATCAGAAGCGGTATTCCATTCTGTATAGTACTTAGAATACTGATGGATTTGTTTTACAATTCCTTCTGTTCCAGCAGCTTTGTTCTCATAGTAGTAATTTTTGAATACATCATAATAATCTCCAACTAACTGCCGCTGCAAAACAGACGTCATATAATAATTGAAGAAACTTTCAAATTGAGAAGACTCACCAGATTCCATTCCGAGAGCTTTCTCCATAGGATGCCAATATTCCAGATACAGTTTTGTCTGCTTTGACGGCTCGACTGTCATCAGGAGAAAATTGCGAATTTTGTCAGCAGTAGAAAGCGGCAATCCTGTACTATTCACCGTCTCAAATACTAACTGTGCATTATCTTCGGGAACAAGACAGATGTCGACTAATCTCAGCTTTTTTATTCCATCATACACCAATTGAGGTTCAACATTACTGTCACAAAGAGCCTTGTAGATGATTCCATAATTCTCGAAAATCTTGCTCCTTTTAATATCATCCGGCTTAGTTCGATTTTCAAGAAGTTTCATCCATGCATAGAAGTCTTCTTCATTTAACCTTACTTTGTAATATGTATCCCCAGTCTCGTCCTCATTTGTCAGATATCTGCGAGACAATTTTTCTAATGATGTGGTTGCTTTATTATAATCAGCATCATCAACTATTTTCGCTCTTGTGTAGTCCCCAAGAGCAAGTAACACAATTGAGATTGTAGTAAGACGCTGCTGTCCGTCAATCACCAAATATTCCTTTACTGCGGAAGCATGCATCGCGTCCTGCTTTGCAAGATAGATGACAGAGCCAATAAAATGACAAGGCCTTTCATTATCTTTTGCCACCTTTAGAATGTCATCTATCAATTTTAAGCAATTATCCTTCTTCCAGCTATATTTTCGCTGATAAATAGGAACATAGTATTGAGCCTCTGCCCCTAAAAACTTTGTCAATTCTGTATCTATCGCTTTCATAGTGTGCTCCTTTATTGCCCATTCCATCACATCATGCTCTTAAGGATTACAGATGCAATGTTTTTTCCCTCACGCCAGTCACTTCCAGTCTTAGCAATCGTGGTTTTATATCGTCCATCGCCGTAATAGGTGAGTCGATAATGCTTACCTTCCTCAGTAATCTCAAAGCCCAATTCTAAAAGCTGCTGACGCATTGAAGCCGATAAGGTTTTGTAATCCTTAAACAAAATCTTCACGGTGCGTTCTCTTTCGTCTCGAATATTCTGATAATCGTTAGCATTAAGCACATCAGTCAGAGCATCCCATCTTCTTGTCTTCTCACCAAGATTTTTGAGTTTCTCAGCAATAGCGTCCAGAATCATCTCTCTGATTTCGCCTTGATAAAATTCTTCCTCTTCGCCCAAATACAGTATCGGCATATTATCTGCACTACTCATTTTAGAACGCAACCCTTGGTTCTCGTAAGTAAGGATTTCATTTGCATGGGTCAATTCTTCAACCTGTTTTTTCAGCTTTTGAATGTCCTCGTCTACAGATTCAATCAGTTCATCTGCTTCTGCTGCCACGCGGTTTTTCTCAGATTCAGCCGCCAGCAATTCTGCACCTCTCATACTCAATCGATCTCTAAGAAGTGCATTATTTACGCCTTGCCAAGTATACAGCTTATCCATCATTTGAGCGTTGCAGTACTGAATTACACTACGAATAACCTTTTCAGACAAAACAGCATCAATTCCATCGTATGCACGATATAGATACTTCTTATGACCATATGCACTATTGGGGAAGTATACACCGATAGCGCCGTTGAATTCATTTTTGTTATCACACTGCCGACGGATTCTTTCGTTCAGCCATGTACCTTCTTCAACAAGCACATGGGCAACACCTTTCAACCTTCCAGATAATTTCCAAATATCCACCGGATCTTCACCGTAGTATGTTTTGGAGATATACACAACAGGGAGTCTATACCTTGAAGTGCCATTGATTACATCCGTCAACAAGTCGACATTATCAGCTTTAATGAAAATCGGCTTGCGGAGCATTGGCAAAATTCCATCATCCTTCAAATAGCCGTGTTCTATCAGTAGAGTGATAAAATGCGGTGTAGAAAAGGTTGGGTCAACGGCCAGCGCCTCTTCCAAATAACTACGATCGAGTTGAATAGACATTCTCATGTCATTAAAATTCATAACGTAGTCGGTATCCCAGACCACACCATCTGCTTCGGTTTTTTCATAGCGAACCGCGATGATGTTCTCATTTCGGTATTCCTCGATAGCAAGCCACAGTGTCTCGGTACCATATCGGACATTTCGTTCGCCATTCCATTCGATACCTTGAATTATATTTTCTTCATGAGGACTGCCCTGATTCCACTCCAGAACCAGCTGGATAAAGGAGTCCTTTGTCATTGTATCATTGATTTCAAGTAGCGTAGAAAATAACAGCATATGACATCTTGCCTCCGTATTTTACACAGAAAGAGACATGAGATTCTTTCTCAGAGCCTGTCCCTCAATAGGAACATAGCAGGAATCCACAATAAGTTCTCTTCCCAGAATATCTTCCAGTGCAATGGTCTGCCATATTTCCAGCAGAACCGGGTTGTTTTTCAAAATTGTGTTAATATTCTCAAGCACCAGCGGACTGCTCAGTTTATCGAGCATCGCACGACCATCGGTAATGTTTCCGGCTGAATCAACGATATTTGCATGGGCAATCTTCCAGAGTTTTTTCTCACTGAGGAGTCTAAGGATAAAGGCATCCACAAACTCTTTCTGTGCCTCTTCTTTTGTATTTTTTAAACTATTTTCTGTCACATAATTTACTTTATTATCCCAGGATTTTCTTATTTGCTCACAACTATATGTTTTTCCTTTTTCACTTTCGTAACACTGCAAATAATTCTTTCCGAATGATTTCTTAATAATAGGCATATCACCATTCTCCTCTACTCACATCACTTCTACCCAATAATCTCCATATTCTTTATATTTTATTAGCATGATGACGATATCCGAACGAAACAGCTTATACATTCCACTTATTCAACTAATTCATTCCCTGCCCTCTTAACTTTGTATTTTTTGCCTGATTTTCAAAAATTCAATCCTCCTACAAGTCCGTTCCTAACTTCGGTAAATCATTTAAACTTACTGTTTCCAATGTCTGCAACTGCTGTACAGCTAATTGCCGGAGTAATTCCATTCTCTCTTTTTGCATCTTCCCCTGATTAATCAATACTGCATTATAACTTTCCAAATTTGCAAGCACCAACAACTGATTTAGAGTTGCCACATCCCGCATATTCCCTTTTGCTGCTGAATTTTCATCTTTCCACTGTTTCGCTGTCTTACCAAACAAAACAACATTCAACATATCCGCTTCATTGGCATAGGTATATGCCACCTGCGCAGGTGTTAATTCTGGTGGAATCAAATTATCCTTAATTGCATCTGTATGTATCCTGTAATTTAGTTTAGATATTTCTCTGTTTAAGTTCCAATTCAAAGATAACCGGCTATTCTCATCTGCCTTTAATCTCCTGTAATCCTTCATGATATATAACTGGAATTCTGGAGAAATCCACGTTGCAAAAGACATAGCAATATCACTATGAGCATATGTTCCGCCATAACGTCCCGCTTTTGATACAATACCAATCGCATTCGTAGTTTCTATCCATTTCTTTGGTGACATTGTAAATGCGTTTGCTCCTGCCTGCTTTCTAAACCCCTCGAATTCGAGGGGGTTAAAATCTGGATTGTGCAGCCTTTCCCATAATCCCAAAAATTCTATTACATCTCGATTTCTCATCCAATTTTGTATAACCGCTGTTGGGTCATCACTTTTATATCGAGCGATATCTGTCAATGAAATAAATTCATTTTCAAAGTCCTGCGTGTAAATTCCGATATCTATCCCATTGGCATGAATCGTTTCTTTTATTACCTTTCCCATTGCACCTCCTACAACCATGTCCAATATGTTCTTCTTGTTACTAACATCTTACTTAAAGTCTTTTACTTCTTACTTTCATCTTCCCACATCTTCTGATACTTTTCTGCTGCACACATCTTCAACCAATGGCAAATAGACACCATACGCTTCTTGATAAAGTTTACTGATTTTCTCCGCAATCTGATATGTACTTTCTTCCATCAAATCACCTCAAAATATTTAAGAGCATCCTTTATTGCCTCCACTTTCTCTTTCGGTGGATGCTTTCTCGGTTGGTTCAATTCTTCCACAGCATTAGAGGCATCATACATGGTCAGCCCCAGAGACCTTTTTACTTCTGCGATATATGCAGTATGTACCTTGAATCCATATTTCTTCTCAACATACTCCTGTATCATTTTATATGTGATTTTCGGTTTCGGCTGATATTTCTTCGCTCGTTCCGCAATTGCATTCAACGATATCTTATCATCATCTTCTCCAAATTCCACTTTCACATTAATCTTGCTATCTGGTGACTTGTGGGACAGAAGCACAATACTTTCTACATGAACGGTCTCACAGAACTGATCGACTGCCGTCATCTTCTCCACCCGGTATCCCGCCATCTGCATCATCTCAAGATCCCGTGCAAGACTGGTCATCTTGCAGGAAATATAAACGATCCTGTCCACTCCATACTCAAGAATCTTAGGCAGTGCTTTCGGATGGATACCATCTCTCGGCGGATCAAGGACGATCACATCCGGCTTCTCCTCGATCTCGTCCAGCACCTTAAATACATCGCCTGCTATGAATTTACAATTAGAAAGTCCATTGCGGAGAGCATTTTCTTTTGCAGCTTCTACTGCCTCCTCGATGATCTCCACACCAATCACTTTCTTTGCAACCGGAGCCAGCACCTGACCGATTGTTCCGGTTCCACTGAACAGATCAAAAACTGTCTTATTCTCAATATCTCCGATGTATTCCCGGACAGTCTCATACAATACCTCTGCTCCCCTGGAATTTGGCTGGAAGAAAGAAAACGGGGTGATCTTAAACTGCAGTCCGAGCAGCTTTTCATAAAAGAAATCCTGACCATAAAGGATTCTTGTCTCATCACTTTTTACAACATCTGAAAGTGAATCATTCAGGATATGAAGGATTCCTACGATCTTTCCTTCCAAAGGAAGCTCCAGTAACTGTTCTTTTAATTCTGTCAGGTCATGCTCTTCCTGCGTAGTCGTTACAAGGTTCACCAGAATCTCTCCGGTCGTATCCCCCCGTCTCAGAAGTAAATGCCGCAGATATCCGGTATGCTGCATTTTCTTATAATAGCTTACATTCCACTTCCTGAAATATGCAAGAACACAGGAAAGGATCTGATTCATATCCCGATGGACCAGTTGGCAGTCTGCTGCTGTCAGGACATCATATGTGCTTCCTTTTTTATGCAGTCCGAGAGAAAGCGGACCGTCCTTATATTCATCTCCAAAAGAAAACTCCATTTTATTACGATAATGAAACTCTTTTGGACTTTCTTTTACACTCTCAAAAATATAATCGCCCTTTACGACAGGATCCATGATCCGATGGATCTGTCCCTCTTTCATCTTTACCTGTTCTTCATAGGACATAGTCTGGTACATGCATCCACCACAGGCCGGGAAAATACTACAGACCGGCTCCCTGGTCTCCAGCGGTGATTTTTCCAGCACTTCCAGAAGTCTTCCTTCTCCATTTCCCCGCTTAAATTTATTGATCATAAAGCGGACTTTCTGACCCGGGATACCATTTTTCACCGTGACATATTTTTCTTCCTCCGGAATATAAATCATTCCCTTATTCGGGAAATCCACTCTCTCGATTATGCCTTCATAGATCTGTCCTTTTTTCATTATTTCCTCCCAACAAACAAAACAGACAGGGTGTACTCCAACCGTCACATCCTGTCTGTATTCTTCTTACTGTGCTATTACCATCTTGAACTTATACCTGAACTTATACCTGATCATCCTCATCGAAATAATCGTCAAAATCGTCATCAAAATCATCTTCAAAATCTTCCAGATAATCCGGTGTCACAAAACGGAATACCGCATATGCAATGGCTGCGATTCCTGCAATCGCACCAATAATTGCAAGTACCCATACAACCGCATTCTTCTGCTTCTCTGCCTCGTTCTTATGCAGGATTTCTTTTAATTTTGATTCAGCGATCATATCCTCTAATTTTTTATTCATATCTGCACATCCTTTCTAACCTCTCACAGGTTACGACTGATTTTTGTATATTATAACACTTAAGCTCTGTTATTACTACCGCTTTCGGAGATTTTTCCTAAAAACTCTGTCCCGGTTCTCACATCATAATCATCTTTTCTGATCGGCTGACAGTCCACAAACCTATGAAATCTTTACCAGTTTTGCGAACTTTGCAAACATCTTCCTGACTCCTGCACTGTCAAAATCCACCGTTACTTCATAATCTCTGCCACCGGACCGAATCTCAAGAACGGTTCCCTCCCCAAACTTCACATGACGCACCCGGTCTCCTTCTGCATAATCAGGACTGCCACCTGATCCTGCTGCAAGCTGGCTGCCTTTTTGAAGAGGTGCCAGTCCCTGGCTGCTCTTACCCGAAGAAACTCCGCTGCTTTTTCCTGCCCCGTTGCTATAAGCCGCACCGAAAGCCCTTGCCCGGAATGCTTCTCTTGCATGTGCATATGTATTCTGCTGTACCGGCACTTCCGTCTCTGGTTCAATCCTGCGGCTTCCTGTATCCAGAAGTTCTGCCGGAATTTCCTTAATAAAACGTGAAATCTTATTATACTGGGTCTCGCCTCTGACCATCCTTCTTCTTGCACAGGTAAGCGTCAGCTCCTGCTCTGCTCTTGTAATCCCCACATAACAAAGCCGTCTTTCTTCTTCAAGATCATCTCTGTCGTCTGATGTGATCGTCATATAACTTGGAAACAAGCCATCTTCCATTCCTGCCAGATATACATGAGGGAACTCCAGCCCTTTGGCACTGTGCAGTGTCATAAGGACAACATAATCCTGTTCTTCATCCAGACTGTCAATATCCGCAACCAACGCCACTTCTTCCAGAAAAGCACTCAATGTAGCCGGTTCATCTCTATCTTCTGCTGCCTCTTCGTATGCGGCTGCCTTATTGATCAGTTCATCAATATTTTCCTTTCTCGCCTGTGCATCCTCTTTATCCTCGGAATCCAGACTCTCCATATATCCCGTCTTTTCGATCACTTCCCGCAGCAGATCCGTAATGCTCATCTGTCCGGTAAGTCCTTTAAAATATTCGATCAGAGCTGCAAAAGAATCCAGCTTTGCTGCACTTCTTCCGATTCCAGGGATCAACTCGGGAGCCATCAGCGTCTCATAAAATCCAAGCCCACGTTCTGCAGCAGACTCCTGGATCCGGTTGATCGTAGTCAGACCAATGCCCCTTTTTGGCACATTAATGATTCTTCGTACCGCAATATCATCCATTCCATTATCAATCGTCTTTAAATACGCAAGCAGATCCTTGATCTCCCGGCGGGCATAAAAGTTGACACCGCCCACAATCTTGTACGGGACATTCATCGCAACAAATTTTTCTTCCAAAAGACGGGACTGTGCATTCGTTCTGTAAAGCACCGCGTGGTCATTATATGATGCTCCTGCCCTTACTTCCTTTTTTATATCTTCTGCAATAAAATCCGCCTCATCATATCCTGTATCAAACTGCCTTAAATGAACCAGCTCTCCCTCCCCGTTGGCAGTCCATAAAGTCTTTTCTTTCCTGCCTTTATTATTGGCGATCACCCGGTTCGCTGCATTCAGGATATTGCCCGTGGAGCGGTAATTCTGCTCCAGCTTTATGACACAGGCATCTGAAAATTCATGCTCAAAATCCAGAATATTGCGGATATTCGCTCCACGAAACTTGTAGATCGACTGGTCATCATCTCCCACCACGCACAGATTCCGATACTTTCCGGCAAGCAGTCTTACAAGCTGGAACTGCACTGTATTCGTATCCTGATACTCATCGACCATAATATAGCGAAACCGCTCCTGATAATTCTCCAGCACATCCGGCTGCGTCTGCAGAAGCTGAACCGTCTTCACCAGCAGATCATCAAAATCCAGTGCGTTATTCGCCTTCAGTTGTGCCTCATACTCACGGTATACTTTTGCAATCTTCAGCTTTGCAAAATCTCCTCCTGCATTCAGTTCAAACTCATCCGGAAGGATCAGTTCATTCTTGGCAGAAGAAATCGCCGACATAAGGCTTCTCTCTTTAAAAACCTTTGTATCAATGGCGACCTTTTTACAGACTTCTTTCATCAGAGTCTTCTGATCGTCTGTATCGTAGATCGTAAAACGGTTATCATACCCAAGCCGGTCTATAAATCTTCTTAAAATCCGCACACACATCGAATGAAAAGTGCTTACCCAGATGCTTTCCGAGCCAAAGCCCACCAGGGAATCCACCCTTTCTCTCATCTCTCCTGCTGCCTTGTTCGTAAACGTGATCGCCAGGATATTCCACGGATTCACATTCCGCTCTTCGATCAGATATGCAATCCTGTGCGTCAGCACTCTCGTCTTTCCCGATCCCGCTCCCGCAAGG
>OGWS01001352.1_pt1 | contig 19770 bp, 20 predicted proteins | sample 1576111 | NCBI WGS metagenome assembly OGWS01 (sample SAMEA3541534, study PRJEB24748) | human gut metagenome | biome: human gut; feature: human-associated habitat; material: faeces | place: China | collected 2012
ACCCGCGGTCTCAACCTTGGCAAGGTTGCGCTTTACCAACTAAGCTATGTCCGCAAGTTGTTTCCACCGTGGTGGGCAACGAGTAGAAAATATACATGAAGCATGCCAACTCCGCAAATCGCGGCGTGTCGCGCTATTTTCCAACGACTTAAGCCGATGTTATGCCATGGTTCGCGGAGCCGGTGCCAACGATACAACCGGCATTCCGACCGATATCGCACCTGGTGCGTCCTGTTGCCACATGCCTTGCCGTTCCACCTTTGCGTCCCCGTTGCTTTCTTCGCCTTATGGCAGGCACCCATTATCCAACCGCGGCGGATAAAGCAAATGTCGTTGGGGGCGTAAGCGGTTGACACGGATTGAAAGCGACTAGGCGTCCCACTGACAACGGGCGAGATCGACTCGCAGTCCGGAAGCTCCGGCGTTCGAGTCTTTCATCTTGCCTGACTCGCTTAGTTCGGGCATACCTTTCGGAGAGATGAAGACAACGCCTTCCTCTTCGAGCAGAAGCCGCTGTCTTTCCGGACCGCCGAACGCGAATCCGGGTGCCAACGAGCCGTCTCGGAACACCACACGATGACATGGAATCACACCCGGCTCAGGATTCGAATGCAGGGCATAGCCGACAAAACGCGCGTTGCGTGGCGCTCCGGCCAAAGCCGCAACCTGCCCATAGGTGGCGACTTTACCCTTCGGAATGCGCCGCACCACCTCATAAACACGCCTGCTGAACAATCCCTTCTCCATTCGTTGTCCCATTCCTCAAGAAACTAGTCGAGGATGACGCCGGCGGAGAGCATTTGCTGGCGGGCTGCGATGCCGAGTTCTTCACTGACCGGTTCGGTCAGGTTTTCGATGACATGCACTTCAAGTCCAAGCTTACGGGCGTCCAGCGCGGTTTCCTTGACACAGTGCGATTCGGCCAAGCCAACCACGTCGACGCGTTCGATACCCGTGGATTCCAATGCAACGGCAAGCGTACGCCCTGTAGCCATGTCAGAGGCGACCTGTTCGCGGGAAGGAATCGAATCCGTATTATCCTCGTATCCTTCGAACCCCGAATATGACGGCGAATACTGTCCCTTCTTGAAATGATGCTCTACATGCAGCGCGGCGATCGCTGGATGAAGTTCGGCGCCGGGAGTGCCGGCCTTGCCGTGCACGGGCCACGTATCCACATAGTCGGGTTGCTCCGACCAGTGTGAGCCGGGCTCGATATGCCAATCCTGCGTGGTTGCGATGTATTCGTACTCGCCGCGATGCGCATTCACGTAATCCGCGATACGTTCCGCGACGGCATTGCCACCGGCTACACCCAGTTCGCCGCCTTCGCAAAATGTCGGCTGCACATCCACAATGATCAAAGCTTTCTTCATGTTTGCTCCCTTCCGAATTTGCCTGCTCACCAGAATAATCTGATTGTTACGCTTCCGCGCAATCTATTCCATTTGCGATTGCGTACCACGCGGTGGGATTCACGTGGTTGCGGGCGTTCGGTATGATGTTCGATTGGCGTTTGGCCTTATGAAATGATGGGCAGGCCGTTATGTGCGGCACAGCCAGTTTGGAACGACAGTAACGAAAGTGCAGAGGTGTTGAGGCATGGCAATTGAAGCGCAGGAGCTTGAGATTCAGATCGGCGCGCGCACGTTGCTGCATCCCACGAATTTCCACGTCGCCAAGGGCGACAAGATCGGTCTGGTCGGACGTAACGGCGCCGGCAAGACCACGCTCACCCGCGTGATCACCGGCGACATGCTGCCCACCGCCGGCAAAGTGCGTGTATCGGGCAAGCTCGGCTATCTGCCGCAGGACACGCATGCTGCCGATCCGGAACAGACCGCGCTCGACCGCATGATGAGCGCGCGAGACATCGCTTCCATCATCAGTCGTATCCGCAAGGCTGAAAAGGAGATGACCTATCCGGATCCGGACGTCATGACCCGAGCGATGAACCGTTACGACAAGGCTATGCAGGATTTCGAAAAGGCCGGCGGCTATGCGGCTCAGTCCGAAGCGACCGCAATGGCGGCAAGCCTTGGCCTGCCGCAGGAGGTCATGGGCCAGCAATTGGGTACGCTTTCCGGCGGCCAGCGTCGTCGTATCGAATTGGCCCGCATCCTGTTCTCTGATGCGGACACACTAATCCTTGACGAACCGACCAACCATTTGGACGCCGACTCCATCGAATGGTTACGCGGATACCTGAAGAAATACGAGGGTGGATTCCTGGTCATCTCCCACTCCACCGAACTGTTGGACGAAGTGGTGAACAAGGTATGGCATCTGGATGCGCAGCTCGGACAGATCGACATGTATTCCCTCGGTTGGAAAGCCTACCTGCATCAGCGCGTGGTTGATGAGGAACGTCGTCGTCGCGAACGTGAAGTGGCCGAGAAGAAGGCGGAACGCCTCATGCAGCAGGGTATCCGCCTGCATGCGAAGGCGACCAAGGCCGTGGCCGCGCAGAACATGATGCGTCGTGCGGAGAAACTTCTCGAGACCACGTCCGAGGCACAAAAGCAGGAGAAAGTGGCGGATATCCGGTTCCCGGAGCCGGCTCCGTGCGGTCGCACGCCGATCATGGCGAAGGATGTGTCGAAAGCGTATGGTTCGAACATTGTATTCGCCGGCGTGAATCTGGCTATTGACAAGGGCTCGCGTGTGGTGATTTTGGGATACAACGGTGCCGGTAAGACCACCACCCTGCGTCTGCTCGCGCATTTGGAAGAGCCGGACACCGGTTCCGTGGATTACGGTCACGGCTGCAAAATCGGCTATTTCGCGCAGGAACATGACACGCTTGACCTGAATGCCACAGTGTTGGAAAACCTCATTCATGTGGCTCCGGAACTGAATGATACGCAGGCGCGTTCGATTCTCGGCTCGTTCCTGTTTTCGGGCGATGATGCGTTGAAGCCGGCTCGCGTGCTTTCCGGTGGTGAGAAGACTCGACTGGCGTTGGCTACTTTGGTGACCAGCCGTGCGAACGTGCTGCTGCTCGACGAACCGACCAACAATCTTGATCCGGCCTCACGAGATGAGATCCTCAAGGCCATCGCCAAGTATGAAGGTGCCATTGTGCTCGTCACCCACGATGAGGGCGCGGTGCAGGCATTGAACCCTGAACGTGTGCTGCTCATGCCCGACGGCGACGAAGACCTATGGAACGATTCCTATCTGGAATTGGTCGCCGAAGAGTAAGCCGAGTAATTCGAGTTTTATTCGGATTGTATTTATGCCGGACGCGAAAACGTCCGGCTTTTTCTTTCCACATGCGTTTCGAGCACGTTCGGTATTTCCGTATTTGTCTTGGGGTCTGCGAACAATCTGTGATTTGCAAGCGGCCCCGACTCATGAATCGCATCTTGCATGCCCATTGAGGGCTTGAGTCGATTCGTTTGCCAGGAAGTCGCCATTGCGATCGTCCGAACCTTTTCGGATTTCGTTATGCGCCCCCTAGCCTTCCGCGCTCCTGTTGGAACATGACGTGCGGAACAGACCAGAGGGGCCGATGCAGCAACACATCGAACGCATAGCGAAAGGAAGTTCCATGCCACGTAACGGCAAGGAGGGCATTCTCTTCAGTTTCATCATGTCCGCGATCATGATTTATGTGATGGCGGCACTCAATTACGGCGTACGTATCGGTGACGTCGGTGCGGCGGCGTGGAGCTACGCATTGTTCGACTGGCCGTTGGCCTACGTGGTCGGCATGATTTGCGATTTGTGCATCTGCACGCCAAGCTCCCGCGCGATTATGAATACATTCTGCGCGGCAACCGACCGTGCGGTATGGAAAGGCATCACGGTCAAATTCCTCATGGTGGTGCTGATGACCGTATTCGGCGCCATCATGGCATTCGGTTTCACATTCGGCGCGTTCACGGGATTCTGGCGCATGTTCCCCTACAATTTCACCATCGCGTTGCCGATTCAGATGCTGATCGTCGCACCATTGTCCGGCAAGATAGTTCACGCCATCGGCGATGCCGCCGGATGGAACAAGTCCGCGCAACAGCATGTTCCCGCTTTGGATGTCAAGACCGTTGCCGATGTGATGCAGCATGACGTTTACACGGTAGCCTCGGATGCCGAGGTACGTGACGCAGTGCGCATGATGTTGGAAAAGAACATCAGCGGCATGCCTATCGTCGATGACGAACGCCACGTGGTCGGCTTCATCTCCGATAGCGACGTACTGTGCCGCTTCGCACAAGACAACGCGCCGGTTTCCGACATTTCCACGCTGGTCACTGGCATGGCCCGCGGCGAATTCCCGGAACTGTCTCACGCAGAACTGCTTGATATGAACGTCATGGTTATTGCCGCAAAGCCGGCCGTCACCGTGCAATCGGATGCCAATATCGCGCAAGTCTGCCAGATGTTCGGCTATCAGCAGTACAAGAAAGTGCCGGTGGTTGAACAAGGCAGGCTCGTGGGCGTCGTCAACCGTGGACGCCTCACCCGCCGTTCCTTCGAAGCATGCCTTGGTACTGCCGAATAGCAATTAAATAATAACTAAATACTGCAATAAGTGGAGGGCGCCGAATCTGTCAATCGACGCCCTCCACTGTTTATCTCATTCCTTATTGCAATCAAACCGAATCATGCGCGATATGCGCAAGCCTTCACCGGCTTCGCTTGGTGAGCGGCTCCCAAGGTTCAAGCTCGACCGGCTGATCGGCCAGTATTTCGCGTGTGGTCTCATCGAGATACTCCTTGCGAATGATCAGTTCGGTAACATAACGGTCGAACCAAGCATCGGACGCCACATAATAGCCATCCTGACCATTATCCTTGCCCCAACTGTTCTCCACCTTCCAACGGTTCGGACGCCCGTCAGCATCCAAATTCACGCCAGTCAACGTCATGGCATGATTGCTTGGGCAATCGCCATACTCCAATCCCTTGGCCTTGTCGAACGTGAATTCCGTACCGAAAAGCTGGTCAACGCGCACGGTATCGCAATCAAAATAGCCATCGCCACGCAACGAGAACTGCATGCAATCACAAGCGAACCAAATCGGATGACCACCACTGATCTGGTCCACAGCAGCCTTCTTGAACACGTCAAGAGGCACGTTCGCAAACTCCATATCACCCGCTTCCGCCACATTGGCGGAAAAACGAATACGATACCGCTTGCCAAACGGGCGACTCTCCATCGGCACATTGCATAACGTGACCAGATCGTTCACATCCACCGGCACGTACTTCTTATAAAACTCCATCGGAGTGATACCGAATTCACGAATCTGCGGACGCTCATCCTTACCGGTTTTCGCAGCCTTTTCAGACGGCCCCTCCCCCGTGGTTTTCTTCTTGCCGTCATCCTTGTCATCGCTCATACGCGCAAGAAAATCAAAACGCTCCGGAGGCTCACCCAATGCAATCGCACACATGCGATACACCGTAGCCATATCCGCATTCTTCAACGCACGCAACTCATCCAACGACGTTCCAGCCGCATGACGGTCACGCAAATCGGACGCGAACTCACGTAGCTTCGTATTCAAATACTGCTTGAACGCATCCGAACTCTTCGAATTAGCCGACTCCGGATAAGCACTCTTCGGCACCAAACCATACTTGTTCACCAAATCAGCGAACATCTGCCACCAACCACCATCATCGGCCGGACCATAATTAATCGCCTCGAACACACGACTATCCAGCGGCTCATCCAACGTGGCAAGCACATTCTCCAAATACGTGTTCGACTTCTCCATCGCATCCCAGAAAAACAGGTAGGTTTCCGAAAACTCGAAATCCTCCAAATTCCAACGATGCATCAACTCATAACGCAACGTATTAAGCGCCGCAAACATCCAACAACGCCCCGAACTACGCTGATTGGTGATACTCCCCTGCTTCAGCTCGATGGAGAAATCATTCTGCAGCACGCGCTCGCCCTTATAGTCGGTGGCTGCGGCGAGCACACCGGATGATACTGCCGCGTTGGCTGCCACCAGATTGGCGCGGTCAGCGTTGAAGTCTGTGGAATACTGTTTGAGCAGCGCAGGGTCGAGTGCTTTGACGTCACTCATGGTTCATGGTCCTTTCGATATGTTCGATTTCGGATTCTATGTCGCGCAGGCGGCAACGCAGGTCGGATTCCACGTCTACGCCGTCACGTTGCGCTTTGCGGATGATGGCGATGATTTCGTCAGCGTAAGGATGATCGCCATCATGCTGTTCGTCCATTTGACTTGCGCTTGTTGTGAATGCTGTTTCAAGCTGATCGCAATACTGCGATTTGTGTACTCTCGATACGATTTTCGTGGCGCGCGGCAATGCGCCTTGCGCGTGGGAGATGCCTTCGAGCATGGACTTGCGATGCTTTTCCTTCTGTTTCATCGCTTCCCACAGTTTCAACGTATCTTGCGCATTTTCCGGTGCCGGTACGGAAGCGTCGGTAGCGTCGTCTGATTGGAAGACGTGCGGATGTCGGGTGATGAGCTTGTCGACGAGACGATTGCACACTTCGTCGATGCCGAACGGATCCTGCGCATCCACGGCGCATACTTGCGCTTGGAAAACGGATTGCAGCAGCATGTCGCCGAGTTCCTCACGCATGTTGTCGCGATCGTTCGTTTCCACGGCGTCGATGTATTCGTAGGTTTCTTCCAACAGTGGTTTAAGCAGGCTTGTATTGGTCTGCTCGCCGTCCCAAGGGCATCCGCCTGGTTCGTGCAGAATGCGTACGACCTGCTTGACACGGTCCAACGCGCTAGGCGCATCGCGTACAGGGGCAAGTTTCGAACAGTGTTCGAATTCTTCGGGCAACTGATAATCATCATGTGCGGCTTCAGTCATGCCACTGATTCTTCTCGCATGTGCCGACCATGCGATCGTAACCGTTAATGGGCAGATTCCTCCACCCACTGGAGAATTTGGTGCGCTCATGTGCTCGTCAGCGGGAAGAATCTTCCAGTAGCTGGAAGATTCGGGACGCTCACAGTCACCTCAGCGTGCTGGTGATCTGGTCGACGGTTTCGCCGTCTTTGCGTGCGACGGGCTGGAGGATGGTTTCGTCCTCGGATGCGTAGTAGTAGCCTTCGGCGGTGACTTCGGTATCACCGTTCCATGTGTTGTGGGTGGTGCCGTCCACGCCGGCCCAGCGGAGCGTGCTGGTGCCGGTCACGTTCTCGCTGATCGAGCTACCGTTACGGCTGGTGGTGACCGTGTCCGCCACGTTCTGCGTGTCGCCGGCCTTGGTGGTCGTGCCGGATGCCTTCGTGGCCACGCTCAGCGTGTAGCTCGGCGGGGCGGGCTGGTATTTGTCGAGCACGATCACGACGATGCTGCGGGTCGAGTCGACATGGCGTTCCATGATCTTGTCGACGCTGTTCGACGGATCGTCGCTGAAGCCATCGCCGGTATGGTAGTGCTGAGAGCCTGCATAAAGGTATTCATTTGGCGCGATGTTCTTGTACCAGTTGTCCTTCCATATCTTCGCGTCGTAGACGCCGGACCCGTTTCCACACGCTGGTGGTGGACCCGTTGCCGGACGCCGCGCCCACGGCCACGACGCGGCAGTCGCCGTCGCCCTCGCCCGGATGCCTCTGGCGGAAGCCGGCCACGCATTCCGCGTTCGCGTCGCTCAACGCCTTGGCGGCCTTGCCGGCCGAATCGTCCATGGTCACGCCTTTCCAGGCCATGGCGCGGCTCACGCTGTTCAGGTCGGTCGCGGAACCCCACGAGCCCGTCGCGTCGTCCTTGTAGGCCCAGAACTGCGCGGCCGAGCCGCCTCCGCCGGTGCCTCCCTGGTCTCCGCCGCCGCCCGCCCAGGCGGTGCCGGCGGTCAGGCCTCCGGCCAATGTCGTCGTGGTGGCGAGCAGGGCCAGCGTCTTTCGCCTTCCGTTACTGTTCTTGGAACCCAATGTTCCGTCTCCTTTCAGAGATCCATCTGCAGATGTTCACCCCACTCCCGGTGGGGTCGGACAGGAGAACAAATCCCGTCCGAACACTTCACATGCCCGGCCGTCGACAAACGTCGATATCGGATTCGTTTCCGTCAGCCACCTGCTATGCAACCCGGTTTCGGGCGTGTCGGGTTGGACATTTTCCCGGAAGGCTGCGGATACGAAAAAGGGACCCCGAAGGGTCCCTTGAGAAGAAGAGTCATCTAAATCAGTGGTGAATCAATCCATCGCTTGAGGACGGAGGGCAGTCTGTCGTGCATCCGAGACCTCCGCTGCTTGGAACGAAGTCCGGCACGCTGCTGGAACCGCCGCCACTCGATGTCGAACCGCCTGAATACGAGGGCGTGTACGACTGTTGCGGCGCCGAATACGACTGCTGCGTCTGGGCCTGTGCGGCGGCCTGTGCGGCGGCCTCCTCCTCGGCCTTGCGCTGCGCCTCCTCGTCCGCCTTCGTCTTCGCCGTCACCGAGTCGTTGACCTTCTTCGACGCGGCCGCGATCTTGTCCGCATCCCTGGCCTTGACTGCCTTGGACAGTTCGTCGCGCGTCGCCGCATCGGCGACCTTGCCGTCCGAATCCTTCAACAACCGTTCCGCATCGGAAACGGTCTTCTCCAGTTTCGAATCGTTCACGGCCCTGACCGCGTTTTCCAAGCTCTTCTCGTGTTTCCCGTACCAGCCGGTGTTCTTTTCAATCAGGCTGGTCTTCGACTCGTAATCCGCCTTCGAATCGGCCACGCAGGCGACCACGTCAGGCTCGTTCGCCTTCAACGCTTCGGCCAACGCATCCACGGTCTTCGCATCCGCCACCTGCTTCACGGTGATCTGGGAGGCTGTGGCCGCGTCGCCATCCACCAGCCCGGAATACGAGTCCGCCGCCTTGCGGTAGCTTTCCGACGCTTCCACACACGCCTGTCTCGCCTCGGCCAGCTCATGGTTCGCGTAGGTCTTCCAAACGAACCAGCCGCCACCAGCCAGCACAGCCACGGCCGCGACCGAAGCCACGGCGATCACAGCAGGCTTTCTGCTCTTCTTCTTGTTTTCAGTTACATTCTTTGACCCGGCATCGCTTATATTCGGGTTGGAAACTTCAGATAGTTTTCCCTGCATACTTGTGCTTTCGATGAGTTATGTCACATACGTTTTAGGAAAAGGCGGATGGGAATCGTTCGTTCCCATCCGCACATCATTTTCTAGGATTTTATGGCAAAAACCTACTTGGCGTGGCGTGCCATAAGACCGTAACGGCCGTCACCACGACGCTTCAGCATGAGCGTGGCTCCGGCGGTACCGGCGGCCATAATGGTAAACACGGCGGTCTCCATCACGTCCACGCCCGTGTCGCCAAGCTTGGCCTGCGTGGAGGTCTTCACGGCCGCCCTGTTCGCACTGTTCGCACTGTCCGGAGTATCAACCGTGATGGTCGTATCCTTCGACGGGGTGACAACCTTGTGGGCCTTGTCGTACGCGTCCTGCGCGGATTCCGCGTCGGACTTCGCCGTGGCCAATGCGGTTTCGGCTGTCTTCAGCGTGGCGTTCACTTCAGCCAGAGCAGCCTGGGCGTCATCCACATCGGCCTGCGCGTCAGCCGCCGACTGGTCGGCATCCTTCTTAGCCGACTGGGCGGCATCCAGTTCGGACTGCGCCGCATTCGTGGCCGGGTCGGAAGCATACGCATCATCCACCTTGGATTGAGCGTCCTGCACATTCTGCTGGGCATTATCATAAGCGGTCTGGGATTCGGATACGGCCGTGTTGGCCTTGTCGAGCGCATCCTTCGTCGGATCGGCCGACTGGGTCTGGCCCACCGTCGGATCGGCGGCCGTCTCATCTGCCATGGCGGGCGCGGCCATACCGGCCACCTCGGTCAAGCCTGCGATGGTCGCAACGGCCAGTTTCTTCGGATTCTCCATATTCTCCATTTTCTCCATCCTGTCTCCCGGAGCGTTATGACAGGGGCGCATGCGTCCCCGAATGCACCACCCACCCTACCACTTTAGGGGGGGGTAAGTGTGTCTCGCATATCGAGATAAACAAACCAATCGCATCCGAGACATACCTCCACCTAGACGCCTTTGCTTCAAGAAAACGGGTTTTACGATCTATTAGATATGGGGGTAATCCATTAGATTAGAGGAATCATACGAAAGGAAATGTAATGAGCTATAGCATTGAGCAGTTCATACCGGATAGCGGCATTACTCGCGCCGAGGTTGATGAGGCTAAAGCTCGGATGTTGGAAAGGATGCATATGTATGGGCTCAAGGAGACGCATAACAAGAAAGCACATGAAAAGGAGGAGCTGGCACTCCGAACTCATCGGAATGCCAGCTCCTCCTGAAAACCGTATCGTCGCCTCATACTCTACGTCTCATAACCATAGGTACACCGCACACCACTACGAGACGATTTTGTGGTCGGCGCGGTAGAGGTCGGGCTCTACGTAGATTTCGAAACGGAACCACGGCAGCGCGGTACGCACGCTTCGTTCGATTTTGTTCACGGTTTCAACATCGTAATCGCGGTCGAGCTTGCTGGTCTGCACCTTGACGCACAGCAGAATGTCATCCTCGGACATATGCACGGTCTGCATATTCAGCAGTCGTTCCACACCAGGCGTTGAAATAACAGCCTGCTCAATCTTCTTGCGCGTATCCGAATCGACGGCCTCACCAATCAACAGCGAACCGGATTTGAACATGAGCAGCAACGATCCCGCAATCAATACAAGACCAACCATCAAACCGCCGAATGCATCAAATATCTCATTATCAAACAGAATCGCAAGACCGATGCCAGCCCCTGCGAATGCCAAGCCGATCAAAGCAAGCGTGTCTTCCATAATGACGGACGCAAGCTCCGCCGACTTGGTACGCCTCCAAAAACGGAACACACCCATATGGGCCACACCCGTGCGCTCCATACGCTCGTTCGCTTCCTTGATGCTTTGATGCAGGCCGTAGCCTTCCAAACAAGCGCTGATAAACACCACGATAAACGCCACCAGCAGTTCCATCTGGTTGACGTCACGCAGTGCGGGGTCTTCGGCAATGGCGAACAATTTCTTCACCGCCTCCGAAGTGGAGAAGAAACCACCGACGAAAAACAGCAGCGTCGCCACTACGAACGAAGCGAGATATTTGGCGCGGTACAGACCGAACGGATGATCGCCGTCCGTCTTATGCTTGGAGAAGCGACCGCCTGCCATGAGCACGATTTCGTTGGAACAGTCGGCGATGGAATGCACCGATTCGGAAAGCATCGCGGACGATCCGGTAAAGAACGCCGCAGCGAGCTTGGCGATGGCCACACCAATGTTGGCTCCGAGCGCCGCTTTTACGGCCGCTCCTTGATGTTCTGCCTCCTGTTGGCGAATATCGTTCGGATTGCTCGTACTACTGTCGTTGGAATCTTGCGATTCGTTCATTGCCTTTCCATTTCTTTCTGGAGTTAATACAAGACATATTCAATCATACATAGGGTGCTGTCATAGGGTGCCACCCGGATTGACACGCTTGCAGGTTCAGCGAAAAATCACTTCCTTGCACAGCGGATAGCCCCACGCGAACTGACATGCCATAGTCAGGAACTTCACCAACACCGCATTCCATCCGAATGCGGAAGACAGCCATGCCAGCATGATCGAACCGAACAGGTAATTCCAAACCCACAGCAGCATGAACAAAGCCACGCTACGGCCGAAATTGCTGGACGATTTGAACGTGACATTGCGGTTCATCAGGAAGTTGTACGAAGCCGACAGCACGATGGCCACGCCGTTCGCGATGGCGGATGGTACGGAAAGCACATGCAGCAAGGTGAACGATCCGAATTCCACAATGGTTTGCGTTGCCGACACCAACAGATATTTGCCGAGCGTTTTCGGCTTTTTCGATGATTCCTGATTGGAGGATTTCGGATTATCCGACGTACCACTTTGCGCTGCCATTGCCTGCCGCCCGGTCCCATCACTCATATCAACCCCCCACCGAATCATATGTCGTTCAATCGCAAAACACTATAATGCGCCCGTCTCATATTCCCGACGTAATCGTGCATTTTTCTGAAGGATTGACTAGTCTTCCCTAGGTATTTTCACTGACAGCACAACAAGGAGCATCCAATGACGTATTCCCAGAACGCGCCGTTCCGCGCCGACGTGGTCGGCTCATACCTGCGTCCGGCAGAACTCAAGCAGGCTCGCGCCGATTTCGCAGCAGGCAAGATTGACGAGGCCGCACTCAAGGCCGTGGAAGATAATGCCATTACCGAACTGGTCGCCAAGCAGAAGGCCGCCGGTCTGCACGTCATCACCGACGGTGAATTCCGCCGTGGCTGGTGGCATCTCGACTGCATGTGGGGCTTCGCCGGCGTGGAAAAGGTGTCGATGGACAAGGGCTATTTCTTCCACGATGAGGAGACCCGCGCCGAATCCGCACGCCTGACCAGCAAGATCGCCTTCGACCCGGCCCACCCGTTCGTTGAGCATTTCAAGTTCATCAAGCAGTTCGAAGACGACACCGCCATTGCACGCCAGACCATTCCGGCTCCGGCACAGCTGTATGCGGAGCTGTTCCGCCCGGAGAACATCGCTTCCGTGCACGAGTTCTACGGCGACACCCAGAAGGATTACGACGAGCTTGCCGACGACAACGCCAAGGCCTTCCATGGTCTGATCATGGCATTGTATGAGGCCGGCTGCCGCAATGTTCAGCTGGATGACTGCACGTGGGGCATGTTCTGTGATCCGAACTTCAACCAGCATTACACCGCCGATGAGTTCGCCGCCATGCAGGAACAGTATGCCGCCATGAACAACGCCGCCATCGAGGATCTGCCAGAGGATCTGGTGATCACCACGCACGACTGCCGTGGCAATTACCACTCCACGTGGGCTTCCGCCGGCGGATACGCCACTGTGGCCGACGTGCTTTTCGGCAAGGAAAACGTCGCCGCCTACTACCTGGAGTTCGACGATGATCGTTCCGGCGACTTCGAGCCGCTCGCCAAGGTTTCCGGAGATAAGAAGGTTGTGCTCGGTCTGATCACTTCCAAGAAGCCGGAACTTGAGGATCCGGAAGTGATCAAGGCTCGCATTGCCGAAGCGGCCCAGTATGTGCCGCTTGACCGCTTGTGCCTGTCCACCCAGTGCGGTTTCGCGTCCACCGAGGAAGGCAACAAGCTTACCGAAGAGCAGCAGTGGGCCAAGATCGCGCTCGTGCAGTCCGTCGCCAAGGACGTATGGGGCGAGTGATGATCGCACACGCGTAGCGCGCTTGTAAAAAACATATAAGGGGCTGTTTGCCAATCCAATCGTGACTGGCAAACAGCCCCTTTCGTACTGAAGCGAACGAAATCCTACCGCAATCAGCCTTGCATCTGCTCCGCTGCATCGTTGATGCAACGAATCGCATTCAGCGTACGCGGATACCCGATATACGGCATGCACTGCGAAATAACGGCAATCAGAAATGCCTTCTCATTGCCTACGCCCATATTGGCCTTCGCATGAGACGTCAGCTGCGGCTCGCAACCGCCCTGCGCGGCAAGGAAGCACAACGTGATCATTTCACGCTCACGCGTGCTCAAGCCACCGCGCGTGTAGTAGTCGCCGAAGCAGTTGCAGGCAAGCCACTTGTTGATGTGTCGCGTATCTTCGGGGCCGGATTGCGTGAATCCACGCATTCCTTCACCGAAGATTTCGATCTGCTTGTCTTCGCCCGCCCTGGCACGCGTTTCCGGCGTGGTGGTGCCTTGCGGTTCAAGCGGAAGATGCACGTTGGCCGCGCCGAGAAAGTTGTTGAGTTTCTTCAGGAACGGCAGGGTTTTGCCGAAACCACAGTATGCGGTCGCCTGATACACCATTTCCTTGATGGCGATGGACGACAGTCCGGTTTCGTAGGCCACCGGCAGCATCATTTCGAAAGCATCCAAGCCTTGGCATCCGACCAGCACGGCAAGAATGGCCAAAGAGCGGGTTTTGTCATCCAAATCAGGATGGTTCGCTCCCGGTTCGTTCACCACTTCGTCATAAGCGAAATTCGAGAAGAATTCAATGAATTCCGGATCGGTTTGCGACAATGTCCTGTCATTGTTCCAGAACGAATTCATCCGTTTGTGCAGCTCTTCAAACAAGATTTGCTTCCTTTCGTTTGATTTGCGCTTATTCTATCGTCGGTATATTGCTCAGACCTCACTGATGCGCAGCAGCGACTTTACGGTGCGGCGCTCGTCCATGGCCGCGTACGCTTCCTGAATATCGTCGAGCGTGTATTCGGAGGTGTAGACGATGCCGGGATTGATGTTGCCGTCGAGCACTTCCTTGAGCAGTCGCTGCAGATCGTACGTGCGCACCGGTGCCGGACCGCCGCGCAGACCAACGTTGCGGTAGAACAGTCCTGGAATATCGGCTTCCACGCCGTGCGGCAAGCCAACGCGCCCGACTACAGCGCCCGCACGCGCAACCTTCATGGCGGTGTCGTTCGACAATGCGGACCCTACGCATTCAAGCACGGCGTCGGCACCGTAACCATCAGTCATTTCCAGTACCTTGGCTACGGCCTCGTCGCCACGTTCCTCCACGAAATCGGTGGCACCGAATTCGCGTGCGATACGTTGGCGGTCGGCATGGCGGCTCATGGAAATGATGCGGGTGGCGCCCATCAGCTTGGCGGACAGCACTCCGCACAGGCCGACCGCACCGTCGCCGAACACCACCGCGGTGTCTCCCAGCTTGATTTCGGCGGAAGCGGCCGCATGGTAACCGGTCGACATCACGTCAGAGAGAGTGAGCAGCGATGCGAGCATTTCGTCGGAGAAGCTCTTCGCGTCGCCTGGAACGACCACCAGCGTGCCGTCGGCTTCGGGAACGCGCAGGTATTCCGCCTGGCAACCCAATCCCTCGTCGCCGAAATATCCGCCGTGGGGGCAGCTGGATTCGAAACCGGCCTTGCATACCGGGCACTTGCCGCAGCTGAATGGGAACGGTACGATCACGAAATCGCCTGGCTTGGCCACGGTCACGTCGTCGCCGATCTGCTCGACCACGCCGATGGCCTCATGTCCGGCCTGAGTGTTGGGTTCCTTGCTGCCGTCGCGGTAGAACCACAGGTCGGATCCGCACACGCATGCGCGTACCACGCGGATGATGGCATCTCCCCCATCGATGATGGTCGGTTCGGCATGCTCTTCGCATGCCATCTGCTTGACTCCCTTGAAGATCGCTGCCTTCATGAGTTGCTCCTTTGTTATACGAATTGAATTAAGGTAACGTCTGCGATGACGCCTCGACTTATGCGTCAGCCTTGCTACGAATCTGTTTTTTCACTGTTTCGATGACATCGTGGTTTTCCTCCAGAAGTCGTTGCGCTTCGTCGTCATGGCCTTCCGCCACGGCACGCCAATACAATGTTTTAAGGGAAACATAGGCTTGCTGCATGCGGATGCTTTCGGCTTTTGCGGCCAAACGCAACGCCTGCGCGTCCAGTAGCGCCATTTGCCTGCGCGCACCTTCGGTTCCGTCGAAACGGTTTTTCAGATACTCGCGCATGGCGTCAAGCGGCATGCCAGTCGCAGACAAGCAGGAAATAGTGACCAACGATTGAATGTCTTCGTCGGTGTAGGCGCGATGGCCAGAACTTGGGTCACGTGCGATCGGGGCAATGATACCGATTTGCTCGTAGTAGCGCAAAGTGGATTCGGGAAGTCCGGAAATCATGGATGCTTCACGAATCGTATGCCATGTTGTAGTGCTCATACCCTGCACTGTAAAAACTTAAAGTGCTTGAAGTCTAATTGGCGTGTTACATGCTATCTCATAGCGAAAGAACATGTAATCCTGACAATTAGCTAAGTTGCGTCTGCAAAGCGTAACTTACGTGTTCATCGTAAGGAACATCAGACCACGCTGTTTTGGACGAATGCCACCTCACAACAAAAAGCTCTTATGCTGCTGAGTTGAATGAAATCGTGCGGATTAGATGTACTGGACTGGACCGTACGCCCGGAGTTGGAATATTTGTAACGATATTTTGGATACAGGGAAATCCATGATGCGTATTCGGCAAACAACACGTCGTATAATACCTTTCGTCGTTCCTGCCCGAGCCGCGCAGGTCGAGGAACGGCCCACGGCGACTGCCGCGATCTCCGACTCACGGTGCACGGCATCGACCAACGCAAGGATTCATTATCATTATGGCGAAGCCATTCTCTAAAACCGTTATTCATAATACAGACGCGAAGCTGTCGAAGCAGGTAAGGCAGCCTTTGAAAACAAACCAAGGAATACACAAGGCCCTCACATGGCGTGTGGTCGATATCGCGGTCGGCGCGGCGGTCGGCGTGATGTCGGGAGTGATGTTTTGGGTGTTCGACGGCCTGTCGTATGGTCTTTTTCCGTTGATGACTTTGATTCTTCCTGGTTCAGCGGCGCTACTTCATGCTTTGTTCTACTTCCCCGCCACGCTGGGCTCTCTGATCGTGCGCAAGCCGGGAGCTTCGGCCTACGTGCTTTTGGTCGCATCGTTCGTCGAGGTGGTACTCGGCACGAAATACAGTGTGAGCCTGGTGGTAATCGCATTGCTGCAGGCGGCAGCCGCAGAAGCGGTATTCGCGCTGTTCCGCTACCGTCGTTGGACGCTCGGCGTCACCATTCTGTCTGCTTTGGCGATTGGAATCGTCTACAACTTCTACCTGCTGTTCTTCTACTATCAGGCATTCACGTTCTTCAGCCCGCGAGGCATCATCGGCACTATTTGCGAGCTGCTTAGCGCGGTGGCATTCGCCGGTTTCGGTTCCTGGGGAATGTATTGCGCTTTACGTAAGTCAGGTGTTCTGTCGCGATTCGCTTCCTCGCATAAGGAACATAACGAAGAAAACGCCTGAAAGTACGTTTGACAGCATGCCTCGACCATTTTAATTTTTTTAATCAAATCTCATCAGTTTTACTGATTAAAAGGACGCAACGCCGGCTGCGACGTTGCGTCCTTTTATGCCATCGCACATAGTGCGATTACTGCGGAATCTTCGAACTCGAAATTCCGGAATCAATCGGCGGTGATCAGCTCGCTCGAATCCATGTCGAAGTCGGACATGGCAAACGAGCGGATCGCCGGATCCTCATACGTGTTCATGTAATACGTGTTAGTCTTTCCGGAATAACCGCTGGTGAACAGCGTGCGCTCGAACTGGCCGTTGCCCATCTTGGACATGCCTTCAACCATCTGTACGGAGGCCAGCGTGTGGAACAGACGAGACACATTGGCGGACTCGTTGTTCTGCTGTGGATAGTGCGTGTTGGTGTAGGCGACGCGTACGAAACGCGACGGCGAACTCACGTCACCGGGAATGCCGTGCATGCTCACGCCGGCACCCCATGCGCTCAGTTCCGCCTTGCCCCAAGTGGTCGGCTCCGCCATTTCGTTGCTCACGCACATGTAGTTGCGCAGGTTTTCCATATGGAAGTCGAAGGTCGGTTGATTGGTGAGCACATCCACATCGTCATGATGAACATGCATGCCATCAGCCATCTGCTCGATGACGATGCTACGGGTGCCATCGCCAATGAACCAGTGCAGCAAGGACTCCTGCTGGCCGGGCACGACCTGCGAAACGAGCGTCACGTCCTTCAACGCCTCTTCGACTTCGTCGACACTGTCGAAATTGCGTGCCACCCACAGCGGGAATTCGAAAGTGGCGACGTTTTCGGTTCCCTCGACCGGTTCGTGCGCGAAGGAGGCGTATCCGGGGAAGTTCAATCCGGCGATGGCCAAGCCGTGCTCGTTGGCGCAATCGAAATACATGGGACGATCGGCCATAACCACGCCCACGCCGATCACCGCATTCGGCTCGCTCTTGCCTTTGGCCCCATACGCATAGTCATACCGGTAGCCTCGCGGAGTGACCAGAATGGTCTCGCCGTAGGAGAAGCTCCAGTCGAGATTACGGCCGAAATATGTGTTTCCCTCATCGTCGGAGAAACGAACACCAGTGCACATATGGACTCCCTTCCATGATTTGCCGTGTTTTTCTTGCTTGCGTGTTCATGGTAAACGCCGTTTGCTGGGAAAATCTTAAGTTTTGCCCGTGGAAGAACCTAGTCTGGATATCTACGCATTCTACGACGACCGTGATCCGCTGGATCCTCGCAACCGGTAGCAGAGTCTCCGTCAAACGCACAAATTCGAGGTCTCCTGCATGCGTGTTAGAGAATAGCCCGCCTCCCGAGTCCCCAAACACCCACCCGCTGGAACAATCCGTACGCCAACTGCCTTCTTGGCGGGAAGGTTCCCCCAGTGGGTGGAAGATTCAGGACGTTACAAGCCGGCCAATGCCAGAAACTTTTTGTCGGACTGGATGCCTTGGGTGAGGAATTTGCCGTCCCTAAACAACGCATACGTGGTGACCGGCGCGGGCGTACGTTGGGCGGTCTCTTTATCGGTGATATGAATCGTTTTGAATGGAATATTGTGCTCTTCCGCCGTTTGCCGCACCCGCGGAACCCAATAGCATGTAAACGGGCATTGATCGGTGTAGTAGAGCACGAACCCGTCTTCGTCCACCGCGGGATGCTTGGCGCATTCCTTGAATTTCGGCAGCTCCGCATTCTCTTCAAAAGGCAGGGCCATGAGATTGATGCCGCAATCAGATATGTCGGTCACTTCGAAACCCTTGTAGGACAGAAACTTCGGATCGGCAAGGAACTTTCGTTTGCGACCCTCGGCTGAGAGAATGCAAATGCCTTTGCGCCCCTGCTCTTTGGCGTCTCGGATGCATTCGCTCAGCAGATTACCGGAATGTCCATGACCTTTCAAAGAACCGGCCACCCATAGACAGTTGATATAGATCCACCCGTCCGCATCGATCGGCACCCATGCGTTTTCCGCCGGAATATATTCGATAAAGCACTTTCCGCGCTCCTCGCTGCGATAAAAGACAAGTCCCTCATCAAAGCGCTGCTTCAGCCACTCCTTTTTTGCAAGAGCCTGCTTGCCGGACATGGCGCAGCAGATATGCTCCCTGTCGATGTTTTCTTTTGTTATATGGATATATTTCATCGATCATCACCTGACTTTCTCCATGTTTATTGCATAATTTTAGTGCTTCCGCAAAGCCGTCCGGTTCCGTTTCCGGCATTTCATATTCCGCGGCACGCTCATAGTCCATCCTGTTCATCTGTTCCACAATCTTATCAAGAATTCCCTGTTTACTGGAATAGTCCTTATACAGGGCCGCTTTTGTAAATCCCAACTGCCCCGCATTATCATTCATAGATGTCCCTAAGTAACCGTTCTGTGCAAAAACCTCCAGAGCAATCCTCAAAATCCGTTCCTTCGGTCATAATGTTCTCCTCAGTAAAGTAACCAATCGGTTACTTCAACATAGTTGCCGATTGGTTATTTGTCAAGAGTCAATGTAGGCATTGTACTTTTATCGATCACGGTTAGGCAAAGGAAAACTGGAAACAAATTGAACCCGAAACAGTGTTTTATTATTTTTACACTGATAAGATACAAAAAACAAAATAGTTCCAAAAATCCTATTCCATTATTACCCCTCACAATCTGATTCCCAATTCATTACATATTCCGTTTCGCCGGTGAATTCATCCATCCTTTCCGACTGGATCGTAAATCCTTCTCTTTGGTAAAAAGACATTGCCCTGACATTCTTCTGATATACGTTTAACTGCAATCTGACTTTTTTATCCTTGATATAATCCAGCAAACTTTTGCCTATACCATGTGACTGCATTTTATCCGAAACAAAAATACCTTCAATGTATTCATCCCTTACGCCTAAAAATCCATGAATCATTTTATCATCTTCATACACGTATACTTC
>OGWS01001356.1_pt1 | contig 19715 bp, 17 predicted proteins | sample 1576111 | NCBI WGS metagenome assembly OGWS01 (sample SAMEA3541534, study PRJEB24748) | human gut metagenome | biome: human gut; feature: human-associated habitat; material: faeces | place: China | collected 2012
CCGATCATCCAAAGGGAATCGGAACCATTTCGGACGGAAAAGAAAAGAAAGTTTCCCTGACCGGTACTGTACGCCGGGATTTATCTGAGGGTTACTATAAGGTCCCGGTTGTAGTCATGGACAAAGACGGGGGCTGGATCGGTCATGAGGACCTGCGTGTCTGGATCACCAAATCCACTTCCAAGGATGATGACGACGATGACACTAACAAAACCTACGATTTTGTTTTGGGCGAAGGGCAGGATGCTCCGCGCGGCGTTTATCCGAATGTGATGAATTTTTCCATTGGCCTGCGTAACAACAGTCCGGCAACGGTATACAATGTGAAAGCGAGCATGGTCCTGGATGCGGACAATACGAAGTTCCCGTTTGAGATCAATGATGCCAACTACGACCGCATGTTTGACAAGATCGCGGTTGATGAGACGGTGCAGCTGGACTACAGCTTTGCTATCCGCAAGGAGTCCTACACCGGTTATTACCCGATCGCCATGAAAATCTATTATTCAGACAGTTCCACCGGGGAGGAACTGAAAACCTATGAGACGTCCTTCTTTGTCCATATTGTAAGTAAGCCGACTAAGGACGATTACGATGAATTTAATGAACATGACCGCACCAAGGCCCGCCTGATTATCGACGGATACAGTACCGATCCGGAAACCATCATTGCGGGAGAAAGTTTTGACCTGCTTCTTACCGTGAAGAACGCTTCCAGCAGTGTTTCGGCATCGGACATTCTTTTGACGGCAGAATCGGAGAAAGTTTCCGACAGTCCGGTATTCACCACGGAATCCGGATCCAGTTCTGTAGCAGTCAATTCACTTGGTGCAGGTGCATCGACGCAGGTGCGTTTTCGCATGGCATCGCGGGCGGGGGTAGATCAGCGTTCTTATGGACTTACGATCAAGGCAAAGTTCGACAGCCCGGAATTTAAAAATGCGGAGGAAAATATGGCGGTAGACATTCCGGTTAAGCAGATTCCGCGCCTGAACACGGGAACCTTTGAGGTGACCCCGGATTCCATCAATGTGGGCGAAGAGTCCAATATCATGTTTGGCATCAACAATACCGGCAAGGTGACTCTTTACAATGTGATGGCGAAGTTTGAGGCAGACTCCATCCAGACCACAGACACCTACGTCGGCAATATCAAATCCGGCGAGACCGGAAACGTGGACTGCATGGTAACCGGAGCGACACCGACCACAGACGACGGTAAAGTGAAAGTTATCATTTCCTACGAGGATGAAAATGGCGAGGTGTCAGAGGTAGAAAAAGAACTGACCCTGTTTGTAAGCGAACCTGCTCCGGATATGGACGAGATGGATCTGGACGGTATGGACGATATGCCGCAGGAAGAGCCGGGACCGATGCAGAAATACGGAAAGATCGTGCTGATCGCTGTGGCAATCGTCGCCGGAGCAGTAGCTGGCTGTGTTGTATACAAGCACCGGAAACGGAAAAAAGAGCAGGCATTGCTAGCAAGCGAAGAGGAACTGCAGGACGAAGATGATAAACAAGCTGACACCCGGGAAGGAAAATAGCCTGTGCAGGACAGGAAAACAGGATGAATGCCCTGGATTCTGTCAAACATTCGAAACAGAAGCATTTGAAATGGAACGTTGAGAGGAAACAAACACAATGAAATTTGTAGATCTGCTGGCGATGAGCCTGAAAAATTTAAGCAGAAGAAAACTGAGGACCGCTCTGACGGTCCTTGGTGTCGTGATCGGTACAGCGTCCATTGTCGTCATGGTTTCCCTTGGCATTGGGCTTAGTGAATTGAACCGGGAACTCATTTCTTCCTATGGAAGCCTGACCGAGATCACGGTCAACAATCCTTATAATGGCGACAGCACAAAAGATCCGCTCTATCTGACGGATGATGTGGTAAAGCAGATGGAAAAACTTCCCTATGTGACTGGGGTGTATCCGATGCTGCAGGTGGATGTGCTGATGCAGCAGGGAAAATATACCAGCAATGTGACCTTAAACGGTGTGCCTTACGAGTATCTGAAAAAAATTCCATTGGGGCAGGGAACGCTTTCATATTCATCCGATCATGAATTAAAGCTTATTTACGGCAATGCCATCATCCAGTGGTTTACCGATGCGAAAGGCAATAACACCTACTGGGAAACCGGGGAACTTCCGAACGTGGATTTCATGGGAAAGCCGATGTTTGTGATCTTTGATACGGATACCTATTACCAGTCCCAGAATGGTGGGGAAGATGCTCCAAAGCCGCCGAAGAAGTATCTGCTGAAAGCAGACGGTGTGGTAGAAGGCGGCGTGGACGATTACAACAGCTATGCCTATAACGTTTACACCAGGCTGGATCTTCTGGAAACCCAGCTGAAGCGGATCTTTAAGAAAAAAGCCATTCCGGGACAGCCGACAACCAAAAAAGGAAAACCTTACCGCTATTTCATCTACAATTCCTGCAGCGTCAATGTGGATGATATAGAGCATGTGGGCGAAGTACAAAAGAAGCTTACCGACATGGGGTTTCAGGCATCCAGCAACGCCGACTGGATGAAGCAGTCGGAGCAGCAGTCCAACATGATCCAGGCAGTGCTTGGCGGAATTGGTGCGGTCTCTTTATTTGTGGCAGCGATCGGCATTGCCAATACTATGATGATGTCCATCTACGAGCGCACGAAAGAAATCGGAATCATAAAAGTGCTCGGATGTGACATGAAAGTGATTCGCAATATGTTCCTGCTGGAATCCGGCTTTATCGGGTTTATGGGCGGTGTTGTGGGGCTGATCTTTAGTGCGGGCATATCCTTTGCCATCAACCATTTGCTTCAGATCGGCCAGACCATGACCGGCATGAGCGGCAACATCTCCCGGATTCCGCTGTGGCTGGCGGCAGCCTCGGTAGGCTTTGCCGTGCTGATGGGCATGGCGGCCGGGTTCTTCCCGGCACTGCGGGCCATGAAGCTGAGCCCGCTTGCAGCAATCCGCAATGAATAGTGGATGAAAAGCACTTGAAAAAATACTTGCATTTTCCACGCGAATCCGCTATCCTGTATACAGAGCGTGTGACTGGCGGAAAGAGTGGGAAACCACAGGGGAGCACGCAAGTTTGAATTGCCGGCCGCCTGGGCACCATATTTTGTGGTACTCAGGCGGCCTTTTTGCAAATGTCGGGCAGATGAAACCCGAAACAGTTCTGAAAAAAGAAACAGCCGATTGGTAAGATACTGCAAGATATGGAAACAGTGAGATCCATCAAATGTTCATTCATAGGAGGAAACAGCGATGAAACAGTTATCCCTGCAGGAAGAGTTACAGGCAAACGCATACCCGGGAAGGGGCATTGTCATTGGAAAGACCCCGGATGGCACCAAGGCAGTGACGGCCTACTTTATCATGGGCCGCAGCGAAAACAGCCGTAACCGGGTTTTTGTGGAAGACGGTGAGGGCATCCGTACCCAGGCCTTTGACCCGGGCAAGCTGACTGACCCGAGTCTCATCATCTATGCTCCGGTCCGTGTGCTTGGCAACAAGACCATCGTCACCAACGGCGACCAGACCGACACCATCTACGAGGGCATGGACAAGCAGCTTACTTTCGAGCAGTCCCTTAGAAGCCGCGAGTTCGAGCCGGACGCACCGAACTACACCCCGCGTATTTCCGGCATTCTTCACATTGAAAACGGTCGTTACAACTACGCCATGTCCATCTTAAAGAGCAACAATGGCAATCCGGATGCCTGCAACCGCTATACCTTTGCTTACGAGAATCCGGTGGCCGGTGAGGGACATTTCATTCATACTTACATGCACGACGGCAATCCGCTCCCGAGCTTTGAGGGCGAGCCGAAATTAGTAGGAATCTTAGACGATATGGATGCTTTTACTGAGCTGCTGTGGAACAGCTTAAACCCGGACAACAAGGTTTCCCTGTTTGTGCGCTACATCGATATCACAACCGGCGCATATGAGACGAAAATCGTGAATAAGAACAAATAAGACGAAAAGTCAGGAAAAACAGGAGAGACAAATGCCAATGGGCAGCAAAGCTGCCAAACAAAAGAAAGGAAGAACGTGACGATGAACGAGATGGAATTAAAGTATGGCTGTAACCCGAATCAGAAACCGGCAAGAGTTTTTATGAACGATAACAAAGACCTTCCATTCCAGGTACTGAGCGGAAGACCAGGCTACATCAACCTGCTGGATGCATTTAACGGCTGGCAGCTGGTAAGAGAACTGAAAAAAGCAACCGGACTTCCGGCAGCAGCTTCCTTTAAGCATGTATCCCCGGCCGGCGCAGCGGTAGGACTGCCGCTTTCCGAGACTCTGTCAAAAATCTACTGGGTAGATGACATGGGAGAGCTTTCACCGTTAGCCAGTGCTTATGCAAGAGCCCGCGGCGCGGACCGCATGTCTTCCTTTGGTGATTTCATTTCCCTGTCCGATGTCTGCGATGTTTCTACCGCAAAGCTCATCAAGCGTGAGGTTTCTGACGGTGTCATTGCACCGGGCTATGAGCCGGAAGCACTGGCCATCTTAAAAGAAAAGAAAAAAGGCAATTACTGCGTAATCCAGATCGACCCGGATTATGAGCCGGAGCCGATCGAGTGCAAGCAGGTGTTCGGTGTAGTCTTTGAGCAGGGCAGAAATAACCTGGATATCAACAAAGAGATGCTGGCAAACGTTGTGACGGAGAACAAAGAAATCCCGGATCAGGCAAAGATCGATCTGGTAATTTCCCTCATCACCTTAAAATATACCCAGTCCAACTCTGTGTGCTACGCAAAGGACGGTCAGGCTATCGGCATCGGCGCAGGCCAGCAGTCCCGCGTACACTGCACCAGACTGGCAGGCCAGAAAGCGGATAACTGGTTTTTACGCCAGGCACCGCAGGTATTGAACCTGCAGTTCGTGGATGGCATCAAGCGTGCAGACCGCGACAATGCGATTGACGTTTACATTGGTGACGAGTACATGGATGTTTTGGCAGATGGTACATGGGAGAAGACTTTCAAGGTAAAACCGCCGGTATTCACCAAGGAAGAAAAACGCGCATGGTTAGACCAGATGACCGATGTGGCATTGGGCTCTGACGCATTCTTCCCGTTTGGCGATAATATCGAGCGTGCACATAAGAGCGGCGTGAACTATATTGCGCAGCCGGGCGGATCCGTTCGCGACGACAACGTGATCGAAACCTGCAACAAATACAACATGGCGATGGCCTTCACCGGCATCCGCCTGTTCCACCACTAGGAGATACGGGAAACCGGCAGCAGCCAGAACATGCAGGGCTGCTGCATCCCCCATGTTTGCCGGAGTGGAACAAAAAACATGAAATTGGAGGATGAAAAGATGTTTATTACCTGTTTAGACTTAGAAGGAGTTCTGGTACCGGAAATCTGGATCGCATTCGCTGAGGCCAGCGGCATCCCGGAGTTAAAGCGCACCACCCGCGATGAGCCGGACTACGACAAGCTGATGAAATGGCGTCTCGGAATCTTAAAGGAGCACGGACTTGGCTTGAAGGAGATCCAGGAAACCATCGAGAAGATCGACCCGATGCCGGGGGCAAGAGCGTTTTTGGATGAGCTCCGGGAGCTGGGACAGGTAATCATCATCAGCGATACCTTCACCCAGTTCGCAAAGCCGCTCATGAAAAAGCTGGGCTGGCCAACCATTTTCTGCAACGAGCTGGAGGTGGCAGAAAGTGGCGAGATCACCGGATTTAAGATGCGCATCGAGCAGTCCAAGTTAAGCACCGTAAAAGCACTGCAGTCCATCGGCTTTGAGACCATTGCCAGCGGCGACAGCTACAATGATCTTGGCATGATCCGCGCCAGCAAGGCGGGCTTCCTCTTTAAAAGTACCGAGCAGATCAAGAACGACAATCCGGATCTTCCGGCATATGAGACGTATGAGGAGCTGCTTGCAGCGATCAAGGCAGCGTTATAGATTTTGGACCGGGCAGACGAAATGACAAAGAACGTGTGACCGATGCATTTCCAAAGAAAAGCAAAAGAGAGCAGATTTCCGAAACAGGAGATTTTGCTCTTTTTGTTTTGCGGGAAATTGTGTTCTGTGAAATCAAAAGAACTTTGCCAGGAAAAGCGTCAGCGACAAGTCCTGTAGATGGTTGCTGGAAAAATGTGTTAAATAGAGAAGAAAATAATGAGAAAAATGGGAATAATAGTAATTGAAAATTACAGAAAAATGTGAAAAAATATACGGGAAAAGAAAAAGTGTTATACTTAATAAATGAAATAAACGTTGCTGGACACGCATGCGCGAACAGCGACAGATAAGTATCGATTTCATAGGAGAGAAAGCAGTATGCGTACAAAACGATTAGGCGATATGCTCCTGGAACTTGGTCTGATCACGCAGGATCAGTTAAAGGAGGCACTTGAATTCCAGTCCAAAGAAAAGGACCGTCTTGGAAGCATTTTGATCAAACATAAGTTCATTACGGAAGGTCAGCTCATCGATGCCCTCCGTATGCAGCTTGGTATCGATTACATTGACCTTACCAAGGTTGACATTGCACCGGAGATGTCGCAGTATGTCCCGAAAAACCTGGCAAAGCGCACAAACGTTGTGCCGGTGCGTCTTTCTAAGGATCAGCTGTTTTTAGCGATGGCGGATCCGTTGAATTTCATGGCAATCGAGGAAGCGCAGCGGACTTCCAAAAAACGGATCATCCCGATGATCGCATCGGAGCCTGCAGTGAAGCACGCCATCAACGTCCTTTACGGAAATGAAGGTGCGGTCCAGGCCATGGCACAGATCCGCGCGGAGAATGCGGCCGCCCAGGAACAGGAAGCGGCACCGAGAACAGCGGAAAACCAGGAAAGTGCAACGCCGATGGTGCGCCTGGTCAATTCCATCATTGAGCGTGCTTATTCAGAAAATGCATCTGATATTCATTTCGAGCCGACCGAGGAAGAACTGGTCGTGCGCATGCGTATCGACGGTCAGCTGCACCGGATCATGACGATTCCGGGAGAACTGAAAGACTCTGTCATTTCCCGTCTGAAGATCATGTCCAGACTGGATATCGTGGAAAAACGGATCCCGCAGGATGGACGTGCCGTGCTTCCGATGAAAGGGACTGACCTGGATATGCGTACCTCGACCCTTCCAACGATCTATGGCGAAAAAGTGGTAATCCGAATCCTGCGCAGAAATGAGGAATCTTTAAACCGGCGCGGCATTGGTATTCCACCGCTGGAAGATGAGAAGATTGATAAATTGTTGGGTCTGACTTCCGGAGTGATTATGATCGTGGGACCGACGGGTTCCGGTAAATCTTCCACCATGTATACACTGGTGCGCGAACTTCTTTCTGACCGGACGAACCTGATCACGCTGGAGGACCCGGTGGAGTACCACATCAAGGGGGCGACCCAGGTGCAGATCAATGAAAAAGTGGGACTGACCTTTGCATCGGGCCTGCGCTCGATTCTGCGTCAGGACCCGGATATCATCTGTGTTGGCGAGATCCGTGACGGCGAGACCGCTGAGATCGCCATGCGTGCTGCCATGACCGGACATCTGGTTATTACTACGGTACATACGGAGGATGCCATTTCTGCAATCGACCGTCTGCGCGATATGGGTGTGCCGCCGTATCTGATCGCAGCGGGCCTGCGCGGTGTCATTTCCCAGCGCCTTCTCAGAAGAATCTGCCCAAGCTGTAAGCAGGAGATTGTTCCGGAGAAGAAAGCCCTGGAGCTTGCAGGAATCCCGGATATTCCGGGTCAGAAATACTGGCAGGGTGCAGGCTGCGACCAGTGCTTCCGTTCCGGTTACCGCGGACGAATCGGTGTCTTTGAAGTGATGATGATCCAGGAAGAATTGCGTCACTGTATTTTAGAGGGAGCAGACCGCCGCAGATTTATGGAAGTAGCAAAGCGGGAGAGCGGATATGTGCCGATGTCGGAACATGCGCGCAAACTGGTGCAGGACGGAACTACCACGGTGGATGAGATGATCCGCACACTGACGACATTGTAAAATGGAAGTTTATAAAGAAGATTGCCTGATACAGGAAAGCGTAAACGACGGATCAGTATGGAATGAAACAGAGAGGACAGATATGTACAATATAGAAGAATTGATCGAACTGGCTGCATCAAAAGGAGCATCAGATGTTCATCTGATCGCGGGTCTGCCGCCGAAATGCCGCATCGATGGCCGGATCATGACACTGACGGAAGAACCCTTAACGCAGGAAGACTGCGAGGAGTATGGACGTCAGCTGGCTGGTGTGCACAGTAAAAAAATTGAAGAGATCGGGCAGCTGGATTTTTCCTCCACGATAGCCGGACGGCGGATCCGTATTAATCTGTTCCGGCAGCAGGGAAATCTTTCGGCTGCACTTCGAATCTTAAGCAACAGCATTCCAAAACTGGAGGACCTCGGTCTGCCGCAGGCAGTACGTCAGTTTTCCTGTTGGAACAAAGGCATTGTGCTGGTGACTGGAGAAACCGGAAGCGGAAAATCCACCACGCTGGCAGCAATCCTGGATGAGATCAACCGGAGCCGTCCGCTGCACATCATCACCCTGGAGGATCCAATTGAGTATGTATACACACCGCAGAAAGCCATCATCAACCAGCGTGAAGTGGGCATGGATGTAGAAGATTACGAGCATGGTCTTTATGCGGCGCTCCGTGAGGATCCGGATGTCATCCTCATCGGGGAGATGCGAAGCCCTGAGACGATTGAGACCGCTCTGGTGGCTGCGGAGACCGGGCATCTTGTTTTTTCAACTATCCACACCAATTCCGCGATCGACAGTATCGACCGTATCGTCGGAGTATTTCCGGAAAATAAACAGCCGCAGATCCGCCTGCAGTTATCCATGACGCTGCGTGCCGTTTTAGCCCAGCAGCTGGTGCCGCGGGCAGCAGGACGGGGACGTGCCGCAGCCTGTGAACTGATGATGGTCACCCCGCCGATCAGAAATCTGATCCGTGATGGAAAAACCCCGCAGATGCAGAGCTATCTGCTGGCCGGTACGAAAGACGGTTCTGTTACGATGGACAATTTTTTGTGCGAATTGGCGAATAAAGGCATCATCATGCCGGAGACCGCTGTCGAGGCGGCAGAAGATCCGACAGAAATGCGGCAAAAAATGATGATGTTCTAACATAAATTTCATATTTAAGCGCTTTTTTGACACGAATTTGTGTATTTTTTTGTGTACAATCCGGGCGTGCTTTTATGCTTTTCTTTACAAACAATCATCGCGATGATAAAATGACGTTACAGATTGGAAAAAACGCTTGTGATTGAGATGACCTTGCTGTAATGTTTCGCAGTGTTTTTTGTGCTGCGCAGACAGCAGCGGATTTGTACATCCGGTGCAAAAGCCTAAGGTTAAGGTTTGGAGGTAAAATGCGATGCCGAATTTTTCATATCGGGCACTCGGCAGAGACGGAAAAGAAGTCCGCGGTGTGCTTCAGGCGGAAAATGAGACAGCGGCAGCAGCCAGAATCCGTGACAATTATCCGGTTTTGCTCAGTATCAGCAAACAGGCAGAAAAACGAAAAGCAGTCAATCTTCTGGAAATGGAGATTGGCAGCAAAAAGATCAAGACCAAGACGCTTTCCATTCTTTGTTCCCAGTTTGCAATCACACTCCGGTCCGGCATGTCCGTGTCCAGAGCCATGCAGATGCTGGCGGGACAGTGTGGGGACAAACGTCTCCGCAAAATCATGGAAGAAGCCGGACAGGAAGTCTCGGCAGGAAGTACCGTGGCAGCTGCACTGGAACAGTACAGCGAACGCTTTCCACTGACCTTTATTGAAACCATAAGGGCAGGAGAACAGTCTGGTACCCTGGACAAGTCGTTCGACCGGTTACATAAGTTTTACGATAAAGCTTACAAGACCACAGAAAAAGTCAAAGGCGCCCTGACATACCCTATGTTTGTCATCGCCATTGCCATTGTGGTTGTCATCATTGTCATGGCAAAGGTTATTCCGACACTGGCCGATGTCTTTTCCGACCTGGGCGGACAGCTTCCGCTCATGACACGGATGCTCATCGATACCTCGGATTTCTTTGCAAAATGGTGGATTTTGATACTGGCTGTGCTGGTATTGCTGAAAGTTGTGAGCAGCATTTACGCCAAAACAGAGACCGGCAAGATCCAGAAAGCAAAACTTGCCTTATCCATTCCGCTTGTAGGACCTGTCAACCAAATGAACGCAGCAGCCCAGTTTGCCAACACGATGTCGGTACTTCTGGCAGCAGGCATCACCCTGGACCAGGCCATTGAAACCACAGCGAAGGTCATGGACAATGCATTGTTTCAGTATGAAGTCCGTTCCATGAAAGACAGCATCGAGCAGGGACGCACCCTTTCCGACTGTCTGCGGAGTAAAAAGTATTTCCCTCAGACCATGATCGACATGTGTTCCGTGGGAGAAGAAACTGGTGAACTCGAAGAAACCCTCGAAAATGTAGCAGATTATTACACCAACGAAGCCGATTACCGGGTACAGCGTTTGCTCGCCATGTTAGAGCCAACCCTGTTGGTCCTGCTATCCATCTTCGCCGGAATCATCGTTGTGTCCATCTATCTGCCGATCTTTACGATGTATGACCTGATGTAGGTTTGCGTATGGGATTGGAAACATGAAACAGAATGATACGGGAGCAAGACCCGTTCAGGAATAAATATTTACAAAGGAGTATGATCATGATGAAGAACTTATTCAAGAAGTTCCGTGAGAACAAAAAAGGTTTTACACTGGCAGAGCTGCTGGTTGTAGTAGCAATTGTGGGTATTCTGGTTGCAATTTCGATTCCGGTGTTTACGTCACAGCTAAGTAAAGCAAGAAAAGCAACAAATTTGGCAAATTTAAGAGCAGCAAAGGCAGCTGCGGTAGCTGAATATTTGACGGGAGAAAAAGAAGGAGCAAAAATTTACAATTATGATATTGCTTCTGGTGAAGCGGTGCTAGTTGGTGAAAATGGTGTAACTCAAGCTACTGATAAAGAGAAAACATTAACTCCAGCTGATAATGATAAAACTTATACTGAAAAAAAATTCTCTAAGTTTTCTGTAAAAGTAACTACTGGTGCAACTGAGAAGGATAAATCTGAAGTGGTGTTATACGCTGAATAATTGGGAAATAGAACCCAAATAAAAATAGTGGATGGGATTTCCCATCCACTATTTTAGCATCAGGAGTTTTAAGCAAAATTTTACCAATGAACGAATCCTTTTATGAAGGAGAGTATTCCATGAATTTCAAAAAATCAGGGTCAAATAAATATAAATCCGGCTTTACCTTAGCGGAACTCCTCGTAGTCGTAGCCATCATCGGAATTTTGGTAGCCATCAGCATTCCGGTCTTTACTTCACAAAGACAAAAAGCTATTGTTGCGGCGAACAAGGCGAACATCCGTGCAGCAAGAGCGGCGGTTGTAGCGGCATTGTATGATGACACATCGAAGCTGGATATGACTACCGTGCAAAATGATACAGATATTTCCTATTTTGTATATGATGTAAAATCAGGAACAATTGAAATCACCGTATCCGGAAAGGGGTTTAACGGTGCTGCTTACACATACAATGGAACCACGCAGAATTTCAATGCATGGGGAAAGTATTTTAGTGATCAGGCAAAAACGAAAGTTTGTGACAAGATCATTGTGTATGTTGGAAATGAGAAAGATATGACGACAAGAAACAGTGCGATGATACAGACTGCGCCATATTACACAGAGAATGATGAGATTGGATACAAGGGTGGAGGCAGCAATCCGTTTGGTCCGGGAGCTGGTTCCTCTACTGCAGGCTAGAAAAAGGATTGTGTGGATAGATTTAGGATCGTAACAGGATAAAAACAATTGCGATATTTTAATAGGTAAAAACAAAATGAAAAAGATGAAATCAAAAAAAGCATTCACTCTGGCTGAACTTCTTGTAGTTGTCGCCATTATCGGTATTCTGGTAGCCATCAGCATTCCAGTCTTTACATCCCAGCGCAGCAAAGCAATTGTAGCGACAAACCGTGCGAACATTCGTGCAGCCAGAGCAGCGGTTTCGGCAGAGATTTACGATGGAAAAGCTTCAGATGCATGGGGAAAGAGTGTCTATCTGGTATATGATATCAAAACGGCACAGCTGACCGATTTTCCCAACTATGGTGGTAATCCGGATGCAGGAAATGGTCCGAATACAATGGGCGTGAAGTATCGGGAGGAAGCAGCGAAACCGGCAGTTTGTGATAAGATCATTGTTTATGTAGATCTGACTCAGAGAGAGGCAGAAAATATGATCCAAACAGCACCTTATTATACCGATGATGGAAAACTGGGAGAAGTACAGGGAAAAAATCCATTCGGACCGGGTGCCGGAAATTACTGGAACAGTAAAAATTAAGTATAACCATTTCACGGAGAAAACCAATGTTACACATCACCCCTACCCTCACACTCTACATCCTCACCCTCACCTTTTTCCTGGGCTGCTGTCTTGGCAGTTTCACGGACTGCCTGGCCATGCGCCTGTTATCCGGGGAGTCGGTGCTGCACGGTCGTTCCCACTGCGACAGCTGCGGTCATGTGCTTGGGGCGGCGGATCTGGTTCCGCTGTTTTCCTGGCTCTTTTTAAAAGGACGCTGCCGCTACTGCGGTGCAAAGGTCCCGGCGGAGTGTTTCTTTGTGGAGCTTTTGGCGGGAGTCAGCTGCTGCATGGTAGTGTACCGCTATGATATATCGATCCTCAGTATGCGCGGCATTCTTTTGGGCATGATTCTTCTTGCCATGAGTCTGACGGATCTTCACAGCTTTACCATACCGGACCGTCTGCAGCTTGCAGGCTGTCTGGTATTTCTGGGAACGGCACTGTTTCTTCCACAACCGCTTACGGTTATACGCCGCGGACTGTTTTTGGGAATTGTGCTGGCAGGCGGGATGCTTGCTTTTTCGCTGCTTTTTGACCGGCTGACCGGAAAGGAAAGCCTGGGCGGCGGCGATATCAAATTGTTTTTCATGACCGGTCTGTATCTGGGATCGGCATGGGAAATTTTGTTTTATCTGATCTTAAGCTGTCTGCTTGGACTTGGGTTTGCGGCGCTGAGAAAAAGTCAGCGGATCCCGTTTGGTCCGGCTATTGCGGCAGCATGTTTTCTTATGCTATTATATGGACAAATCATGACCAGCTGGTATACCGGACTGTTTTGACGTGGATCATACAAAAATGTAGTTTTTGCAGATCTGAGAGACGTGGAACCGTTACAGAGTTTTCAAAACTTCGGGTATCTGCAACAGGAAATGGAGTACTTCAGATGAAAAATTGTTTAGGAATTGAAATCGGACATTACCGCGTAAAGATTGCCTACATGGAACGGGGAAAGTTAAAAAAATATGTTTCGGAGCGTATCGAGACAAAATCCATGACCGATATGCGGCTTTATGCGGAGTTTATACAGGATGTTTTGCATGAAAACGGGATTCTTTGCCGGAATGCAGTTTTTGTGCTGCGGCAGGATGACACTTATGTGAAGCGTCTGCAGCTTCCGCTTATGACGGTTGATCAGTTAAAGCTGAATCTTCCTTATGAGTTTCAGGATTACATTGGGGATCAGTTAAATGAGTACCAGTTTGACTATGCGGTGATCAGCCGAACGGAAGATCAGCTGGATCTTCTGGCAGCTGCATGCAAAAAAGAACTTTGCCAGCAGTTCCAGAAGTTTGCGAAGATGGCACGTTTGAAATTAGTGGGCCTGGTACCGGCAGTGGTAGGTCTGGAGCGGATTCTGGAGCATGCAAGCCAGAACACAGGAAGCCAGACTACAGCGAACAAGAGTACGGAAAGCAGGAATATAACCAGCCAGGGCTCAGACGAAATTTCTCTGGAAGATGCAGCAAAGATAACCGGTCAGACCGGACAGACACAGGACGGCAGACCGATGACAGAAAAGAAGGATTATGCGATTCTGGACCTTGGAACCAAGGCGCTGCGTATCCACTTCTTCCGCAAGGGCATTTATGACATTACCCGTACCATGGAGCCAGGCTGCGAGGAGATTGAACGTCTCCGCCGCGGTGACAAGGAGACGGTCATGGAAATGGATGTGGATGCGGAAGATGCATTCTGGAGTAAAAAGAGTGAGGAAGCGATCGACAAAGTCCTGGCAGACCGTTATCAGACCATTGCGGTACAGACCATGCGTGTCCTGAACTTTTACAGTTTCAACAATTCTGATAATACCATTGACACGCTATATTACTGCGGAGGCGGTACCAGGCGCTCATCGATACGATAAGCGATACATTAGACATTCCGGTAAAAAGCATTGGCGTTCTGCTTCCGGAAGTACATGAGGATGAAATGCCAGAGTGGAGGGACAGTCCGCAGACCTTTGGCGTTATGCTGACCTAAGGAGGAAGAAAACGTGGCTGATTTAAAATCCATTGCGAAGATACAGATCGGCGGTCCGAAATATCCGGACAAAAAACACATCAATCTGTATCAGCGTGAGTTTAAAAAGAGCAAGATTGCGCTGGAACTTTTGGTGTTTGCGGTATTTCTGGTATTTCTCCATTTCTTTGTCGTATTTGGAGTGCAGGAACCGCTGCAGCATGCTGAGCGCGCGGAACTGACTTATCAGAGAATGGAAAAGCAGCTGGATTCGATCCGGCGCGCCAACCGTGTGATCACGGATGTGCAGAATGAGTATGCACACTATGGAAATTCCTGGCAGAATGAGACGGAAAAACAGACTCCGGACCGCCTGGTGATGTTAAATACCCTGAAAGAGCGGATATTCCCGCGGTGTAACAGCATTGATTCCGTATCCATTACGGAGGATCAGATGAATATCTCCTGTGTGCTTCCGAAGGGGACGGTACTTTCCGAACTGATCGGGCAGATTGAAGAGGATGAGGCAGTTTTCTACGTGACTGCTTCGCTGGAAGATGTTGGCGGCGATGAGGCAGATGCCAATTCTTCCGTTCTGGCGCTGAATAAGGAAGCAAAGGCAGAGATTACGGTATCATTCAGGAAACCGGGAGAGAGTGGGGAAAAAGAATGAAATCCATACTAAGCTATGTATTAACACGGACAGAAAAGATCGTATTGCTGATCCTTGTGGCGCTGTTTTTGCTGGCGGGCTGGTATATGGGAATCTATCATCCCATCCAGCTTCGGATTCAGGCGGCAGACACGACAGATCTGGAATCGGAAATGGAAATGGAACAGATGCGCGCAGCGAAGATCAAAGCAATGCAGGCGGAAATTGATGAAAATAAAAATGCAGGTGCACCTATGGTTCCGTCTTACAACAATTTCAAAAAAGAACTGGATGAATTGAATCAGACATTTGGTCAGGCTTACGAGTTCCATTTTCAGTTTTCCGAGCCGGAGGAAGATGGAAATACGCTGCGCCGCAATATGGCAGTTTCGTTTGCTGCGGACAATTACGACCATGCGGTGGAGATGATGCGGCAGCTGCAGGAAGGACCATACCGCATGATGATCCATGACGTAACCATATCCAGTGATTCGCTGACGGATGCAAATTATGCGGCAAATATCAAAACGGGAAGGGTTACCGTTGCATTTTCCCTTACCTACTACGAGACAAAAGTGGAAGCAGAAAATTTAAACGGATTGTCTTCGGACACTCAGGATACGCAGGCGGCAGGAGGTCTGGCAAATGCAGAGTTGTCGAATCTGGAACGCTTGGAGCTTGAGACAGCAGCGGAGGCAGCTTTTGGAGAATAAACGATGAAAAGTTTTGCAGCAGAACGGTTAAAAAAAGAAGATGGAGCCAGTCTGGTGGCTGCACTGCTGTTTTTTGTGCTGTGCGGAGTTGGCGCTTCGGTGATCCTGGCATCGGCATCGGCTTCCGCCGGGAAGATGCAGCAGGTCCCGGCTGCGGACCAGAAGCGGTTTGCCGTGGAATCGGCTGCTGTGTTTTTGCGGGATGAACTGACAAGACCGGAAAATACGGTGAAGATCCGGGAAGTGTGGACGGTGATCGAGGGAGACCGCTCCGGAGAAGAAGACACGGTGAAGTATTATTATGTTGGAGCCGGGCAGAAACCAGACGAAGAATCGTCCTGGTCTGCATTTGCATCAGACAGTCAGGGAGAAGCCTTGCTGGATTCGTTCATTCAGTATTTTGACGTGCTGCTTCCAGACCGGGAAACAACACAGGCTGCGAAAACGACACAGGAGAAAACCCTTCCGTTGTTGGTAGAAGCAGGAAGAAGCAAAGGAACCCAAACGGTTATGGAAGAGATTGCGCCGTTAAAAACTTCTGTGAAACTTTCCATGGAACCAGACTATAAGATTACGGCGATCATTTCGGATATGCAAACCGATGAAAACCATCCGGAAGATCTTTGCGAACGCAAATTGACGGTACCGGCACAGGTCCTCGAAGACATTGACGTGGAAGTGGAAGACCATGAAGAAACCGATGCGGAGGGCAATGTCACGGAGGCATGGACCAAGACTACCACGACCCGTCTCACGACCATTCAGTGGCATCGGGGCACGATCGAGAGAATCCATCCGGAGAAAGGAACATCATGATGCAGATAGTACGGAAATGCAAAACGGCTGCATGTCAGAAAGTGGTATCCACACAGGCGGAGACGCTGGCGGAGCTTTTGGTCTCTGTGCTGGTGATCTCCCTGGGGCTTGCGATGTTTGCCACAGCGCTGATGTCAGCCAGACGTATGCTTCAGCTTGGGGATACTGTGATGCAGACCTATTATGAAGGAAGAAATCTTCTGGATCTGGAAGCGGATGAGGCAAAAGAGTCTGCTGCTGCGGAAGTGGTGCTGGAAAAAGGGACCGGAAGTATCAATCTGGGTGCACCGCAAAGCAACTTAAGGACCGGACACCAGAAAAAAGGGCGGTATTCTGTGCAGCTGTATGCGGAAAACCGGAAAGATTCCGAAGCGGATAACAAAATTTACCGGTATCAATGGATGGAGTAGCAGACAAAAATATGAAGACTACCTTTTTTCAATATAAAAAAATGTACAATCGAATCGAGAACCGTCTGAAAGAAACGTCTGCCATGACATTAACGGAGATGCTGGCAGCACTTCTGATCCTGTCGATGACAGCGGTTGCCATTGCAGGAGGTGTGACGGCTGTAAAGAATGCTTACCAGAAGGTCACACAAAAGGCGGAAGCCCAGCAGATCCTGTCTGCAACAGCAGAACTGATGACAGACGAATTATCGTCTGCCCTTGAAGAAGAAGATGGCGGCACGGATGGCTGGGATTTTTTAAGTGGGAAAAACGGAATCTGGATGCATTTTGAGAGCAATCATGAGCAGGGAATCTGTAAGGTTTATGGCGATGAGGAGCCTGGCACTTCAAACGGAGACCTCGGACAGAATACAGTGGAAGAAAACACGGCGGACAACTCTGACCAGGGAAGCAAAAACGGTGTTTCCGTTCCGCTGCTTTCCCAGGCAGCTATGGGAAACCTGTTTTATACGGACTACGACAGTTACATTTATGAAGATGGCTGTTTTAAGGTAAAGGATCTTGCGGTCTACTACCGGAACGAAGAAACAAACAGTGCGGAGCGGGTTCCGGCAGCGATTTTAAATGAGCTGGTGGTACGGGCAGTGAATCTTGGAGATACACAGTCATAGCAGAAAAACAGAGTATGAGAGAGACATAAAACAAATCCGTTGCTGGGAGTGCAGTGTGCAGGCAGCAACACAGATCCAACTGGAAGCTGGCAGGGAACAACCTGCACCAGCATGCAGGTTTTACCGGAGGATTAAGATCAATGGAAACTAGAGCAAGAAAACAGAAAAAAAGAAAGGGCGGATTTACACTGGCGGAATTTCTTGTGGTGATCGCGGTCACCGTGATTCTTGCCGGTGTTTCTTTTGTTGCGGTCATCCGTTATCAGGGCAGGCTCAGACGCCTGGAGATGGATCAGACAGCAAAAGAAATCTTTCTGGCTGTCCAGAATAATCTGAGTCTGGATGCGTCTTCGGGTGTATTTGAGCGTCTGCTTGCTCAGAATTCAGGTGCACAAACGGAAGAAAAACTGGGCATTTCCCTTACGGCAGAGGGCTCGGAAGGAATTTACTGTATTCTTTATCAGCCGGATGGTGCAGATCCATGCTCTGAGGTCCGAACACGTCTGCTTCCGTTCGGTTCCATCGATGAGAACGTACGGATCAGCGGGAGTTACCTGGTTTTTTATGAGCCCGCGAAGGGAGCCGTGCGCGCGGTGTGGTATTCAGACCAATACGTCTTTGTGCGCGAAGATATCGAATCTACGACACTTTCCGAGGCAGCTTTGGATGATACAAAACGGGAACATTATACCGGAATGAATGATGCGTTTGCCAGCCAGGGGCAGCCAGTCGGCTATTATGCAGGAGATGCTTCAAAAAGTCCGGAAATCATCAAACCATCCACGATTTTAAAACAGCCAAGGGTTGAAATTACCAATGACAGCATCCTGTATGCCGATGTCATCGATCCAAACCTGGAAAACAGCATTTCCCATGAAAACACCTATCAGGCAAAGCTGTATATCGAAGGCGTTACCAGTAAGGCGAAAGGCTGGTTCGATCTCAAGGCAGGCGGACGGATTTCTCAGATCATTACATCCAATGCCTATCGTGTGATTCTGGATGATATTACCACGGCAAATCATCATTTTGCGCAGTTGAATGATGTGGGAAGCGGAGTAACATTCCTGACAGAGAAACGCCTGATCCCGGGAGAGGATATCCGGTTATATGCACAGGTATCTGTTTTGGGACAGGCAGGTTCCATCGAAACCAGTACGGTAAGCCAGGAAAACAGCCTGTTTTCCGGAAAACGTACGGACAAAGTGCTTGTGTCGGATCTGCGTCATCTGGAAAATCTGGACTATAAGATCTCGAAATTCAATCCAGACTCCGACAACCAGAATCTGGGATTGAGCCCGCAGATCTTTGATGGGAAAAAGCAGTATACGGTGCTCCAGCAGTCCGATATTTCCTGGTCTGGTTTCGTACAGAATGTCCAGCTGGTTACAGGCAGCCATAATCCATCCGTTTACATGCTGGACTCCACAAACTATACGGACCCAGACTGCTTTTCGCCGGTCAGTCCGCAGTTTGCCCTGGACTACCGGGGAAACAACTGCATGATAAGTGATCTTACCGTGAAAACCTCTGGAGAGGAGTCTGGCGGACTGTTTGGAAATGTAACAAGAAACTTAAAGGTAAGCCAGTTAAGCTTAAACCAGATCGATGTTGCCTCATCGGCGAGTGCAGGCGCACTGATCGGATGCGGAAAAGCAGCAGATTTGACGATCCAGGTCGACAATGTGAAAATTTTTTATCCCAGCGTGCTGACATCCGGCACAAAGGGAGGCATGACTTCTTCCAAAGAAATTGATGCCGGATCCGTTATCGGAAACTTTGACGGAAAGGAGCTTACGGTTCAAGATACCATTGCGGCGAACCAATTCTGGAAACAGCTCTCTGCACCGCAGGATATCCTTTCCAGACAGGATGAGACTGCATGCCGGATCCGTTCCGTATGGGGAATTGCCGGTGGTCTGGCTGGTGCAGTCCGGGGAAGTGTCCACTTCCAAAACAGCGCGTCTGCCGTTTATGTGGATGCAAGGGATTATGCAGGCGGTTTGATCGGAACTGTGCGGACGGTTTCTGGAAATCAGGCGGTTTCTATCGATAGCTGCTATGTGGGCGGTCATA
>OGWS01001372.1_pt1 | contig 19505 bp, 16 predicted proteins | sample 1576111 | NCBI WGS metagenome assembly OGWS01 (sample SAMEA3541534, study PRJEB24748) | human gut metagenome | biome: human gut; feature: human-associated habitat; material: faeces | place: China | collected 2012
TAGTGTTTTTATAAATAAAATCAATGTGATAAAATGTTATACTTTTTTATTAGTCAGTCAAAAGTGTTGTGGTATAACATCACGACCTATATTGACTTACACGACCGCCGATTCATTGCCACCTGTTAATGCTGATATGAAATCATTGTAAAACTTCTCTGTCGTATTATTTATAACGATTGCTCCCATATCACGAACATTTTCTATTATCACGCCGTCGTAACCTTGGTTTTTAGCTTTTTCGGCTATTTCACGTGTTGTATTTCCTAATTTGTCGTCTAACTCATTCCACATATGTCCTTTTGCGTCTATAACATATGTTTTTTTTATTGCAAGATAAACCTCGTATAATTGCTGATTATCAGATTGAGCATAGCTATTTGATGTCACTTTGTTATCAGAAAAAAACAATGAAATTTTATCGTCAGACATTTTAGGGTCAAACACATAAAAGCCACCCTTATCTGTTCCGTGATACACTACTTTAGGGGTGCCGTCCTCGTTTACAACCTTACTTGCTTTGCTCGGGTTATTTTCCCAATCTCCAAACCAATTTTTAAAATTGTCGGATTTAATCTGCACATTATCAGTATTATTTTCAACTGTATCAAGGCTACTGCTATCTAAGCTCTTTAATGAGAATTTTCCTCGTGTTCTGTCTTTTTCTGAGTCCCTTCTACCATTCTCATATACTCTCTGAATCTCCTTCCGTGTTCCTTCATTCTTCGACATAAAGCCGTCAATTCTTCTTTTGTCAGCTTTCTTTCTGTACTGTCTGATAAGTTCTCGTGTTTCTCTTTCTGTGAGTCCATTTCTTGATATTTCACGTCTTATTCCCTCGCTTTCTGCAAAATTTCTAATCTTTTCAATTCCGAATTGTTTAAGCTTTTCCCAAGTTTCGTCTGTAGTAATCATTTTTTCGGACATATCCTGCCCTGTGGTCATTGCATAATATCCAACAACTTTACAACCGTTATCCTCTATAAATCCTTCAAGCCCTTTAATGAGATTTCCCCTTCAATTTGCTGATTTCCATTGCTTTGGATAGCAATTCTTCTTGTGTTGCTTTTTCGTGACTTATCATATAGTCTATCATCATTTCTGTTTGAAATGCTTTCTGTGTCATCAACATTATTACTATTATACACTCCTCGTCCACTCTGAATATCTTCAATCCACGCAGTAAATCCTTTTGTGCTTGTGTCAATTTTTTTTGTTTCTTCATTATATAATTCCTCCCTTAGATTATCAATAAAATCTTCATTACCATCAATTTCAATCTGCATTAGGACCTTAAAATCTGTTTTGCTATTGTTTCTCCATATATAAAAATTGTTTCCGATTTCTTTGTAATCTAATGTTTTTAATTTATTTGCTCTGTTGTTTGCCGATATAACATATTCATCAAGTTGTTTTTTTGCGATAAGGTATATCTATATCATCATTATATCTTATACCCATATCTTCGTCAATATTTGCATCACCATATTCGTTGCTTTTCCCATTCTCCCAAAATACAACGTCTGCATTTTGATTAGGTTTCATACTTTCAGGGAATGTATTAAGCCGGTCTTCTTTGCTCATACTTTGTCTTGCCTTGACATCGTCAGCCTCGACTTCTCCTGCACTTTGATTTCTGTTTTCGTTATCGGAACTTTCACCGGCTGCAAATCCCTCTCTTACTTGTATTGCGTGTTGTACTTCGTGAATAAGTGATTTTAATTTTTCTTGTATATGTCGTGCCATTATCTTCAACAGGCACTCTCGAATTTTGATATGCCGTTATAACAAAAGAAGAACAATCATAATGCGGTCTCCATCTCACCGATTAACTGTAACCGTGACTGTCATCATTTGCACTATCTGTCGCCCATTGAACTGCATTATCAATTACACCCATATAAACCTCCTTTTCGACATACAAAAAAGTACATCGAATTTCGATGTACTTTTTAAGCCTTATTTGAAATTTTTAATTTGTCTTTTGAGTAATTATATATCCGTTTGCGTTATCTGTCGGAACAAGGCGGAACGTGACATTTCCGAAATCAGTTCCTGTTGAATCGGTATTTTTAAATACTACGTCCATTCCGTCACCGACATTTTCGGCACTTATAAATTCATATCTGCCGTCTCCGCGATTTGAAACACTGATTTTATAATTACCGTTTTCATATAAAACACTGCCGTTATCGGTTGGGTGATATTCGGGCATATCTGCACCGAAAAGCAATTTATAAGTATCTCTTACGGAATTTTCGGACCATTCAAAATATCCGTTTTTATATTGAGCAGACGTATCCGCACCGTAACCTTCTGTGTAATAATAGAAGATAAAACTTCTTACAAAATCTTCACTTTGTAAATCGTTCTGTGTAAAATACGGTATTACATAACCTTGCTCCGCAAGAAACGATTTTGCATTATCGTCTAAAACAAAAGCCTTTTTTAGTCGCCAAAACAACCTGCGTCCATTATACGCAATCTTCCGTCAAGCCACTTTTCATATATCGCATTCTTCACCGTATCACGGTCAAAAAAGCACCGTTTCATAGGTGCTAAGGCGGGGTAAACCTCGTATATTCACTTATCCCACTCTCCTTTTTCGTATCAAAAAAGCACGCCCTAAGACGTGCTTTAATTCTTATCTTCAATTATCTCCGTTACTAAAAAACAAAGCTTCTGCTTCTGCATATTTTCTTTTAAACAGCTCTTGTTGTTTTTGATATGCTTTAACTGCCTCGTCTGGTGCATCAGGACTTAAAGCCGGTGTTTTTGTATAATCATAGTACGGTGCATATATTTTTTCCAAATTTTTTCTTCTTCCGTCTTTATTAATCTCATCGCATTATTCCCCCTTCTATCCATTTCTGCACCCTATACTCTGTATATGTTTCGTCATACTCAGTAGCGTCCAATGTTCCTATCGCATACGAACTTACATTAATATTATATCCTTTCTCAATTTCTCTGTCAAGTTTCTTCTTACAATATTTACACAAATATCCTATATAATTTTGTTTATATATCCTTTGTCAATAAGTTTCACAACAATTTTTCCTTGCGATTGTTCCCATTTCGTCACTTTCGCAATCTTTCTCTATCTTGCCGTGAATTTCACCTCGTTTTTGTTACTTAACAGGAATGTCCTTATTTTGTAGATTATTCATCAACTTTTTTATAATTCTAAAGCAAAGTTGACAAATAGTCTACATTATGATATATTAATAATGACAATAAATGTTTAGACAGGAAGTGATATTTTATGGAATTATATAAGAGAATAAAAGCACGCAGAGAAGAACTCGGAATGTCACAAGAAGAACTTGCAACTAAGTTAGGTTATAAATCCCGTTCAACTATAAATAAAATTGAAATGGGCAAAAATGATATAACTCAATCAAAAATCATAGCTTTTGCCAATGCACTTCAAACAACTCCAAGCTACTTAATGGGACTGGACGAACACGAAACGGAAATATATACAGATGATAAATTTCCAAATCCGAATATAACAGAGGACTACACAACATTCCCCGTTATAGGTGACATAGCGAAAGGATATAATCATATCGCTATTGAATCATGGGACGGAGATAAAGTCGATATTCCTAATTCATATTTAAAAGGACATACTCCGAAAGATTTCTTTGTACTGTGCATTAAGGGTGACAGTATGTATCCTCAATATCAAGACGGCGATAAAGTATTAATCTTACGTCAAAGCACCGTTAATTATAGTGGTGATGTCGGAGCAGTGATATACAATGACGAAATATCAACATTAAAAAAAATCGAGTTTGTAGAAGATGAAGATTGGTTGAGGTTAGTTCCTGTCAATCCGAATGTTCCGCCAATATTAATTGCGGGTGAAGAATTAAAGCACTGCCGAATAATAGGTGTTCCTAAATTGTTGATTAGAGAAATGTAAGTTTAATTTGAAAGGTATGCCCGCCTAACTGCAAAAATATAGCTATTAAGGAAAAACTTTAATGACGTTGTTGACGCTATAACCGATTGACGTTGAACAATATCTAAATTACTTTGTCAGCTGAGATTATTCCTCTGACTATTAGGAGAAAACAATGCAAAATAAAACAAAACTATTTAAAACAGCAATATGTATTATAACCACGTTAATATTAATTTTCGGGACTATTCCCTGTGGTGCGGTTTTATCGGACGAATCAAACGCACCAACTTTCACAAATCTTGTTGTATTTATGAAATTTTCTGACGAGGACGAATTTATCAACAACACTTATGCCGACACAACTGTCCGCAACATTTTAGACAATACATATAATAAAAGTGTATACAATGTCGCTGACTATTTCAAAACAGTAAGCGGCGGGAAAATGAATATGCAAACGCTTTATCTTTTTGACAACAACAATTCGCTCACACTTTCAAAGCCACGCGGTTATTATGCCGAAAAAGATGACCAAAACCCTTACGGTTACGAGAGTGGAGAAGAAAATTCCAGAATGTATGAACTACAGACTGATTGGGCGAATACAATTTCAAACGCAATCACAAACGGAAACAAACCAAAAGATATAGAAGAAAATCAATATAATTTTGCCGATCTTGACCGAAACCGTGACGGAAAAATTGATTTAATTACTGTGATTTACAAAAATACAACGCAAAATATTTCGGTTGGTTGGAATTCACCTCTTTGGGACTATCACTCATATTCAAATATGATTTCAGTGCAAGAAGGAGTTAATACTTATCAGAGTGGAGAATATTTACAGCTAACGTGCAACTACGAAAACGTAAACGGACTTGTGCTTTATCGCGGTGAGGATAATCTGCCTATTTTACCGACAGGTAAAATATGTCACGAAACCATGCACGCACTTGGCTTGAAAGACTTGTACCGCTCCAACCAAACAAGTGCTGTGTATTATATGTCACTGATGGCAAAACATCTAACCCCTATCGGACAGTATATTTCCGTCAAAGAACGTGAATCGCTCGGTTGGCTTGACAATAATCAAATTAAAACCATTGATAAAAACGGTACATATACACTCTATCCTGCCTCAGCTCAAAATGAAGTTGTTGCATATAAACGAGATTTGCCGAACGGAAAAACTCTTTATTTGGAATATCGTCAATTTGATGACAATGGTAACAAATATGATACAAAAAACAAGAAACTCTATTCGTGCAATACCGGTGACTTGATAAAAGGTGTAACACTTAAGAGTGGACTGATTTGCTATCTTGCTAACACAGGTGTACGTTTTCCCTCAAATATAAACACTACAGGCGTTAACTGGAATATGCAAGTTGTTTCTAACGGTCAATACTCAACCATGTCAGATTGTGCAGTCGGTGACGGCGAAGAACTTTATATTGGTAACGACATATTTGTTTATGTAACAAATATGTCAGCAGATAAATTAGAGTTTGAAATTAGCGGAATTGCAGAAACAACCCCTACTCCGACGTTGACTCCGAGTCCTACTCCGACTCCTACTATAAATCCAACTCCAACCGTGAGTCCGAGTCCTATTCCGAGTCCTACTCCTACTGCAACTCCATGTCCTACCCATACAACAAATCCGACAGCAACTCCACATCCGACCCCGACAATAACTCCGACAGCAACTCCTACTGCAACTCCAAAACCTACATTAAATCCTACTGCAACTCCGACAGCGAGTCCGACACTAATTCCGACTTCTACCCCAAAACCTACACCACGTCCGACTGCGACTACAAATCCGACAATAACTCCTGCAACAAGTCCAACTGCTACAACGTGTCCTACACATGATATTAACTGCAACATTGAAGGCAACAATATATCTGTTAAACTTACAAACAGCACTTTAGGCGGAATTATCTTAATTTCTGAATTTAATTCGGACGGCAAATTATTACGTTGTACTACCCATTCACCACAGGAGAATATAAGTGTTTCCCTACTTTCTGAAACTCATACCGTAAAAGTTATGTGGTGGAATTCTCTAAACAATCTTGTTCCAATCACCGACTCAAAAACGGTAACGAAATAGTCCAATATATCGCCCCTACATCCACTGTTGACAATCAATACAATATTTGCTGCCGATAGAAGATGTAGTGGGTGGGACGTTTTGGACGTGTCAGGCGTGGTTACACTGTTTGTAGCAGTCGCTTCTCAATAATCTACATCTTATTTTTATTGACAGCATTATTTTTATATTATATAATACCAACAGAACCGGAGGCATATACGGACTTTGACGGTGAAATATCACCGTCTGCCCGCGCCAAAGGTTCTTTTTTGCACACAAAAACGGAGCAAAAATGCTCCGTTTATCTTCTAAATGTATCTTTTATTTTTTTTACCAATCCCACACATCTGCCGTTACGCAGCTCGTCCATAAATTCGGCTTGTTTTTCCACATACCAAAGTTTTGACGAATCCATACACTTAACCGTCTTAACCGTATCCGCAATCATCACAAATGCAATTACGCACGTCATAATATGTAACGCCGGTAAACTCACGCTGCCAATCATATCAATCGTCACCGGTGCAATAAGCTTAATAAGTGCAACGGTAAATGTACCGAACGCAATTCCGCCTATAAGGCAAACACGTCCGTTTATATTACCGGGCCAACCTGTATAATCCCACCATCTCTTATGAAACAGCGTTTCCAAAAGCCACGATACAAAATATTCAAGCGAGCAGGTAACCACCATTCCCGCAAAAAACAGTATCAAAGGATTTTCAATCCATCCAAGCAATATCAAATCAAGCATTGCTCCCATACCGTATATAGGGCAAAAGCAAGTGCTTAAAAAGCCGCTGTTTACAAATTTTCTTTGTTGTATGCTGTAATATACCGTTTCATAAGCCCAGCCAATAAAGCTAAATACCGCAAAGCACAAGAAATATTGGCAAAAACTCATCATTTACCCCCCCTTATTTAAATCATTTGTATTTCCTTATACAATTCAGCATAGTCCCCCGTAATCTTTGTATTTATCTTTCTGTACGCTTCTTTTTTAAATGTTTCATAAAGAGAACAATATTTATCCGCCAAACATACTATCCACCCTTCTCGGCAAGTCGGCGGAATTACAGTAAGCGGGAACATATGCTTTTTTATAATATCGCGTTCTGTATCGGTCAAATCAAAATCTCTGTCAGCATTTCTAAGAGCCGTCATAGGATGAGTAAAACCGTGTATTCTTCTCTCCTTTTCGCCGTCATGCCAATCATATAAGAAATAATCGTGCAGCAATGCTCCTCTTATAAGGTCACGCTTTTTGTACTTTATACCGAAAAACTCGGCAATTTTAATACTGTAATACGCAACTGCAATCGTATGCAAAAGGCACGAAGTGTCACCGTGCTGAGTAAACTTTTCCATACGTCTTAAATGCGATTTTTGTGACAAATTATGCAAACAATACAAAACTGAATTCATTTATTCTACCGCCTTTTTTAATTTACACATAGCCTTCTTTACCTATTATTATAATCACTGACATTTAATATGTCAATATATCTGCCATCAAATTTATAAAATTTTAATATTACGCAAAAAACAAGCGATTTTCATCGCTTGTTTTTCATCTTATTGAGCTATTATTATACGAATTCTGCCACCCAAAGTCTGTGCCTTATCGTAATAAGCAGTAAGCTTATAATTTCCGTTTATAGCATCATCAAGTGTTATCTTCAAATATTTATTAACATCTGTCTTATGATATACAATCACCTTATCACTAAGCAAATATGTTTGATTATTGATTTTCGCCTCTGTACGTGTAAGCGAAGTTATATTGCTTGGATACGATGAAAGCTGACGCATACTTTCAATACCTGTTTGGTCCATACTGAATCTGTGCGGACCTTTTACATTTGTTGAGAATGCAGTCGCATATGTGTTTTGCGTACCGTCTATATCAATAGTATATGTATGAGTAGTTGAATCAGCAGCAGTGATTACCCCGTACTTATAAGCATCACCCGTTATATCTTTCAATATAAGCTCGTCAATCTCACCGGCTTTATTCTTTGAATAATACAATACGCTTGAAGATTTTATCGTAACACCGTCAAGACGCTGCGGATAAATTCTTGTGTACATTGCTAAGTCGTCGCTTGCAGTTCCGGCAGTGTCAAGAATCTTCACATCGTCTGCAAGGGTATAATCGCCAAATTTATTCTTTTCGGAATTAAACTTACCGCTTACGTTGTCATACCCCTTTGCTCTTGAAAGACTTGCTTTACCGTTTGTAAATGATACATTTACTACAGCACATTTAAGCGAACTGCAATCTGATGAAGTCGCATATTCATTTACTGTTCCGTCAGGTGTAACAACCTTTGCATAGTAACTTGAATATACTGTATTATCAGGCTTTGTGAAATCTTTTTTGCCTGTTTCCGTAACAAATCCTACTGTTGTGTGTGAAGATGTGCTTTCACTTCCGCCGACAACTCCGGCTACCTCGCCGTTTCTGCCAAGAAGAAGTGTTACGGTATCACCGTACTTAAATGTTCCGCTTGATGAAAGTGCATTAAATGCGTCTACGCTTTCAACAGAATACTCTTTACCCGAAATTGTAACGCTTGTCGGCGAATCCTTTGTCGGTGACGCCTTTTCGTACACGCCTGTAACCTTATCCGTATAAGCAAGCACCATATTCAAATCTTTACAATAGTAAATAATATCGTTAAGCTGAATTTCCGATGCGTCAACCTTATTACCGCTTCTCATTACCGTTGTCGAACCGTTTGTATCGAAATTCGCGATCCAATTTGAATTTGTAACCTTGACCGGTCCTTCCATATTACCCTTTTCATAGCTTACGTAATCAACATTACTTCCGTCCATCTTTACATAAAGAATGTCGCCCATTGCCATTTCATTCTTTACAGCACCGTATGTACTCTTATTCTTATCTTTGTAACAAGTTGTGCCGTCTGTTATATCAATCTGTTCAAAACTGCCGTTTTTATAACATATAACTGCATCTGAAAGAAGTGAATAGATTACATATTTATCAAAGCTGTCCGTACCTGTTTCGCTGTCTTTTGCAACAAGCATTGCATAGTCAACAGAACCGTTTGAATTTTTAAACAGCTTGAATGTATCGCCTTTTTCGGCTTGCATTGCGGCATTTTCGTATGTAAGTGCCTGTGACTTGTAATATGTAGTTGTGTTTGAATTGATGTTATACATATCGCCGTCAAGAATTATATCTGAACCGATTACGTTTGAAACGGTGTATTCTTCAACTTGCTGGTCACGCGGTGTAAATGACACAAAATCTTCATCGTTCTTTACGACAATATCGCCTTTTCTGCCGACATAATCGCTGTTAAAATTACCGTCAAATTCAAATGTTCCGGCTGTTGTATAGATTTTATCAGTTCCAAGTGAGCTGTCCTCGTTGTGTGACGCAATAATCGTAACACCCTCAATAACTTTACTGTCAAACACTGAAGTTATAAGTTTGCTTTGATTATCTTTGATTTTTGTGTCAAGTGTATTGTAAATAAGTCTTGCAACCTGACGTCTTGTAAGTGCCTCGCCTTGCTCGGCATTTACGTTCTTTGTAATTTCAAGACTGTTTGCAAGCCCCATTTGACCGTAAGGCCATGAATCGCCGAAATCCTGTGTTGTGTATCCAAGCACCTTTAATACCATTGTAAGTGCCTCTTCATATGATACCGTATTGTCAGGTCTGAATGTTGAATCAACATATCCCTCCGCAATTCCGGCTGATACAGCGGCCTTTATGTAAGGTGCTGACCAGTGAGTATATGTAACGTCTTTAAAAGGTGATACTTTTAAACCTGTTGCTACTGTATCTTTGTAGCTTGATGACGCTACTGCAATTTTCGCAAATTCCGCTCTTGATACATTGTCATCAAGTCTTAAATTTCCGTCATCATCGCCGACCATTATATTAAGTTCCGACAAAAGCGACATAATATCTTCGTCATTGTTCCAGTCTGCCAATGCAGGCAAAGTCGATAATGACATAGCCGCCGCCAAAACAAAAGAAATTATTTTCTTCATAACTTACTTCCTTTCCGTATATGTTATAAATCCGAGAAAATCTCAGTCCGAGAGAAAATCATTCGTATCGCTGAGTTATCAATCATAACGTAACGCATCTATCGGATTTAATTTGGCTGCTTTTTTAGCAGGCATATAGCCGAAGAACACACCTATCATCGCCGAAACCGTAAACGATACTATAATAGATGTCGGGGTCGGTAATATATCCATCCCCAAAAGTTTACCTGCCAGTATTGCCAAAAGCGAGCCTACAATAATACCGATTACACCGCCCAAACAACTAAGCATACCCGCCTCAATAACGAATTGAGAAAGTATATCTTTCTGCTTTGCACCAAGCGATTTTCTGATACCTATTTCCCTTGTACGTTCCGTAACCGACACAAGCATAATATTCATAATACCGATACCGGCAACAACAAGCGATATAGCCGCGATTGCGATAAGCATAAGTTCCATTTTATCAAGAATATCGGTTACACTGTCTGCCATAGACTTCATTGACGTTACAGTATAGTAATCACTGTCGCCTATATCTTTATCACAAAGTGCTTCTAAAAGCAAAACCGCTTCCTCAACCTTTTCCTGGTCAACCGCATAGACAACATAGCTGCTTACGGTTGATGTACGGTTTGTGTATGACGCCAAAGTGTACGGTATATACACACAGTTATCCGAAGAATTTTCTGTCGAGTCGTCCTGTTCTTCAAGTATTCCGACAACTTCATACGGCGTACCCGTTATTTGAATAGACTTACCGAGTGCGTCACCGCCGAAAACTTCTTTTGCTATATAAGTACCGATAACGCAGACTTTCTGCTTTCTCTCAACGTCAACATATGTAAGCTCACGTCCGTATGTAATATTATACTTTTTCATTCCGAGATAGTATTCGTTTACACCTGTTGCCTGTGTTGAAATTGTATCACTGCCGTTTTTTATAAATGCAGGCATTGAAACTGTCGGTGACTGACCTGCAATAATATCGGAATGTTCTTCCGCAAGCTGTTCCATTTCTTCAGGCTTTACTTCCTTTGTCGCGGAACGGTCTTGAATTGAAACATTGATTGATTCAATACCCATTTCTTCAAATGCGTCCGTTATTTCCGATGTCATTCCCGACATAAGACTTACAAGCGCAATAACCGCCGTAATACCGATTATAATACCGAGCATTGTAAGTATTGAACGCATTTTGTTGCCGACAATACTTGACATTGCCATCTGAAAACATTTCCAAATACTCATAATCAAGTCGCCCCCTTTGCTCTTTCATCTTCGGGAGCATCTTCGCCGGCACCGTGCTGATTCATTACTGTTACGTCACCCTCTGCCGGACCGTCATAAACGATACGTCCGTCTGTTATACGAATGATACGTTTTGCTTTTGCCGCTATTGAGTTATCGTGAGTGATAAGAATAATCGTATTACCCTCCGCATTAAGTTTCTGCAAAAACAGCATTACTTCACGACCTGTACGCGAGTCAAGCGCGCCTGTAGGCTCATCGGCAAGGATTACCGACGGATCACCCGCCAAAGCTCTTGCTATTGACACTCTCTGTTGCTGACCGCCCGAAAGCTGTGCCGGATGGTTTTTCGCTTTTGATTTAAGTCCTACTCTGTCAAGTGAAGCAAGTGCTCTTTTCTCTTGTTCCGCATCGCTAAGTCCCGCATACAAAAGCGGAAGTTCAACATTTTCCAATACGGTTAATTTCGGCAACAGGTTATATTGCTGAAATATAAAACCAAGCATTTTATTTCTTACGTCAGACAATTCATCTTGACTGTAATTATTAATTTCTCTGCCGTTTAATCTGTAAACACCTTTTGTTGCCACGTCAAGGCAACCTATAATATTCATACAAGTAGATTTACCACTACCCGACTGACCTACTATTGCAACAAATTCGCCTTTGTTTATAGTAAGAGATATTCCGTCAAGTGCGTGAACTTCCGTATCACCCATATGATAAATCTTATAAACATCTTTCATTTCTACCAATGGAGGCATTTTACTTCACCTCCGCTTTATCTTCCGCCCGGCATTCCGCCGCCGGACATTCCGCCGCCGCCTGGCATTCCGCCACCGCCGCCGGACATTCCGCCGCCTGACATTCCTCCGCCTGACATTCCGCCGCCGTACATTCCGCCCATATTGCCATTAGGAACTACATACATATCTTGAGCATTTTGATCACCGAATGACGCATTCGCACTTGACGATTCTGTGTCAAGCGTTCTTACCCGGTCTTTTTCTGTTAAACCTGACTTGATTTCGATATAGTCTGTATCGTTAATTCCTGTTTCAACCTGAATTGCACGGTAACCGTCAGGTACATCTATATTAGTAGGTACACTTTCTTTAGTCACCGAAATTTCATCCGATTTATCACCGTTCGGTGTATCGCCGCTTACAACCGGCATACCGCTTGACTGTGGCTTATCGTCCTTATCATCGGCTTTCTTCTTATCGTCCGTTTTACCCGATTTATCTTTATTACCCTTTATAATATCCGTAACATCATTTTCGTGAGTTGTTCCGTCGTCCTTTACAAATACAATATTGCCTCTGTTTACACTGTTTACAGGTACTGCAATTACATTGTCAGCCTCTTCAACAACAATTTCGGTGTCAACATTCATACCCGGCAACAAATCACCGTAATTTTCTATTTGAATTTCGATAGTGTATGTTGTTACACCGTTTTCGTTTACACCGTCTACAGGAACTTTTGTAACCACACCTTCAAATTCACCCTCTACCGCATCTGCCGTTACAGTAGCTTTTTGACCTGTCTTAATAAGTGCTATTTCCGTTTCATCAACATCAATAGAGAATTTAACGCTTGACAAATCATAAATTACACAAAGCGGATCTGTTGCATTTGAAGAATCTATCGTATCGCCTGCTTTTGAGTTTTTCTTAACGACTGTACCCTCAATCGGAGCTTCTACAACATAATCGTCAACTGCGTCCTGTGCTTTTTCAATACCAAGTTCGGCATCGTCAAGTGCAAGCTGTGCGTTCTTTATGCTTGAATCCTGTGAGAAAGTATCGTTTTGCAATACTTGCTTTTCAAGTGCCAAAACCGCATCATTATATGAAAGCTGTGCATTGCTCATTGTCGAGTTTTGATTATCATACTTAACATATCCGACTTTTTGACCGCTGTAAACAGAATCTCCTACCGCAATATTAAGATTTTCAAGTGTGCCTGATGCCGTTGATGTTATTGTTCCCTCGCTTACATATTCAAATTGTGCCGTATTTGCGCAAGCAACTCCGTTTATTTCCGCACTGCCGTAATCATTTGTTGTAAGTGCGCCCGGATTTGTGACTTCGACCGTTACATACACAACTTTAGCGTGTGCGTCTGTTGAAACGGCTGACGATGATTTTTCTTTAACAGTTCCGTAAATCGTATCGCCCGAACCTATAACAGATACTGTTGCGGCTGCGCCTGTCTGAATACTTTCGGCATCAACTTCATTAAACGGTATTCTCAGTTTCATATAAGAATCGTCATACAATGTTGCAACCGCTGCACCGGCATTGATATGGTCACCTTCTTTTACGGATAATTCTTTAACTTTACCTGCTGAATTTGACTGTATGTATTGATTGTTTTTAGTATCGTTAAGCGAATTTAATGCCTTTGTCACTGCATTTTGTGCAGACTTTGTACCGATATTGTTTGAAGAAACAGTCTGTGCCTTTTGCTTTACCGCGTCAACATATGCCTGTTGCGCTTTTGCAAGTGCATTTTTTGCCGTACTCAAAGAATTTTGAGCGTCGCTGTCCTCAAATTGATAAAGCTTATCACCTTTCTTAACAACGTCACCCTCTTTGAATGTATCACTTGTTATATCGCCCGACTTGATTGTCGTTACGTTATACGAATCGTTCGGTTTGATAGATGATGAACCTGTGATTGTATTAGTGATTGTTCGGCGTTCAACCGGAGAATCGGTATACATAACTTTTACAGCACTGTTGTTTTTAGACTTTATAATAAGTCCCGAACATATGCCTGCAAGTATTGCTATTACAAGAATAATTATAAGCAATTTCTTGCCTATCTTAAACTTACCGATAAAGAACTTCTTGTTTTGCTTGTCATATCCAATGAATTTCTTTTTCGGTTTCTTTTCTTCCTCACTGTCGTCATCATCTGAAAATCCAGATATTTCTTCAAAAGTGAGTTCGTCTGCATTTGTATCTTCTGTGTTAGATACTTCTGCTTCACTTTCCAAAAGCTTTTGCTCCTTTTCAGAAGTAAAATCTCCCATATTTCTTGCCTCCTGCACCTTTATATTTTTAACTTATCTGCTCTGCGACTTTAGTTAATTTATCGCAAAACATTTTAAGGTCTGCTTCATCTACATCTCTAAAACATTCCTGTAAGTTTCTGATTATAACTTTCCTTTGATTTTCATATGCTTTTCTGCCCTCGTCAGTAAGAACTATATAACTCTTACGCTTATCGGTTGTATCCGATATACTTTTAACCAAGTTTTTTTTCTTCAAAGCCTTTATGCTTTGAGAAATAGCCGCCTTACTGACTTTTAAAATGTCACTCATCATAGTGACCGTCATCATTTTTCCGTCATTTGCGGACTGAGTAAGTAAATTCAACATCATATAATCGCCCCTTGACATTTCCTCAAAAGGACACTTTGAAAGAAACCACAGCTTTATCCTGCTTACGATTTCCCAACATTGAAGAAACATTTCTTCTTTCACCGTGTATCCCCCCACACACCGTAATATTAAATTTTGTTAATTTACTTAACTATTTTACCACCACAATTATTCAAAGTCAATATTTACACTTTTGATACAATATGAATTTACACTTTATTCACATTTCATTTGAATATTATTAACTTTTAGTATATAATAACTGTATCATAATTATACGAGGTGATATTAAGTGAAAAAAACATATATTGATACGGCTATGGAACGTATCGCACCTGATTTAATACTTAAAGGAGGAAACGTTGTCGATGTTTTTTCCGGCAGAGTTATTAAAGCCGATGTTATAATAAAAGACGGTATTATCTGCGGTGTCGGTTCATACAGCGGTGAAAACGAACAAGACGTTTCCGGCAAATATATTATGCCGGGTTTTATTGATTCGCACGTTCATATTGAATCATCTATGACGCAGCCGTCCGAATATGCAAAGGCAGTTATGCCTCACGGTATTACAACCGTTATTGCCGATCCTCACGAAATAACAAACGTATGCGGTGAGGACGGTCTTGAATTTATGTTAAAGTCTGCGGAAAATATTCCGCTTGACGTAAATCTTATGTTGCCGTCATGTGTACCTGCAACACCTTTTGAACATACAGGTGCTAATCTTGACGCAAAAACAACTCAAAAACTTGCACCTAAATTCTTCGGTATCGGTGAAATGATGAATTATCCCGGTATTGTTTCAGGTGATGATGAAACACTCGGTAAGCTGTGTCTTGACATCATTGACGGTCACGCACCTTTGCTTTCAGGTCATGAGCTTGACGCATATGCAAGTGTCGGTATAAAAACTGACCATGAATGCAGTGTCATTGAAGAAATGACCGAAAAGATAAGCAAAGGTATGTATATTCTTCTTCGTGAGGGTACGCTTTCGCTTGACGTTGCAAAACTTATCAAGGGTGTAACACCTTATACGTTAAGACGTTGTGCGTTTTGTACCGATGACAGATTTGTCGGCGAAATTATTCGTGACGGCAGTATTGACCACTGTATCAGAAAAGCCGTTTCACTCGGTCTTAACAATATTGACGCAATCATTATGGCAACGCTTAACGCTTGTGAAATCTACGGTATGAAGAATAAAGGGGCAATCGCTCCGTCATACGTTGCCGATATTGTCGTTGCCGATGATTTGAATTTAAGTTCAATATCACAAGTCTATAAAAACGGCAAACTTGTATGCGAAAACGGTAAAGCATTGTTTGAATGCGAAACAGTTGACAATTCAAAAGTTACAAATACCGTTCATCTGCCGAAAATATCAGCCGACTTCTTCAAGACTGATGTTAAAGACAAATTTGACGCTATCGAACTTATACCCGAAAGTATTATCACAAAAAAGGTTACTGTATCGTATTTCGACAGTCTTTCTAAAGTATGCGTTATCGAACGTCATCATAATTTAGGTACAAAGGGTATCGGATTTGTAACCAATTACGGAATTACAAACGGTGCTATCGCCACTTCTATCGGTCACGACAGCCATAATGTAATCGTTATCGGCGATAACGACAGCGATATGGCACTTGCCGTAAATACTCTCGGTACAAGCGGCGGTATTGCAGTTTGTTCAGAGGGTAAAGTTATCGCGTCAATGACTCTTGATATTGCGGGACTTATGTCCGTAAAATCAGCCGATGAAGTTACAAGAGAACACGATAACCTTTACAGTGCCGCAAAAGTGCTTAATATAGCAGATAAAATCGATCCGTTTTTGTCACTTGCATTTTTGCCGCTACCTGTAATCCCCGAAGTTCGTATTACCGATTCAGGACTTTTCGATGTTATTAATTTTAAATTTGTGGAATGATGTTTTATTTTGCGGAGGGGCGATCATTGGTCGCCCTTTTTCTGTTCCTCTATCACCCCCTCAGTCGACTCTGTCGACAGCTCCCCTCTATGGGAGCCTTACTTGCCTCTCCTTGAGGAGAGGTGGCACGCAGTGTCGGAGTGGTGGCTGTTATTCGACGTCCTTTTTCTGTCCCCCTATCACCACTCCTCAGTCGACTCTGTCGACAGCTCCTCTCACGTGGTTCCTTACTAATACCTCTCCTTGATGAGAGGTGGCACGCAGTGTCGGAGTGGTGGCTGTTATTCGACGTCCTTTTTCCATATTACAACACGTTAAGGCAAGCCGATATGGCTTGCCTTATTTATTAATTTGTTGCACCTGTGTCGGTTGTGTTATCCGTTGTTTTTTATCTGTGACCGCCGCCGAAACCCGAATTTGACTTTGTTCCTATCTTCGTTATACTGCTTTCAATTTCAGCACTTCCGACTTCTTCGCCGCTTGCATAAACCGTATACGTTTCACCTGTTTTAAGTTTATCCGATGAGTACACAATCTTACTTCCGCCTTTAACGGCTGTATACTCAACGATTGTCTTACCGTTTGAATCAGTTATCTTAACTTCATCACCCGCGGAAATCTGTGAAGTTGTGTATGCCAAAATTACGTTTTGAGCAGAGTAACTGTTCGGACTTTCGTCCATACCGCTGCCGCTTACACCTATAATTGTACCGCCGTTTACTATAAACGCACCGTCTGTATCAAAAGCACTTTCTGCACCCGTTGCCTGTGCGTCAACCGTAACAGTACCGCCATTGATGAACAATGAACCGTTTGAATCAATACCGTCTGCGTCGGCAACTATTTTAATATTACCGCCGTTGATTTGAATATGATGTTCACTGTCCTGTTCATTACCCTCGGCTTGTTGCATATTCGGAGGTGTCATTTGACCGCCGTTTTTGTCACTTGGTATTTCCGGCGGTGTCATTTGACCGCCGTTTTTGTCACTTGGCATTTCCGGCGGTGTCATTTGATTACCGTCCTGTCCGTCACTGTTTTGTCTGCCAATTTTACCTCTGCCGCCCTGCTGACCGCCTTGCATATTAGTACCGCCGCCGAAACCGCCGTTTTGATTTGCACCTGTACCTCCTGAATTAAATCCGTCATCACTTGCAGTTATGTCAATATTACCGCCGTTTATCGTCAAAATCTTCTTACTTTCAATACCCTCGGTTGATTTTGTTATCGTTATATCACCGTCATCAATCGTTACATCACCATGACCTGATATACCTTTTTTACTCTCCGACGATAAATTAAGTGTACCGCCCGTAATATTTATATCAGACGTGCAATGAATAGCATGGTCTGTCGAATCAACTGTAACTTCACCACCCGATATTTCAAGCATCCAATCCGCTTTTATACCTTTGCTTGAAGTATCGTCACTATCATCACTTTCTTCTGTTTGCGTAAACTGATTATTATTTTGAATTTGTTCACGCATTGATTGAATTTCATCATCTGTCATTTGTGACAAATCTTTCATTTCACCTCGACCGCCGAAGTCATTAGATGTACTTGTCTTAACCTCGCCTGTTGTCGTAACATTCACTTCACCGTCCGATATATCAAGTATTTCTTCTGCTTGAAGTCCGTCACCCTCTGCAGTAACATATACATTGCCTCCGCTTATCGCAAGTGTGTCATTTGCATGAATACCGTCATTTTTTGCATTTACGGTAATATTTACGTTACCGATTTCAATGCTGTTACTGCTGAAAATACCGTGATTATAATTTCCGTTTACGGTAAGTGAGCCACTGCCCTTAATTTCAAGATTATCTCTTGATGTTATACAGCCTTTTTCATTTTCATCACCACTTGTATAATTTTCTCCGTCCGTCAAAGTATTTTCGGTGTTGTCCGTCAAAGTGATATAAGCCTTGTCGACATTCTTTACATATACAGCCGAACCGTTTTTATTTGTAAGACTCATACCCGACAAACGAAGTTTAACTTTTTCTTCGGTGTCAATAACAATTTGACCGTCATCAAGTGTGCCTGTGACTTCAAAGTCACCGCCCTTTGAAATTGTTATAAAGTTATCCGATACGCTTATACCGTCACCTGTAACTTCAACATTGTCAAGATCAACCGTTCCTGTGTTGTTTTTCCAAGACTCGTCCTCATCATCTTGCGGAGTGGTTATTGTAACTGTGTTGTTCTTTTCATTCCACTCAACATCAAGTCCGAGCATATCGCTTATTGCACGAATCGGAACAAGTGTTCTTCCGTCCTCGATTATAGGTGAAACATCAAATGAATATGTTTCGTCATTCTTAGTCATATCACTGCTGCCGATAGTCATTTGTATAGTCTTTGACTTTTTCTTTGCGGTTATCGTCTGTGTGTCGCTGTCCCATTTAACCTTTGCACCGAATGTTTCAAATATGGTACGCATAGGAACCATTACTCTGTCATCTACGATTTCAGGCTGAACGTCAAAGCTGATATTTTCACCGTCATATGTAACCGTAATATCATTGCTCTTTGCCAAAACACATCCGCTGCCGATTGTTGCGGTAATTGCAACTACTGCTGCTATACTTATTATCTTTTTCTTTAATCCGATATTCATTTTTATTACCCCTTTCCTTTATGTTGATTTCATTATACATTTAGTTTCTTAAATAAACCTTAAAGGAAGAATTTTATTTATGAATATTTTGTTAATAAAAAAAATGGCTACGAATATGTAGCCATCTCAAATTGCAGACAAAACCATAATGGTTTTGTCTACTTTATTTTAGAGTGTTTGAGGTGCTAACCTCATTGAAAATCATTTCTGGCGACCTGTGCGGCAGAAATGGCTTAAAATCTAAAGTTTCGACT
>OGWS01001382.1_pt1 | contig 19418 bp, 16 predicted proteins | sample 1576111 | NCBI WGS metagenome assembly OGWS01 (sample SAMEA3541534, study PRJEB24748) | human gut metagenome | biome: human gut; feature: human-associated habitat; material: faeces | place: China | collected 2012
AGATCACCATGAAGTACCTTATCTAGAAGCAGGAGGAGAGAAAGAATATCTGATTCCCGATGCAGATGCAGTGGTCAACCCGCATTTACCGGGAGATCCTTATCCGTTTAAAGGTCTGTGCGGTGCGGCAGTTGTGTATAAAGTGGTGGAAGCGTTATATAATGTCATGGGGCAGGATGCAGATGATGTAGATTTTCTGATGGAAAATGTGGCGATTGCGACCGTGGGGGATGTGATGGATCTGGTGGATGAGAACCGGATTTTTGTAAAACAGGGGCTGGAAATGCTGAAACGCACGCAAAATGAAGGTCTGAAAGCATTGATGGAATGCACGCAGGTACCGATAGAGAGATTGTCTGCCTATCACATCGGATTTGTCATCGGACCATGTATCAATGCGAGCGGGCGACTGGATACGGCAAAGCGGGCATTGGAGCTCCTTGAGGTGAAGAACAGAAGAGAAGCTGTCATGATGGCAGAAGATTTAAAAGCATTGAATGACAGCCGTAAGGAAATGACAGAAAAAGGGGTAGAGCAGGCAGTTGAACAGATCGAGACAACGGATTTGAAAGAGGATCGAGTACTGGTCGTGTATCTGCAGGACTGTCATGAGAGTATTGCGGGGATCATTGCCGGAAGACTGAAAGAAAAATATTATAAGCCGGTGTTTGTTCTGACGCAGGGAGAACATGGCGTCAAAGGGTCGGGGCGTTCCATTGAAAGCTACCATATGTATAAGGCACTGTGCGGTGTGCAGGATCTGCTCCTGAAATTCGGAGGCCATCCGATGGCAGCCGGTTTCTCTTTAAAAGAGGAAAATGTGGAAGCATTCCGCCGCCGCTTAAATGAGCATTCCACACTTACGAAAGAAGATTTCATTCCAAAGATCTGGATCGATGTGGCGATGCCGCTGGAATACATATCCGAAGCGCTGGTAAACGAGTTAAAGAGCCTGGAGCCGTTTGGGCAGGGCAATGAAAAACCGCAGTTTGCCCAGAAAAATTTGCGTATCCGCAGTGTGCGGGCCATCGGCCGCAACAACAATGCCGTCCGGATGACGGTGGTGACCGAGCAGGGGCGACCCATGGAAGCTATGGTCTTCACCGTGGCAGACGAGTTCGTGGAAGAGGCAAAAGCAAGCCGGAGCATCGATGTGGTCTACTACCCGGATATCAATGAGTATAATGGGAACCGCACACTGCAGATTGTGGTGCGGGCATATAAGCTACATTTTTGAATCTTCTTTCTTGACACATGGAAAGCACTGTACTATAATCGACTGTAAATAACTGCGAAGGCGCTGGAAAAACCTGTAAATGGCAATGATCCAGTGCCTTTGTCACAACATGGCAGTCCGGCATTTCGGAATTGCCGCATGGTGCAACGGTTTTATTTCTTTGCGGTTACATAATCACAACAAAGGAAAGTGGATGCCTGGAGAGAACCAGAGAGCGGGTATCTGCGGAAAAGGAGACAAAGTCCATGGTAAATGAGGTAATGAAGTTTATCGAAAACTATGACCCGGAAGTCGGCAAGGCAATCGAGCAGGAAGCCGCACGTCAGAGAAGAAATCTGGAGCTGATCGCTTCTGAGAACATCGTATCTGAGCCGGTCATGATGGCAATGGGAACCGTACTGACAAACAAATATGCAGAGGGTTACTCTGGAAAGCGTTATTACGGCGGCTGCCAGTACATCGATGTGGTAGAGACCATTGCAATCGAGCGTGCAAAGAAGCTGTTCGGCTGTGAGTATGCCAACGTTCAGCCGCACTCTGGCGCACAGGCAAACATGGCAGTATTCCTGGCTATGTTAAAACCGGGTGACACCGTACTCAGCATGAGCCTCGACCATGGCGGTCATCTGTCTCACGGAAGCCCAGTGAACTTTTCCGGCCTTTACTTCAACATCGTATCCTATGGTGTAAACGATGAGGGCTTCCTCGATTACGACCAGGTAGAGCGTCTGGCTGTAGAGCATAAGCCGAAACTGATCCTTGCAGGTGCAAGTGCATACGCAAGAGAGATCGACTTTAAGCGTTTCCGCGAGATTGCAGACAAGGTTGGCGCATACCTCATGGTAGATATGGCACACATCGCAGGTCTGGTAGCAGCAGGCGAGCATATGAGCCCGATCCCGTACGCAGACGTGGTAACCACCACCACCCACAAGACCCTGCGCGGACCGAGAGGCGGCATGATCCTGGCAAGCAAGGAGTCTGCTGACAAGTTCAACTTTAACAAAGCCATCTTCCCGGGAACCCAGGGCGGTCCGTTAGAGCATGTGATCGCAGCAAAGGCAGTATGCCTGGGCGAGGCATTGAAGCCAGAGTTCACCGAGTATCAGAAACAGGTTCGCAAGAATGCGAAGGCACTGGCAGCAGCACTGGTTGAACGGGGATTCAAGCTGTTAACCGGCGGTACCGACAACCACTTAATGTTAGTAGACCTGCGCGGCATGGACGTCTCTGGTAAGGAACTTCAGAACCGTTGTGATGAAGTATTCATCACCCTGAACAAGAACACCGTTCCGAATGAGCCGAGAAGCCCGTTCGTAACCTCCGGCGTCCGTATCGGAACCCCGGCTGTTACCACCCGTGGTTTAAAGGAAGAGGATATGCCGAAGATCGCAGAGTGCATCTGGCTGGCAGCAACCGATTTCGAGAACAAGGCAGATTACATCCGCGGCGAAGTAACGAAGCTGTGCGAGAAATATCCGCTGTACGAATAGGATAAATAATCGTATAAGGAAAAGGAAAACCACCGTTAAATAGCCTATTATACATGGCTTTTAACGGTGGTTTTTCATTGGAGCTGTAAAGTGCAGGAATGTTTTACTTGTGGTTATGATTTCCAAAGCATAAATATATTTCCAAAAAGGAATTTTAAGAAAAAAACATATATGCCATAATAAGAATATAAAATTGCGAGGAGGTGCATGATGAATATGGATAAAACAGTATTTGCAATTGTAGGAACAGGCATGATGGCATCTGGATTAGGAACATTAACTGCGGGGCATGGTTATAAAACATATATTCTGGCCAGAAAGATGGAACGTGCAGAGGCCTGCGAAAAGGTAATATATGATAATTTTATGCAAATGGTTGCGCATGGTCTTATGGAACAAGAACAATTAGAACAATGCATGGGATATCTTGTATTTACGACAGATTATTCTGAAATGGCAGATGCCCAAATGGCATTTGAATGTGTGTCAGAAGCAAAAGATATGAAATATTCTGTGTATCAGCTGCTTGAAGAATATTGTCCGGATCTGAAAGCAATTGGTTCGGTCAGTTCGTCTATTGTGCCAAATGAACTAATCAAAGGTGCCGGAAAATATGCAAACAGAATTCTGGTTACGCACCCATTTAATCCTCCGTATCTCGTTCCTTTTTTTGAAATGTGTGCAGCAGATAAAACAGATCCGTCTGTAGTTATTTATGTAAAAGACATACTTCTTGCATTGGATCGAAAACCAGTAGTACTAAAAAAACCAACGCCTGGATTTATTGGAAATCGATTACAATTTGCATTGTGGCGAGAATGTCTTGCTTTGGTTGAAGAAGGTGTATGCATGCCGGAAGATGTAGATGCCTGCCTGGCATATAGCTTTTGTCCGCGTTACACTTCCATTGGTATTTTCCAGCATTTTGATCAGGGCGGTTTGGAATTAAATGCAGCTGTTTGCAGGAATACATGGCCGGTTTTATCGTCTCGAACGGAAATTCCCGAATTTATGAAAGACTTAATGGAAAAGGGATATATGGGAGCGAAATCTCCATCTAAGCGAGGCTTTTATGACTGGAATGGTGTGGATATGAAAGCGTACGCAGAGAAGGTAAGCGAACCATACTGGAAATTCTGTAACTGGGACTTTCTGAGAAAAGAAAGTGAGTAAGGGAGAAAACAAATGAATATATTAAATGATGAGATTTTTTATAATGACGACGGAGGCATGGGAAAATATATCGTAAATAAGCTTCAGCTACCGCCGGCGCAGGCAGATCCAGAAACAGTAAAAAAATATGAAAGATATGGAAAAAGGGTTTTGTGGATTGATGATTCGGTTGTTCCTGGTTCTTTTCAAATGAATGCATCCTGGTATAAACATTCTAATATGTATGTAATTACAGAAAGTTATCAAAAAGGCACTGATTTTTTGAAACCGCATAAGCATGAAACGGATGAAATCGTAGCGTTTTTTGGAGGAAATCCGGAGGACCCGGAAAATCTGCATGGTGAGATCATATTTTATATCAATGGCGAAAAACATATCATTACGAAAAGTTCTTTTATTTTCCTTCCAGCAGGAATAGAACATGGACCACTGCTCATTCAAAAAGTGAACTCTCCGATCTTCCATTTTTCCTGCGTTCTTCAAAAACAGTATGCGGCAAAGGTTGATGCAGTGCAGGACGAAAATAATGATACGTCGGATTAAGTCTATAGATTGTTGGTCCTTTTATAGACAGTTCTATAATTGAGAACACAATGTTTCAGATCTTTCACCATACGGGAAGATTGATTTTTTAGTGTCAAAAAGTATAAATTTGTACAGCCGGTCCAGTCGGAAATACGTAAGAAATGGATTCCTGTTGGCTGTGATGTGGGAATATGTGAGGTGGTAACTGCAATTTTACGCACAGTAGCGAGCTGAAAAACAGTATCGTCATAGCCTTGCAGATTCATATAATTTAAGTGCATTCCTTTTTCTTTGGCAATGCTGATCCATGAGTCAGTTGCGCGTGCACTTTGATAGTCATTTGCGTTTGGAAATGGAAAGGCAAATGTAAAATCTTCCAGCTCTTTTAAACAAATTTCTGTCCGGTTAGGAAAGTATTGGTCGGAAATACCTACATACATTTCTTTTTCACTGAGCAGATAGGTGACATCTAGTTTGGAGTGGCGTTCACCAAAGTAGGAATCGAGCGGAAGGGAATCATGAAATGTGATAAATGCAGCATCAATTTTACCGGAAATGAGGTGGCGGATCAATTCATCCGCTGCCTCTTTTTTGATGGAAAGCTGAAGCGCAGGTTTTTCAAACAGAAAATTGGAAATAATTGCCTGTTCGTGAATGTTTCCGTAACGAGGCTGGGAGCCGATCTTGAGGAGTGTAGAGTTTTCATTTTTTAGCTGCTGGATCTGCTTTTTTAAGTAGGAGTATTCATCGATAAGGCGTTTAAAAGATTCGATTACCATATTACCTTCTGGTGTGAGCTCCAGATATTTGGAACGGTTACTGCGAACAAAAATCTGTATTCCGAGTTCTTCTTCTACGTGATTAACATATTTTGTAATCAAAGAAGGCGAGTACGGAAGATAAAAGGAAGCATCGGCAAAGCTGGTATAGTTAGGAAGATCACAAACGAGTTGTATTTCTGCTAGTGTCACGAAACGTACCTCCATGTAGACTGATGCATCTATTATACAACTGGATTTCCAAAATGTAAATTTATATCGATGAGAGGAATTCTTTAACTTTAAAATTCATGAGATAATAGACGCATGGAAATTATGAGGGGAGATACAAGAAAATCAAAAAAGAATAGGAGGAAACCGATGGGAGTTGTGGAAGCATTATATGAAAATGAAGTGGACTGTGTGGCTTGCGACAAAGTGAATGCAATAACACCGCGCGTGAAAAAAAGGCTGGATGCCCGAGCAAACGCGGTCGAGCACATTGCAGTGGAACGAGCACAAATTGTGACAGAATCGTGGCAGCAAAGTGATGGTGAACCATTGGATATAAGGCGTGGTAAGCTATTTAAAGCCATCATGGAGAAAAATCCAATCGCTATTCATGAAGATGAATTGATTGTCGGTTCACAATCAAAATATCTGATTGGTGCATCGCCCTGCATTGATTATAATCCCTCGATTGCTTATGAGGCACTAAAGAGTTTTGCCGATGTTACATCCGATTACGATGACACGAAATCGGGTGCGATCAGTTTGGAAGAGCGAAAAATACTGAAAGAATGCACCGATTACTGGAGTGGAAGATCTGTATCAGATCAGGTGTTACAATGCAATAGACAACGTTTTCCATGGATTAGCGACTGGGACCGGGCTGGATTGATCAATGGAGGAAAGGCAGGAATGCCGCCGGGAGCTAAAAATGTAAATTATGGTTGGGTGATTACGCGTGGTTTGGAAGCAATCATCAATGAAGCAAAAGAGCGCAGAGAGCAGTTAGAGTTTTGGGATGATCCCAAAGGTGATAACGAAAAATACAGCTTTTTGACGGGAGTTATTTTGGCATTAGAAGGAGCAATTACTTTTGCAAAACGTCATGCACAACTGGCCAGAGAAATGGCAGAAACCGAAAAGAATGCAGTTCGAAAAGAAGAATTATTGCGGATTGCGGAAGTCTGCGAGCGGGTTCCGGCTAAACCGGCGAGAAATTTTTATGAGGCATGTCAGTCTTTTTGGTTCACGCATTTATGTGAAAACTTAGAGTGTTCATTCCAGGCTGAATCTCCAAGCCGGATAGACCAGTATTTGTATCCGATGTATAAGAAGGATGTTCTGGAAGAGAAAACTTTGAGCCGACAAAATGCAGCAGAATTGTTTGCTTGTGTCCTTGTGAAGATTAACGAAATATCTGTAGTGAAAAACAATTACGAAAAGAATAATATCCCAGGTACAACGCTGCAGGCAACAACTCTTTGCGGACAGACTTCAGATGGCAGAGATGCTTCTAATGAATTGTCTTATTTGATTCTGGAATGTCAGGCGCAGGTAAATTTACCGCAGCCACCGATTTATGTACGTTATCACAAAAATATAGATCGTCGTGTATGGCTTAAAGCAATAGAAGTAAATATTCGCAGAGGCGATGGAAATCCGGCCTATATGAGCGATGAAACCCGAATTCCAAGCTTTGTGGAACGTGGCATTGAGTTGGAGGATGCAAGAAACTGGAGTGCACTTGGCTGTGCAGGATCTCTGATTGGCGGTTATTCCACACATGGCGGTTCACTGGGCATTAATTACATTAATCTTGCGAAAATTATGGAACTGGTCATGTATGACGGAATGGATCCAAAGACAAAGGTACAGATTGGACCTCATACCGGGGATTCGAAAAACTTTACCTGCATAGAGGAGTTTGTTGAAGCATTTAAAAAACAGTTTGATGTACTAATTGGTGAAATGGCAAAAGCAGCACGTGTATCTGCATTTGTTGATATTAATAGTTTTCATACTCCATATTTATCTGCATTATTAGGTGACTGTATTGAAAAAGGTATGGATGCAAGAGCTGGCGGTGTTAGGTACCCATCATTTTTATATCATATTGCGGACCGAGGTCTTCAGGATGTTGCGGATTCTCTAACTGCAATCCGGAAAGTGATTTTTGACGATCAGAAGATGACCGTGAAGCAATTGCTTGAGGCCATGGATGCTGATTTTGAAGGGTATGAATATGAACGCGCGTTGCTGAAAGCAGCACCGAAATATGGAAATGATGATGACTATGCAGATGCGATTTTTGATGACTTGTCAGTATGGCTGCAGAATCGGATGTATCACGAGAAAAATCCGTTTGGCACACCATTATGGGCCGGACGATCTGGAGCAATGGCACATGTGACATTCGGACGAAAAACGGGACCATTGCCAAGTGGTCATAAGAGTGGGGAACCTATTGCAGATGGTTTCTGTTCTCCGTCACAAGGATGCGATACCCATGGCCCGACTTGTGTATTCAATTCCGCTTCTAAAGCAGTACATGTAATGAATTCGACAGCGGCGCTGATGAATATGAAATTTGACAAAAGGCTGTTTAAAAACAAGGAAAATATCAATAATTTAAGTTCGTTGATGGAAGAATACTTTAACTATGGCGGCTTTCATGTACAGATCAATATCATTGACCAGAATCTGCTTAAGGAAGCAAATGAACATCCAGAAAATCATTCCAATTTAATGGTACGTGTAGCTGGATATTCTGCCTTTTTCGTAGATTTACCAAAAGGATTACGAGAGGAAATTATTTCGAGAACAAGTGAAGCTTTGTAATGGTTTTTCAAAAGTAGGAAGTTAGAAACAGGAGACCTGAAATGAGAGAAAATACTGCACAAATTTTTAATATTCAGCACTTTTCAACGGAAGACGGACCAGGAATCCGTACAACGGTCTTTTTTCAGGGATGTCCTCTTTCCTGCATATGGTGCGCAAATCCAGAATCCCAAAAGGAATATCGCCAGTTGGCACATCGATCTTCTCTTTGCATAAAATGTGGAACATGCATACAGAACTGTTCGGAAAAAGCACTATATGCAGAAGCGGGTAAAATCTGTATTGATCGGAAAAAATGTATCCGGTGCGGCACATGCACAGAGGTATGTCCATCACATGCAATGTTTTTTTACGGGGAAGAGAAAAGTTTGAATTCTGTATTTGAAGAGGTTATACGTGATGAACGGTATTATCAAAACTCGGGAGGTGGGATTACCTGTTCAGGCGGGGAATGTATGCTGCAGCCACAGTTTGTGGGTGGTTTATTGAAAATGTGTAAAGAGCGTGGAATACATACAGCGGTTGATACTTGCGGCTATTTCTCAACAGAAAATTTGAAACTTGTACTCCCATATACGGATTTGATGTTATTTGATTTAAAACATATGGATCCGCAGAAACACCGTGCGTATACATCACAGGAAAATAGCCTGATTCTGAAAAACCTAAAAGAAATTGTACAATCAGGTATACAGATTTTTATACGGATTCCGATCATCCCAGGCTATAATGATTCAAAAGAAAATCTCATAGAAACTGCGAAATATGTGAAACAACTCGATTCGTCATTGCCTGTGGATTTGCTGCCGTATCATCGATTCGGAGAAGGAAAATACAAAATGCTTGATATCCCTTATAAATTACATGGTGTGCAAGCACCGACAGAAAAAGAGATGGAAGAGTATCAGGGTATTTTCACGCAAATGGGTCTGATTTGCAGGAAACACTAAAAACAGGGGGAAATATTATGGTAAATGGTTCAATTGTATTATTGTGTTTATTTGGCGTTGCACTTGCTATTTTTTTAAATTATAAGTGGAATCTGAACATGGGTATTTCAGCACTGGTATTTTCATTCATCATCGGTGTCTTATTCTTAGGAATGCGGGTGAAGGAAGTTATTGCTTTGTTTCCTACCAGTGTCTTTTTCCAGGTAATGTCTCTTTCTTTGTTTTTTGGTTATGGTGTTATTAATGGTACAATGGATGCCATTGCGAAGAAACTATTATATGCGACAAGAAAAAAACCATATATGATTGTGTTTGCATTGATGGCAGTTGGTTTCGTACTGGGAATTTTAGGTTGCGTACCGCCTGCAGCAGGAGCAATTCTGGCGGTAATGTCATTTAGTATTGCAGTTCCATCAGGAGTAAATCCGTTAATCTGTGCATCAATTGGATTTTCAGCAAATGCAGGATCCTTTGTTCGTTGGGGAGCGTCAGGAGCAATTATCGATGCAACGATTGCAGCAAATGAATATGAAACAGTATCCGCGTCTTATACATGGAGCATTTTTGCAATTTCTGTTTTGATTACGATTTTGGTTATTATGATGTGTTTCTTTATTTGGAAAGGCTATAAGATTACTGAGATTGTTGGAATGGAAAAACCAAAGGATTTTTCACCAGAACATAGGAAAACATTGCTTCTGATTGGTCTTGTCGTGTTCTTTGCAGTTGTACCAGGTGTTTTCAAAACATGGAAGATAGGCGGAAGCTTTGTCAAATCGTTAGCAGGTTTTTGTGATATTCAGGTACTTTGTCTTATTGGATTTATTATTGCAAAATTTATGAATCTTGCAGATCAGAGAAAGGTAATTGGAGCTGTACCGTGGAACACATTGATTTTGCTTGCAGGTATTTCAACTTTGATGAGTGTTGCCGTTCAGGCTGGTGCTGTTGAGATTATTTCAGGCTGGCTGGCAGGTAATGTTCCTACACTACAGCTTCCATGTTTTATGTGTTTATTAGGTGGTTTCCTCTCGGCTTTCAGTGGTGGAATTACGACGGTGTTTCCGATGGTTGCGCCGATTGTGCCGGCTCTTGTTAAAGCGTCAGGAGCAAATCCTATGCTTCTATTCTTAGCAACGGTATTAGGTGCACATTTCACTTCTATGTCTCCGTTTTCAACGGGCGGTTCTGTGTTTATGGGTATGAACCGGGATGAGTCTATTGCGAAAAAACTTGTTACGGGGCAATTGGTTGTGTGTCTGGTGGCAATTGCAATTTCCTGTATGCTTGCTACAATACTTGCTTTGGTAATGTAAAAGGCATTGCATAAAAATGAAAATACGGTATGGTAAATTTTAGAAAATGGAGGATTCATATGAGCGAAAAAATGTTATATTTTGTCGGGGATACGGCTCCAAAACGAGATGATATGGATAGTATTTTCGCTAAGACAGGTGACTTTTTACGAAGTGCCGATTTGCTGTTTGGTCAGTTAGAGGCTGTAGTCACAGATAAAGGAGCACCAGCCTGTCAGTCAAGACTTCCGCTTCGAATTTATCCGTCAGCTGCAGAAACACTAAAACGTGCAGGTTTTGATGTTATGTCCAATGCCGGAAATCATATTATGGATTGGGGATACGAAGGCTATTACGATACCATGCATCATATGAAAAAGGCAGGAATAGACATTGTCGGTGCGGGCGATAATCTTGATGAAGCACGCAAGCCGGTAATTAAGGTGTTGGACGATGGAACCAAAATAGGTTTTTTGGCATATTGTTCAATCTTGCCGCAGGATTACTGGGCGCTTCCAGATCGTCCGGGAGCAAATCCAATGCGGGGAATTACAGCAGCTCCGTGTAAGGAACATGATCAGCCTGGTACACCAGTACGGATTTTCAGCTGGCCGCATCCAGATGATCTGCAGAATATGTTGGACGATATTGCGGCATTACGGCCTCAGGTCGATATTTTAGTAGTATCGCAGCATTGGGGGATTCATTTTACTCCTGCAGTTATAGCGGATTATCAAAGATATGTTGGACATTTTGCGTTGGATGCAGGTGCAGATATTGTAGTGGGACATCATACGCATATATTGAAAGGAATCGAAGTATATAAAGGAAAACCATTGGTATATTCTTTGGCTAACTTTGCGACAGAAGGTCCAGCGGCTTATTTTGAAGGAAAGCAAGGTTTGATCCATGATTCCCGCCATGGCGATATCCGCCAGTTGAATGAAGATTTTAAAAAGAATCCAAAGAGGACAATGCCGTTTGATTCTTGCATGACAATACTTCTAAAAATGATCGTAGAGAATAAAAAAGTGAAACAAGTATCGTATATTCCAGTGTGGATTGATGATGATACGTTTATTCCTGAGATTGTTAAACCGGATGATGAGCGTTTCATGAAAATTATTAATTATATGACTGAGATTACAGAGAGCCAGAACATAACTCCACATTTCACAATAAAAGGTGAAGAAGTTATCATTGGATAAAAGTTTTTATATCGTCTTATCCCTGCCCTCACTATTGCGGCATAAAAAAACACTGTTGAGAAGCCTAGTTCACATGGCTTTTCGACGGTGTTTTTCATACGCAGATTTATGGTTCATCCCAATTATAATCGGAATATTATACTTTCAGGAGCGTTTCTACCTGATCGGCAGAAAGCCAGCCGTTTTCGTGGGCGGATGTTTCACCTTGTTCAAGATGGATAAGTAATTGTATAGTAGATTCTAAAACTTCTATATTGTTTCTCAAGTCAGATACAGGCTTAACTGTTGGCATAATCGCACCTCCTTGTAGTATGGTTTTATTATATGTAATGTATGTTAACGTATCAAATAATGATACATGTCAATTTACAGCGCTCCTGTTTGTGCAAGACGTAAGAAAATGATCACGAGAAGTTGACAAAAATAAAATTTGACTCTTAAAAAGGTTCATGTTATATTAAATATGAAAAGGGAAAGCCAAAGACACATGGCCTACCCGAAAACAGATTAAAGTTAGTCTCTTATGAGACCTGCCGTCACTATTGCGAGTAGTGGCGGCTTATTTTTTTCCCTTAAAGATCTCATAAATGAGACCTATAAGTGCAACAATGAAGATACCTATCTGGATCAGATCCGAATATGTAACGTACATTGGCATCGCCCTCCTTTCAAACTGGAGGGTAAGCCCCTCCGGGAGTGGAGGGTAGACCGCCTTGAGGTGTTTTGACTTTCCGTTCAACAAGTATATCATAAGATGGTTCATTAGATAATTATATTAGAGGAAAAGGCAGATGGTTTGTATGATACTTTTTCTGTTTTACCTCGATTTAACATTCCCCCTCTTTTTGATTTTACATTCAAATTTTACAATGCACTTGTGGTTGAGAGAGAAGAAAGAAAATCCCGGAAACCACAGTAAACATGCAAGTAACTGAAATGAGTTCATAAACAAAGAAAAGAGGAGAACACGTATTATGAAGAAGACATTAGCAATGGTATTAGCAATGGGTATGACAATTGCAAGTTTGACTGCATGCAGCAGCAAACCGGCAGAGACAACTGCAGCAGCTACCGAGGCAGCAAAGACTGAGGCAGCAAGCGAGGCAGATACAAAAGCAGAAGAGACCACCGAAGCAGCTGGCGGCAAGGCAGAAGGCCCGATCACCGTGGTTTCCCGTGAGGATGGATCCGGCACCAGGGGCGCATTCATCGAGCTGTTCGGTATTGAGACCAAGAACGATGCAGGCGAGAAGGTAGACAACACCACTGAGGATGCAGAGATCACCAACAGCACCTCCGTTATGATGACCACCATCGCAGGCAACAAAGGAGCAATCGGTTATGTTTCCCTTGGTTCCTTAAATGATACCGTAAAGGCAGTTGACATTGACGGCGCCGAGGCAAGCGTCGATGCAATCAAAGCTGGCGAGTACAAGGTAGCACGTCCGTTCAACATTGCAGTAAAAGATGGTTTAAGCGATGTTGCATCTGATTTCATCACCTTCATCATGAGCGAGGATGGTCAGAAGGTTGTTGAGGATAACGGTTACATCAGCCAGGGCAACGAGGGTGCTTACACCGCTTCTGGTTTAAAGGGCAAGGTTGTTGTTGCAGGTTCTTCTTCCGTAACTCCGGTTATGGAGAAACTGAAAGAGGCTTATGTAGCTGTAAACCCGGATGTGGAGATCGAGGTTCAGCAGTCTGATTCCACCACTGGTATGACTTCCGCAATCGAAGGTGTCTGTGATATCGGTATGGCATCCAGAGACTTAAAGGACAGCGAACTGGAAGCTGGTCTGACCCCGACCGTCATCGCAATGGATGGTATCGCAGTCGTAGTTAACAACGAGAGCCCGGTTACCGAGCTGACCAGCGAGAACGTAAAAGACATCTTTACCGGTGAGATTACCGATTGGGCAGACGTTCAGTAAGCAGTAACAGCAAGATACCGGAAACAGACGGTCTGCTGTAGAATCGCAGTAGTTTAGAAAGAAAACAAACAGGGCAGCAGGGGCGACATCGTTGAAGCGCGGCGCAGACCGTAACGAAGAACCGGCTGCCCTGTCTGACTGTAAGGCATGCGGAAAGATAAAGGTTGCATATCTTCCGCTTTTATAAGGAAAGAAAGTGAGAACCATGAAAAATCTGAAAGAACAGCTGATGCACGCAGTATTTTTATTCAGTGCCTGCGTGTCCATTCTGTGTGTTGCCATGATCTGTGTATTCCTGTTCGCAAATGGTATTCCGGCGATCGGAAAGATCGGAGTCCTGAACTTCTTAACCGGCGAAAAGTGGAAACCGGGCAATAACCTCTTTGGCATCCTGCCGATGATCTTAGGCAGCATTTACGTGACAGCCGGTGCCGTCATCATCGGAGTGCCGATTGGCATTCTGACTGCAGTCTTTATGTCGAAGTTTTGTCCGAAGCGTGTTTACAAGATTGTAAAGCCGGCAATTGATCTGCTGGCCGGAATTCCTTCGGTTGTATATGGATTCTTCGGTATGGTTGTGATCGTACCGGTTGTCTCCACCCTGTTTGGCGGAAGCGGCAAGAGCATGCTGACCGCATCGATCCTGCTTGGAATCATGATCCTGCCGACCATCATCGGCGTGTCAGAATCCGCGATCAATGCCGTACCGTCCAGTTATTACGAAGGCTCCCTGGCACTGGGTGCCAGCCATGAGCGAAGCGTATTCTTCGCTACACTTCCGGCGGCAAAATCCGGTATTCTGGCCGGTGTGATCTTAGGTGTTGGCCGTGCCATCGGTGAGACCATGGCAGTTATCATGGTAGCCGGAAACCAGGCACGTATGCCGAAGGGCATTTTACAGGGCGTCCGCACCATGACGGCAAACATCGTTCTGGAAATGGGATACGCAACGGATCTCCACCGGGAAGCGCTGATCGCCACGGCGGTAGTCCTCTTCGTATTCATTCTGATCATTAACCTGTCGTTTTCAGTTATCAGCAGAAAGGCGAATGCATAATGGAAGCAGCTATGGAAAAGAAAAATATCGAAATGCAGGCGATCAACCGCCAGACCTTCGGGCAGCGGTTAAAGTCCTATAAACGCAGTCCGCTGTCTCTGGTGCTTCTGATCCTGGTATCGGCATCGGCACTTCTGACGGTGATGACGTTACTGTTTTTACTGGCTTATATTCTGATCAAGGGAATCCCGTATCTGACTCCGAGCCTGTTTGCGTGGGAATACAACAGTGAAAATGTATCTCTCATGCCGGCACTCGTCAATACGGTGATCATGACAGGACTTTCCCTGCTGATCGCAGTTCCCCTTGGCATTTTCGCGGCCATCTATCTGGTGGAATATGCCAAACGCGGCAACCGGCTGGTGAGCATCGTGCGGATCACCGCAGAGACCCTGACCGGCATTCCATCCATTGTATATGGTCTGTTTGGATTTCTTCTGTTTGCCGTGGCGCTTGGCTGGTCTTACACCATCTTAGGCGGCGCCATGACACTGGCGATCATGATCCTTCCAACGATCATGAGAACCACGGAGGAGGCATTAAAAGCGGTCCCGGATTCTTACCGGGAAGGAAGCTTCGGCCTTGGTGCCGGACGTCTCCGCACCGTTTTCCAGGTGGTCCTGCCATCGGCAGTACCTGGAATTCTGGCAGGTATCATTCTGGCGGTTGGCCGTATTGTAGGCGAGACCGCGGCACTGATGTATACAGCGGGAACCGTTGCAGGCATTCCATCCAACTTATTCGGCTCTGGCCGAACCCTGGCAGTGCACATGTACGTGCTGACCAATGAAGGACTTTACACCAACCAGTCCTACGCTACGGCAGTAGTGCTGCTGGTGATCGTAGTTTGTATCAACGCAGTATCCGGGTTCATTGCAAAGAAAGTATCCGGAAAGACCGCTTAATTTCCGGTGGAAGAACAATCTGGAAAGACGGCTCAGTATTCTGGCTGCGGCGCAAAAGGTGCCGCGGCATCCAAAAACAGAGAGGTAACGTATGGATAAGCTAACAATCAGCAACATGGAATTGTATTACGGCAATTTTAAAGCCTTAAAAGGAATCAATTTAAATATCCAGGCCAACGAGATCACGGCGTTTATCGGTCCGTCCGGCTGCGGAAAATCCACCTTATTAAAATCCTTAAACCGCATGAATGACCTGGTAGAAGGATGCCGCATCACCGGAAGCATTTTGCTTGACGGCGAAGACATCTACGGCGATATGGACATCAACCTTCTCAGAAAGCGGGTCGGTATGGTGTTCCAGAAACCAAACCCGTTCCCGATGAGTGTTTATGACAACATTGCCTATGGACCGCGTACCCACGGCATCCGCTCCAAGGCACAGCTCGATGACATCGTGGAGAAATCCTTGCGCGACGCAGCCATCTGGGACGAGTTAAAGGACCGCTTGAAAAAGAGCGCGCTGGGACTTTCCGGAGGACAGCAGCAGCGTCTTTGCATCGCAAGAGCACTGGCCGTGCAGCCGGAAGTACTTTTGATGGATGAGCCGACCTCCGCGCTGGACCCGATCTCAACTTCCAAGATCGAGGACCTTGCGGTGGAACTGAAAAAAGATTATACTATCGTCATGGTAACCCATAACATGCAGCAGGCAGCACGAATCTCCGACAAGACCGCGTTCTTCCTGATGGGCGAAGTGATCGAGTTCGGCGAGACCGAGCAGATCTTCTCCATGCCGAAGAACAAGAAAACAGAAGATTACATTACGGGGAGGTTTGGCTGATATGCGCAATCGATTTGATGAACAGCTGGAGCTTTTGAATGTGGAGCTGATCCGCATGGGAGCACTGTGTGAGGATGCGATCTCTTACGCGTCCCGCACGCTGATGGGTGAGGGTGACTTTACCAAGGATGTCTACAAGGCCGACCACGAGATTGATCAGAAGGAGCGCGATATCGAGAATCTCTGTATGCGTCTTCTTTTGCAGCAGCAGCCGGTAGCGAAGGACCTGCGTCAGGTTTCTTCCGCACTGAAAATGATCTCCGATATGGAACGAATCGGCGACCAGGCATCCGACATCGCGGAAATCTGCAGTTTCGTGGGTGACCGTGAGGCAAAGAGCCGTCTGCACATCCGCGACATGGCCGACGCGACCATGCGCATGGTGACCCAGAGCATCGATTCCTATGTAAAACGGGATCTCAACATTGCAAAAGAAGTGGTCCAGTACGATGATGTGGTGGATGATCTGTTCGGCAAAGTAAAAGAGGAGCTGATCGGCATGCTGAGTGCCGGAAGCACCGATGAGAAGATGGGCGAGTTCTGCATTGATATGCTGATGATCGCCAAATACTTTGAACGAATCGGAGATCATGCTACCAACATTGCAGAGTGGGTGGAGTATTCCATCACGGGAACCCACCTGGAATAAAAGGAGAAGAACATGATCTATCTGGTTGAAGACGATGAAAGTATCCGGGAACTTGTAATCTATACGCTGCAGACCACGGGTCTTACTGCAAAGGGGTTTCCCTGCGCGAAGGATTTCTGGAATGCCATGAAGCAGGAGTACCCGTCCCTGGTGCTCCTTGATATTATGCTTCCGGATGAAGATGGTCTGACCATCTTAAAGAAGCTGCGGGATGCCGGTCCCACAAAACGGCTTCCCGTTATTATGCTGACTGCAAAAGGAACCGAGTATGACAAGGTAGTCGGCTTAGACAGCGGCGCAGACGATTACATACCAAAGCCGTTTGGCATGATGGAGCTGGTCTCCCGGGTGCGTGCCCTTTTGCGCCGGGCAGAGCCGGAACACGAAAAACGCACCGATGCCTGCACTGCCGGACCGATCCATGTGGACTTAAACCGCCATGTGGTAACAGTAGACGGAACTGTTGTGGCACTCACGTACAAGGAATTCGAACTGCTTTGTTATCTGATCGAAAATAAGGGCATGGTCTTAACCAGGGATCAGCTGTTATCCAAAATCTGGGGATATGATTTTGATGGAGAAACCCGCACGGTGGATGTCCACATCCGGACACTCAGACAGAAGCTTGGCGAGGCCGGCCGCTGTATCGAGACCATCCGCGGGGTTGGATATAAGCTGGAGGAATCAGAAACATGAAGATCAAACGAAAAATCTACTGGAATCTGTGTCTGGTAGCACTTCTGACCATGGTGGTGTCAGCGTTGATCACGACGCTCCTTTTGTGCCAGGATCTGCAGACCCAGATGCGCCAGGCTGTCATGACCGAGGTACGGTATCTGGAGTCCGCCATGGAGGTATCCGGCAAAGATTACCTGGTTCATTTAAAAAGCCGTGGAGATGGCAACAGCGTCAACCGCATTACCTGGGTCGATGAAAACGGCAGCGTGCTCTATGACAGCTATGCGGACAGCGAGAGCCTGGAAAACCACAAAGACCGCCCGGAGATCGCGGCAGCTTTAAAGAATGGACGCGGTGAGAGTGTCCGTACTTCCCGCACCCTTGCGGAACAGACCTACTATTACGCAGCCCGTTTAACAGACGGCAGCGTTATCCGCGTGGCAAGCACCACCAAGAGCGCTCTTGCAACCGTGTTCCACACCGTTCCGATCATGATTGCCATGGCGATTCTGATTGTGCTTGGAGTCCTGATCCTGGCTGAGTTCCAGACCAAGCGGATCATCGCGCCGATCAACCAGATGAATCCGGACGATCCGCAGGCAGGAGATGTGTACGATGAGCTGGCACCGCTGGTGCGCCGCCTGGAAAAACAGAAGGAAACCATCCGTCAGCAGATGGAGATATTAAAAGAAAAACAGGAAGAATTCTCTGCGATCACAGAAAATATGCGCGAAGGTTTTCTTGTGGTAGACAGCAAAGGCGATGTGATGTCTTACAACAAGAGTGCGCTGAAACTGCTGGGAATCCCAGAAGGAGAGGAAGGAATGCTAAGCCGCCATGGAAATGCGGCGTGGGAAGAACATACCGATCCGGGCAAGGAAGGCACACTGTCACAGGATTTACCTGCAAACAGTCAAAACACAGGAACTCATAATGACGCGGAACGACATAAAGCGAATGTAAACATCATCAGCATCAACCGTTCCGAAAACTTCCGCAGGGTCGTGGATGAAGCCTTAAAGGGCGGCCACTGTGAGGAAATGCTGGATGTCGGAAACCGTCATTACCAGATCATCGCGAACCCGGTGGCAGAATCCGAAGAACGCAGCGGTGCCGTCGTAGTCATTCTGGATGTCACCGAGCAGCAGGGCCGCGAGGAACTTCGCCGCGAATTTACCGCGAATGTCTCCCACGAATTAAAGACTCCGCTGACCTCCATCTCCGGTTACGCAGAAATCATGATGAACGGCATGGTACAGCCCGCCGACATGGGCCGCTTCTCTGGAAAGATCTACAAAGAAGCCCAGCGCCTGATCACGCTGGTAGGTGATATCATCCGCCTGTCCCAGCTGGATGAAGAAAAAGTCCAGATGGAAAAAAGTCCGGTCGACTTACACCTCCTTGCCTCCGACGTGGTAAAACGCCTGCAGGACGTGGCAAAGAAAAATCAGGTTACACTGATGCTCACCGGAAAACCAACCGTGGTAAACGGCAACCCGCAGATCCTCGACGAGATGATCTACAACCTCTGCGACAACGCCATCAAATACAACAAGCCGTTTGGTGAAGTCGAAGTCAATGTCGCCATGATCAAAGACCACCCGGTCCTCACCGTGGAAGACGACGGAATTGGCATTCCGCCGGAAGACCAGGAACGCATCTTTGAGCGTTTCTACCGGGTCGATAAAAGCCATTCCCGCCAGATCGGCGGCACCGGACTGGGACTCTCCATCGTAAAGCACGGAGCCATCTACCATAAGGCAAAGGTAGAGCTCAAGAGTGCGCTCGGTGAAGGAACCACTGTGCGGATTACGTTCTAAAAAATAACAATTTAAGTATATGACAAGGGCCGTGTGAGTTGCCGAAAGGCA
>OGWS01001386.1_pt1 | contig 19404 bp, 17 predicted proteins | sample 1576111 | NCBI WGS metagenome assembly OGWS01 (sample SAMEA3541534, study PRJEB24748) | human gut metagenome | biome: human gut; feature: human-associated habitat; material: faeces | place: China | collected 2012
CGTCGCTTCCCTCGCGGAAGCGTGGATTGAAATTACCTCCGTAAATCTTAATTATCCTCGACCTCGTCGCTTCCCTCGCGGAAGCGTGGATTGAAATGGCTATACATCATAAATATGATTTGCCAAACTCGTCGCTTCCCTCGCGGAAGCGTGGATTGAAATTGCTGCTCCGCAGCTATCACATCGGCTATTCATGTCGCTTCCCTCGCGGAAGCGTGGATTGAAATCCTTTTTCAAGCAATATGAATTCCATAGCGCTCATTCCGTCGCTTCCCTCGCGGAAGCGTGGATTGAAATCTCTGCGGGCTTTCTCCGGCTCTTATGCGTCCGGTCGCTTCCCTCGCGGAAGCGTGGATTGAAATTATGCAGCTATTGAGAGGGCAGCCAGAATGTGCCGTCGCTTCCCTCGCGGAAGCGTGGATTGAAATTTTTTAGTTGTGCAATATCAAAAGCGCCAGGCATGGTCGCTTCCCTCGCGGAAGCGTGGATTGAAATCACCCAAGCCCGCGTATATGCGATATGAAAAGTAGTCGCTTCCCTCGCGGAAGCGTGGATTGAAATCAGAATAGATCTGGAAGGTGAAGGAATTCTAGTCGGTCGCTTCCCTCGCGGAAGCGTGGATTGAAATACTTGAAGCGTGGGCCCTGGTGCGTAAAGCTTTACGGTCGCTTCCCTCGCGGAAGCGTGGATTGAAATAGAAGCAGTTACGTGGACTTCTCAGTTTTTTGCGTCGCTTCCCTCGCGGAAGCGTGGATTGAAATTTGATTCAACTTTTGGAGGAACCGGAACGCCTAAAGTCGCTTCCCTCGCGGAAGCGTGGATTGAAATTCTTGCGCTGGAACTTAAGCGCACAGGGGTAAGCCTGTCGCTTCCCTCGCGGAAGCGTGGATTGAAATTACATGAATAATATGTCTTCCATTATGCACGACAGTCGCTTCCCTCGCGGAAGCGTGGATTGAAATGGCCCAGAGCCGGTATTACGCAAATCGGCAGGCTCGTCGCTTCCCTCGCGGAAGCGTGGATTGAAATGTGATTGGGTGGAATATGGCTGTGCATACGGTACCGTCGCTTCCCTCGCGGAAGCGTGGATTGAAATTACATAACATTTTCTCGCCGCATATCCAATAATGTCGCTTCCCTCGCGGAAGTGTGGATTGAAATAAGCTAGAATACCGGAGCTGTCATAAGTATGAGGCTCGCTTTCCTCACGTAAGCACAAATTCCAGAAATATCCAGTATCTTAAATACCTGGCATTTTTATAGTACACCTATACAATTATAATGTAACACAACAAGAATATTATATGAGGAGGGTGTATATGGCAGAATTATATTTTACAATTTCTGGCTGTAAACATTATTACGGTACGGATTTTATGGAGAAGGGCATGAAAGTCCAACTCGTAAAAGAACCGGACAATGAATTTGACAAAGAAGCCATTCAGGTGATGGTAAAAGGTCTCGGAAAATGTGGTTATGTGGCGAATAGTCCTTATACCGTAAAGGGGGAATCCATGAGTGCCGGAAGATTGTATGATAAGATTGGAGATACGGCAAAGGGAAAGATTTTGTTTGTTTTGGATCAGGGTGTGTTATGTAAGATCACAGATACAGGAATAAAAAGTGAAGAATAGAGAAGGTGTTTGTTTCGTTGCGCATTGCACGGAAAGGAATGTACTGTGAAATATATTGCACACAAAGATGGAGAACGGCAACAGTCGGTTTTGGATCATTTGGAGGGAACTGCGAATCTGGCAGGAATTTTTGCAGATGCTTTTTGCAAACAGGACTGGGGATACTGTTGTGGAATGCTTCATGACATAGGAAAGTATTCTGATGAATTCCAAAAAAAGATTCAAACGGAAAGCGATGATCGGGTTGATCATGCGACAGCCGGTGCGCAGGAGTGCGAGAAAAAGGGCGGACTTTATCCGATATTAGAATATTGTATCGCAGGTCACCATGCGGGGCTACCGGATTACGGAAATAAGTCCGAACGTTCCTCACTGGTTGGTCGATTGAAAAAGAAAATACCGGATTATCATCATTATGCGGATGAGATAACATTTCCGCAATTGCAAACAATGCCGTTTGATCCGAACATGACGCCAGATCCGGATTTCTCATTGAGCGTATTTATCCGTATGCTGTATTCCTGTCTGGTAGATGCGGATTTTCTGGATACGGAATGTTTTATGCAAAACGGTAAGACGGAGCGGGAACAGGGCGAAGCTATGAATGTTCTCTTGAAAAAACTTGAAGATCATATTGTGGATTGGCTGAACGTGAAAGATATTGATACAATCAATGGAAGACGAACCGAAATTTTACAGCATTGCATGGAAACAGGGCAGAGCGCAGAACGTGGTTTATTCCGGCTGACTGTTCCAACAGGCGGCGGAAAAACAGTGGCATCGCTTGCATTTGCCCTCTGTCATGCGGCAGCACACCATATGGATCATATTATTTATGTCATTCCTTACACCAGTATCATCGAGCAGAATGCGGCTGTATTTCGGGAGATTTTAGGAGAGCAGAATGTTTTGGAACATCATAGCAATGTGGATTATACCAGTTCAGAAGAGCTCCGGCCCATGCAGCTGGCATCGGAAAATTGGGACAAGCCGGTTGTGGTGACGACGAATGTACAGTTTTTTGAATCTTTGTTTGCCAGCAAATCGTCAAAATGCAGAAAACTTCATAACATTGCTAATAGTGTAATCATATTTGATGAAGCACAGATGTTTCCAATTGAATATCTAAAACCTTGTCTGTTGATGTTAGAGGAATTGGCAGCAAATTATCGCTCCAGCATTGTTTTGTGCACCGCTACGCAGCCTGCATTCACAGAGTTGTTTCAAAAATCATGGAAGATTACGGAGCTATGCCCAAGAATGGAAGAACAGTTTTCTTTCTTTAAACGGGCACAGTTTGAAAATATTGGAGTCGTGTCCGAGGAAGTCATGGCAGAACGTCTGCTGGGAGAACATCAGGCACTTTGTGTTGTGAATACCAAAAAACGGGCACAACATCTGTATCAGCGTTTGAAGGGCGATGGTGTATTTCATTTATCAACGACGATGTATCCCAATCATAGAAGAAGAGTTTTGAAATTGATACGCAGCCGGCTGAAGCAGGGAGAAACATGTATCCTGATTTCTACCAGCCTGGTAGAGGCAGGGGTTGATCTTGATTTTGAAACCGTGTACCGCCAGATCGCAGGTGTAGATTCTATGATCCAGGCAGCAGGAAGATGCAACAGGGAAGGAAAACGGTCGCTCCAGGATAGCCGGGTTTATATTTTTGATTTTGAAGGTGCAGAGAATGTCCCAAGCCAGAGACAACAGATGGATGCGGCCAAATCTCTTTTAAAAGATGGTGCTGATCTTTCAGATCCAGAAAGTATTACCTGTTATTTTAAGATGTTATACCATTATAAAGAAGATCAGATGGATAAAAAAGAGGTACTGTCTGAATTTAAAAACAAGGATTATCATTTTGCGAAAGTCGGAAATGAATTCCGTCTGATTGAAGAAGGCAATAAAACTGTTTTTATCAATCGGGAGGAAGAAGCTGGCCAGATTTTACAGCAGCTGCGTTTTCAGGGATATACGAAAGGTACATTGCGGAAAGCCCAGCAATATTGTGTCAGTATTTATGACAAAGAGTTTGAAAAAATGAATGGTGCCGGGATGTTACGGCCGATTTCAGAGGATCTGGAAGATTTCTATGAACTGATTTTAGATACCCAGTATACGGATGAGATGGGACTTGATTTGGGTGTTGAGCAGGGTATGGCATTATTTATCGGATGAATGGTTGGCCGATTTGAAATGAGAAGAATCGGAAAATCCTGTTACTGGACATGTATGTGTGAATGGTAATCACAGAGGTATCGGTGAATGGAAGAAATTTGTAATTATGGAAATATAGGAAAGGGGTGAATACTATGGCTGTGGGAGTTAGGGTCCGTGTCTGGGGACCGTATGCATTATTCACCAGACCGGAAATGAAAGTAGAACGATGTTCGTACGATGTCATAACACCGTCTGCAGCAAGGGGAATTTTGGAGGCGGTATACTGGCATCCGGGGTTGAAATGGGTCGTAGATAAAATCTATGTCAAAAAGCCGATCCGTTTCACGAGTGTGCGGAGAAATGAGGTAAAGAGCAAGATCTCTGCAAGTAATGTGCTGCAAGTGTATAATGGAGTAGACAAACCACTTTATCTCAATACAAAAGAAGATATCGTGCAGCGGGCATCCATTATTTTGACCGACGTGGAATATGTGATTGAAGCACATTTTGAAATGACGGATTATGCAAGCAAAACGGATAATCCTGGAAAGTTTAAGGATATTACCATGAGGCGCTTAAGGAGGGGGGAATGTTATCATATGCCTTATTTTGGCTGCAGAGAGTTCCCGGCGCATTTTGCTTTGTGTGAAGAGGACGAAGTACAAACCTGGTATGATGCAATACCGGAAAAAGATCTGGGTTACATGTTGTATGATCTGGATTATTCGGACCAAAACGACATCCAGCCTATGTTTTTCCGGGCCGTTATGAAACGTGGCTGCATTGATCTGAGAAACTGTGAGGTGATACGGTGATTCTGGAAACATTGGTCAGGCATTATGAAAATTTAGCAAAACAGGGAAGTGTTTCTAAACTGGGCTGGTGTCAGGCAAAAGTTTCATATGGGATTAATCTTACAAAAGATGGAACGGTGAAGGAAATTCTGTCTTTGAAGCATGAAGAAGAACGTGGAAAAAAGAAAGTCTTGCAGCCGGCACAGAAGTCGGTGCCACAAATGGTAACCAGGTCTTCTGGTGTTGCGGCCAATTATCTTTGCGATAATTCCAAGTATTTGCTGGGAATTGATAAAGACGAAAGCTCTGGCCGTGTGCAAGATTGCTTTTTAGCAGCGAAAGAAAAACATTTGAAATTACTTCAAAACGTGGATAGTACTATGGCAAACGCAGTCCGTACCTATTTTGAAACATGGAATCCTTCACAGGCAAGCGAAAATGCGTTAATACGGGAACACTGGGATGAAATTACAGATGGCGGCAACCTGATTTTTTGCATGAATGAAGAGGAAGCGCAGGATGATGCTGCCATTCGCGCAGGCTGGGATGAAACTCAGACTGGAGATGATCAGAAAACAGATGGCATCTGCATGGTGACTGGAAAACCGGCTGAAATATCACGAATTCACAGGACGATAAAAGGGGTACCGGGAGCGCAGTCCAGCGGTGCTGCCCTGGTTTCCTTTAATGCACCGGCCTTTGAATCGTATGGAAAAGAGCAGAGTTATAATGCTCCGGTCGGAAGGTATGCGGAGTTTGCGTATACGACAGCGCTGAATTATCTGCTGGATCAGAATAAATACCGGCTTCAGCTTGGCGATACCATGATTGTATACTGGGCTGAAAGCGGGCAGGAAGCGTGCCAGAAAGCATTCTCGTTTGTGATAACGCCCAATCATGATAATCAGAGAGAAATCCAGAAAGTGTTTGATGGTTTACAAAAGCAGAAATATATCGATCTGGATGATATTGAGATTGACCCGGAACAAAAATTTTATATTCTGGGGATTGCACCGAATGCAGCACGATTATCTGTGCGTTTCTTTTATGAAGATTCTTTTGGAAATATATTGGAAAACATTGCTGCGCATTACCGGAACATGGATATCGTAAAACCCAAATGGGAGGAACGGGAATATCTTGGTGTTCGGGAGATGTTAGATGAAACGGCCAATCAGAAATCGAAAGATAAAAAGCCGGTGCCCAATATGGCAGCTATGGTTATGCAGGCCGTCATATCCGGAGACCGGTATCCAGCAAGTCTGTTTACAGATCTGCTGATCCGGATTCGCGCGGAACAGGGAACTGTTACCTGGGGGCGCGCAGCCATGATAAAAGCATATTTGATCCGCAATTGCAATTGGGAGAAAGGGGAGAATTATATGGGATTGAATAAAGAAAGCCGGGATAAGGCTTATGTGCTGGGACGCTTATTTGCCGTGTTGGAATCGATTCAGAAGGATGCAAATCCGGAAATCAAAGCCACGATCCGGGACCGCTATTTCAATTCCGCATGTGCGACTCCGGCAGTTGTATTTCCGGTCCTGATTAAGCTTAAGAATAGTCATATCAAAAAGCTGGAGCGGGAGAAGACGAAGTTAAAGGATGATTATGAAGAACTCTTGGCTGAAATCATGGACAAATTGGAAGAAGAAACAAGTTTTCCATTGCGCCTGACTTTGGAGGAGCAGGGGAAGTTTGACCTTGGGTATTACCATCAGATGCAGGAAAAATATAAGAAACGGGAGGATAAGTAAATGGCTGAAGCAATCAAAAACCGATATGAATTTGTCGCATTATTTGATGTGGAGAATGGAAATCCAAACGGAGATCCGGATGCAGGAAATATGCCGCGTATCGATCCGGAAAGTGGTCTGGGGCTGGTTACCGATGTCTGCCTGAAACGGAAAATCCGCAATTATATTGACCTGGTAAAGGAAGGGGAACCTGGGTATCAGATTTACATTCGCGAGGATGTTCCGTTAAACCGGAGTGACCGCACAGCATGTGAGTCTATGGGAATCACAGAAACGGATGAGAAGAAAGTGACGGAAGAATTGAAAAAGTTAAAGAAAAATGATCCGGATGCAGATGTGAAGATCCGTGATTACATGTGCAGCAACTTTTTTGATATCCGTACCTTTGGAGCTGTTATGACAACCTTTGTAAAGGCAGCATTGAACTGTGGACAGGTGCGTGGTCCGGTACAGCTTGGATTTGCGCGGAGCATTGATCCGATTATCAGTCAGGAAGTTGCTATCACCCGAGTTGCCATCACGACCGAAAAAGATGCAGAAAGCAAGAATACAGAAATGGGACGGAAGAATATTGTTCCGTATGCGCTTTACCGGGTAGAAGGTTATGTTTCTGCAAATCTGGCAAGAAAGGTAACCGGATTTTCGGAAGAAGACCTGGAACTTTTATGGGAGGCGATCATCAATATGTTTGAGCATGATCACTCAGCAGCACGTGGAAAAATGGCTGTGAGGGAACTGATTGTATTCAAACACAGCAAGGAGTTGGGAGATTGCCCGGCCTATAAACTGTTTGATGCAGTTGAAGTGAAACGCAAGGAGGATGTTGTATATCCGAGAAAATATCAGGATTACACCGTATGTGTGCACACAGAAAATATCCCGGAGACTATATCTGTGAAAAGGATGATATAATGGAATATTCCGAAGATGATTATTTGATGATATCAGGTATTCAGCATTTTAAATTCTGCAGGAGACAGTGGGCGCTGATTCATATTGAGCAGCAGTGGGAGGAAAATGAACATACCGTGATTGGAGAACTGATGCACAAAAAGGCACACGACCCTTACATTACTGAGAAACGGAAAGATACAATCATCGCCCGTGCGCTTCCGGTATCATCCAGAATTATGGGAATCAGCGGAGAATGTGACATCGTGGAGTTTCATAAATGCGAAGACGGAATTCAGTTGTATGGACACCGAGGCACGTATTCTGTGTACCCGGTAGAATACAAGAAAGGAAAACCAAAACATTCGGAGGAAGATATCCTTCAGCTTGTTGCACAGGCTATGTGTCTGGAAGAAATGTTTTCGACAGAGATACCAGAAGGTGCACTTTTTTACGGCGAAACCAGAAGGCGCGAAGTGGTACCGGTTACAGATGATCTGCGGACTGAAGTAAAAGCAATGTTTCAGGAAATGCACCAGTATTTTGCACGCAGATATACACCGAAAGTGAAACCGAGTAAGGCATGTAATTCCTGTTCTCTGAAGGATCTGTGTCTGCCAAAACTGGCAAGGAGCGGGACTGTAAAACATTATCTTGAGCAAAGGCTGGAGGAAACCGAATGAAGAAATTATTGAATACGCTTTATGTCACTTCGGAAAACAGTTATTTGTCACTTGACGGTGAAAATATTGTGATTTACGATGCAGATACAGAATGCGGAAGATTACCGTTACATAATCTGGAAGGAATCGTTTCGTTCGGCTACAGAGGAACAAGCCCCGCACTGATGGGAGCATGCGTTGATCGTAATATTTCGTTATGTTATCTGACACCACAGGGAAAATTCCTGGCAAGAATCAGTGGGAAAGTACGCGGCAATGTCATTTTGCGAGAACAGCAGTATGAGAGCAGTAAAAGTGAAACCATGAGCATGGAAATTGCCAGAAACTGTATCATGGGCAAAGTATATAATGCAAGATGGGTCCTGGAGCGTGCACTTCGGGATCATCCCATGCAGATTGATGTGGAACGGGTCAAGACAGCATCGTCACAGTTAAAGGACAGCCTGGAATGGATACGGAACAGTCAGAGTAAAGATCAGCTTCGTGGATATGAGGGAGAGGCAGCCAGTATTTATTTTGGTGTGTTTGATCAGTTGATTTTGCAGCAGAAGAAAGACTTTCCGTTTACAGGACGAAATAAACGTCCGCCGTTAGATAACATCAATGCGATGTTATCCTTTGTATACACGCTGCTGACCACTTCAATTACTTCCGCATTGGAATGCGTTGGTCTGGATCCGTGCGTAGGATATCTTCATACGGAGCGCCCGGGGCGAGCCTCTTTGTCTTTAGATTTGATCGAAGAATTACGAGCCGTCATGGCAGACAGGTTTGTATTGTCTCTGGTAAACAAAAAGATTGTAAGTGGAAAAAACTTTACGAAAAAAGAAAACGGTGCCGTTCTTATGGATGATGATCTGAGAAAGAAACTGTTGACGGAATGGCAGAATCGAAAAAAAGACATCATCACACACCCATATCTGGGCGAAAAAGTAGAATGGGGAATGGTTCCATATGTTCAGGCTATGCTCCTTGCAAGATATCTGCGTGGTGACCTGGATTCCTATCCGGTTTTCCTTTGGAAGTGAGGTGGCAGAAGATGCTTGTATTGATTACTTATGATGTAAATACAGAAACAGCAGCAGGAAGAGCCCGCTTGCGAAAAGTTGCCAAGCAATGTGTGAACTACGGGCGAAGAGTGCAAAATTCTGTGTTCGAATGCATTCTCGATAACGCCCAATGCATTATGCTAAAATCCATTCTGACAGATATCATAGATGCTGAGGTGGACAGCCTGAGATTTTATTATCTGGGAAATAAATACCAGACGAAAATCGAGCATGTAGGTGTAGACCGCGGTACAGCCGCTGATCAGGTATTGATTATGTAGTACGTGTTCGGTGCGAGTCGAAAGTGTACATAAAAATGACAGGAGACTCGCACCCGAAAAAAGTAACAAAACGTGTTAAATGAGCATTTATCGAAATCAATTTGAAACATCCTAAAAATATGATTTGTGCGAAATGTGAGAGAAGATTGTATGTTGGAGAAAGAAAATTAGTGATAAATGACGTCGCTCCTTCGCAGGAGCGTGGATTGAAATGCCGGACAGACCGTGAAGGTCAGAAACGAGATCCCGTCGCTCCTTCGCAGGAGCGTGGATTGAAATTTTCTCGATATCGGTCGTCGGGTCAATAACCTGGTCGCTCCTTCGCAGGAGCGTGGATTGAAATGCCATATTCTTCCCCTTTCCACAGATAGCGGCAAGGGTCGCTCCTTCGCAGGAGCGTGGATTGAAATTCGCGTTATCTTTTCGGAGAGCTACAACAACCTGTCGCTCCTTCGCAGGAGCGTGGATTGAAATGCCCTTCGTCTTCCACGCTATCAGGAATGTTCATGTCGCTCCTTCGCAGGAGCGTGGATTGAAATTTTCCCAGCAGATTACAATCCAACCAATGCGCTGAGTCGCTCCTTCGCAGGAGCGTGGATTGAAATTTCTTAAAGTATTTTTTTGACCTCGCCTGTTCTTCGTCGCTCCTTCGCAGGAGCGTGGATTGAAATACCGTGGACGGAATAAATTACAGAATCAGCAAGTCGCTCCTTCGCAGGAGCGTGGATTGAAATTCCACATCAATAATCACACTGTCATGCTCTTTAAGTCGCTCCTTCGCAGGAGCGTGGATTGAAATCGCGATCCGGACAGCCCGGTAAAGCAGCGGTACTGTCGCTCCTTCGCAGGAGCGTGGATTGAAATAACCGTATTCAGCACACTTGGAAGCAATCTTGTCGTCGCTCCTTCGCAGGAGCGTGGATTGAAATTCAAACATGATTTTTGTTGACAGATTCTTTAACGTCGCTCCTTCGCAGGAGCGTGGATTGAAATGCCGGACAGACCGTGAAGGTCAGAAACGAGATCCCGTCGCTCCTTCGCAGGAGCGTGGATTGAAATAGCTTTTTACACATGGATGAGAAAGTCAAAAATTGTCGCTCCTTCGCAGGAGCGTGGATTGAAATGTTACGGTAACGATTGACGCAGATTCTCCGATTGACGTCGCTCCTTCGCGGGAGCGTGGATTGAAATCAGATGGCTCTTGCTATGGCGAAAGGCCGTGTCGTCGCTCCTTCGCGGGAGCGTGGATTGAAATACCTGCAAGCAAATGAAAGGCATGGTGCGTGAGGGTCGCTCCTTCGCGGGATCGTGGATTGAAATCATTGCGCATATAAGGTAACTGTACCGTTATTGTGTCGCTCCTTCGCTGGAGTATAGTTCAACAGACTTAAAAAACATAAGTTTTAAACAAAAGAAAAACTTCGGACGCGCGCAAAAAAGAAATACAACTCAATGTAAAATTAAAAAAATAAAGATTTTAGTTGCATTTTCAGAAAATGTGGCGTATACTGTCTGCAATGGGAAGGCAACGGCGCTTTTAAAGCAAGATTTGTCTGCCCTTTTTTTGTATCATAAGAACTTTTGAAGTTATCTTATGAAACAATTTATCGCATACAGAAAAAATTTGGGAATGTGTTTTCTGTATGGATTGTAACTGCTCGGCTTCCGATCGGTTGGTTGCATAAATTTTTATTAGACAGGAGGACTTCATATGAGTGAAAAGAAAAAAGGCGGCAGCGCGCTCTTGGGAGCAGCATTTTTGATGGCAACATCTGCAATTGGACCAGGTTTCCTTACTCAGACATCCACATTTACGGGTCAGTATCAGGGCAGTTTTGGCTTTGTCATTCTGGTATCGATCATCCTCGCGGCAATCGCACAGATTAATATCTGGCGTGTCCTTTGTATTACAGGCCTGCGTGGACAGGATGTCGCAAATAAAGTTCTTCCGGGACTTGGATATTTTGTATCATTTATGATCGTTCTTGGCGGACTTGTTTTCAACATTGGTAACGTTGGCGGTGGCGCATTAGGCTTGAATACGTTGCTTGGGATTCCGACCACAGTGGGTTACGTCATTGCAGCAGCGATTGCAATCATGGTTTTCTTATTTAAAAATGCAAAAGCAGCCATGGATACGCTGACGAAGGTACTTGGAGCGATCATGATCGCGGTTATCTTTATTGTAATTATTGTAGTAAAACCTCCGGTAGGAGATGCTCTGAAAAATACATTTGCTCCGTCAACCGGTATTCAGCCGTTATTCCCGGCAATCCTTACCCTGATGGGCGGAACCGTTGGTGGTTACATAACCTTTGCAGGTGCACACAGACTGATTGATGCAGGTATTACCGGCGAGGAAAACTTAAAAGAAGTAAACAGAAGTTCCGTTATGGGTATTACGATTGCAACAATTGTTCGTATTTTCCTGTTCCTTGCTGTACTTGGTGTTGTTTCCAAGGCCGGTGTGGAGCTTGACGCATCCAACCCGGCTGCAAGCGCATTCAAACAGGGCGAAGGTGAGATTGGATATCGTTTTGCAGGACTTGTGCTTTTATGTGCAGCAGTTACCTCGATCATTGGCGCAGCTTACACATCCGTATCTTTCTTAAAGACATTCAATAAGTCGATTGAGAAGAACGAAAATGCCTTGATCATCGCGTTTATTGTAGTTTCTACTGCAGTTATGATCATTCTTGGAAATCCGGCAACCCTGTTGGTTGTTGCAGGTGCATTTAATGGACTGATCCTTCCGATTACCCTTGGTATCTGCCTGATTGCTTCTCAGATGAAGTCGATCATGGGACCGGATTATCATCATCCGACAGTCCTTCTGATTCTTGGAATTATTGTTGTGATCTTATCCGCATATATGGGTATTCCGACGTTTGTAACAAAGATGGGCGGACTGTTCTAGTGCAGTGTATCGGTCATTTGGCGAAATGTGAGCGACCATCACACGGGCTGGGATTATGAATTACTGGTCGCGTTATGACGTTTGCTTCAAATGAAATATAAAAACAGAAGGGACTGCAGCAAAATGAAGCGCATAACGATAGGTTGAAAATATCGAGCTGCATTTTGCGACAGGCCCTTTCTGATTACGTGATACTACCTTTTAAAAGGAGATTTAAGATATGGCTGAAATTAATATTTTGACAGCGGGAGACAGTTCGCTGCTGATTCAGTTCGGCAATGAAATCAATCCCGAAATCAATCAAAAGATCAAAGCAACAGTTCAGCTGATGCGGGAACAGCATATTGAAGGTGTTCAGGATGTGATCCCTGCATTTTGCTCGCTGCTGATCAATTATGATCCGCGTGTTATTTCTTACAGTGAGATTACAAAGCGGATGAAAACGCTTTTGAAGGTTGAGACAAAGGCGGGGACTGGGAAAAAGAAGATTTATGAAATTCCGGTCTGTTATGGTGGAAAATATGGTCCGGATCTTTCTTATATTGCAGAACATGCAGGTATGACGGAGGATGAAGTCATTGCTTTACATAGTTCCAAGGATTATCTGATCTATATGCTTGGTTTTCTTCCGGGATTCTGTTACCTTGGTGGTCTGGATGAAAGGCTGCATACTCCGAGACTGGCTACTCCAAGAATTAAGATTGAAGCTGGAAGTGTGGGAATCGGCGGTTCCCAGACCGGTATTTATCCGATGGAGTCCCCTGGCGGATGGCAGCTCATGGGAATGACACCGGTAAAGACTTATGATCCGGAGCGGGCGGTCCCGATTCTGGTTGAAGCGGGAGATTATATCCGCTTTGTTCCGATAGACGAAGAAGAATATCTGCGAATCAAAGAACTGGTCGATTTGGGAGAATATAAGTGCACGGTTCGCGAAGGTGAGGTGTAATATGGGAATCCGTATATTAAAAGCGGGACTGCTTACAACCGTTCAGGACCTTGGACGAAGCGGCTATCAGAGCCAGGGATTCGGTGTTTCGGGGGTAATGGATGTCCGCTCGTTTAAAATAGCAAATCTTCTGATCGATAATCCAGAGAATGAAGCGGTTCTGGAATTTACGCTGATCGGTCCAACTCTGGAGTTCACATCGGCTTCGATCATTGCGATCACCGGTGGAGATTTCCAGCCAGAGGTGAATGGAGAGCCGGTGCCAATGTATACCGCTCTTTACATGAATAAAGGAGATATCTTAAAATTCGGAAGCGCAAGATCTGGAAGCCGCGGCTATATTTCTTTCTCTGGCTACCTGAGAATTCCGGTAGTGATGGGAAGCCGCTGCACAAGCTTAAAGAGTAAGATTGGCGGATTTAAGGGAAGAAAACTGCTGGAGGGTGATTATATCAGTTTCCGTATTAAGAGAAATTATCTTCCGTTCTTCCTTTCCAGAAAACTGAACATTCACGAATTTGATCAGGAAAGTGTTATGCTGCGTGTTGTGATGGGACCGCAGAATCACATGTTCAGCAAGCAGGGAATTCACAATTTCCTGCATGAAGAGTATACCGTAACGAGTGATTTTGACCGCATGGGATGCAGGCTGGAAGGACCGTTCATTGCGCCGAAGACAACGTCAGATATTATTTCAGAAGGAATTGCACTTGGATCGATTCAGGTTCCGTCCCATGGAAAACCAATCATTTTGCTTGCAGACCGTCAGACAACCGGGGGGTATGCAAAGATTGCGACTGTCATCAGTGTGGACATTCCGAAACTGGTGCAGAGAAAGACAGATCATAAGATCCGCTTCCAGGAAGTTTCCGTTGAAGAAGCCCAGCGGTTGTACAAGGAAGAAGAAAAGAGTTATATGGCGATGCGTGCACAGATCCATAAACCGTGTAAGGAAGTTCTGGAATGCAGACAGGTTGCAAAACGTCTCAGACGACTGTTTCCGGATTAAAAATAGGATAGCGAATAGAAGGATAAGGAGATTATTCATATGGATTTAGAGAAGATTGAAGGACTGGTAAAAATTATTGAGAATTCTTCCCTGACGGAGTTTTCCATTAAGGATGGAGATACAAAGATTACGATGAGCAAGCTGACCCATCCGCCGGTGATCACGGCAGGACTTCCGGCAGCTCCGGCTCTGGCAGCTGCACCGCAGACTGCTGCAGAAGAGAAAGAGGAGGAGAACGATGACATCGAGCTGATCCTCGCACCGATCGTCGGAACGTTTTATTCTGCATCAGGTCCGGACATCCCGGCTTTCGTAAGAGTCGGTGACCATGTGAAAAATGGCCAGACTGTATGTATCCTTGAGGCCATGAAGCTGATGAATGAGATCCAGTGTGAATTCGATTGTGAGATCGAGGCTGTTCTTGTAAGCAATGAGCAGAAAGTGGAATATGGTCAGCCACTGTTCCGCGTAAAGAGATTATAAGAGCAGGAGGAGCGGCCGATGTTTGAAAAAATATTAATTGCCAATCGTGGCGAGATTGCGGTCCGCATCATCCGGGCGTGCAGAAATATGGGAATCCAGAGTGTTGCGGTCTATTCTAAGGAAGACCAGAACAGCCTTCATGTTCAGCTTGCTGACCAGAGAATCTGCATCGGGGAAGGACCTGCAAAGAACAACTATTTAAATATGGATCAGATCATTATGGCAGCTAAGAACACGGGCGCGGATGCCATTCATCCAGGTTATGGCTTTTTGTCAGAAAACAGTGAATTTGTACGCCGGTGCAAGGAAAATGAAATTGCGTTCATTGGGCCTGATGCAGAGGTTATTGACCGTATGGGAAATAAATCTCATGCGAGAAAGACGATGATGGATGCCGGGGTTCCGGTAGTTCCTGGAACCAGGGAGCCGGTTTACGATGCGGAGGTCGGAAAACAGCTGGCAAAAGAAATTGGATATCCGGTTATGATCAAAGCATCTTCTGGCGGAGGCGGAAAAGGCATGCGTGTTGCCATGTCGGAGGATGAGTTTGAGTTCCAGTTTGGCGTTGCCCAGCGGGAATCCGCAAATGCTTTTGGCGATGACACGATGTACATTGAGCGGTTTGTCCAGAATCCACGCCATGTCGAAATCCAGATCATGGCAGATTCCTTTGGAAATGTGGTTGCGCTCGGAGACCGTGATTGTTCCGTGCAGAGAAATCACCAGAAACTGATTGAGGAGTCTCCGTCACCGGCGGTTACGGACGAGATGCGTGCCGAGATGAACCGCTGCGCGATCCTTGCGGCGAAGACGGTGCATTACACGAATGCGGGAACCATCGAATTCATCGTGGATCCAACAGGACATTTCTATTTTATGGAGATGAACACGAGAATCCAGGTAGAGCACGGTGTTACGGAAATGGTGACGGGAACGGATCTGATCATCGAGCAGATCCGGGTAGCCATGGGAGAGCCGCTTAGTTTTACTCAGGAGGAGGTACGTCCGCGCGGTCATGCGATCGAGTGCAGAATCAACGCGGAGATTCCGGAAAAGAACTTTATGCCGAGTCCTGGTGTGGTGAGACATCTGCATCTGCCGGCCGGAAATGGTGTCCGTGTAGATACCGGCCTGTATACGGGGTATGAGATTCCGTCAGAGTATGATTCCATGATCGCAAAGGTAATCGTGCATGCTCCGACAAGAGAAGCCGCACTGATGAAGATGCGCTCTGCACTCAATGAGATGCTTGTGATCGGCGTGGAGACAAATCTGGATTTCCAGTATCAGATCATGCGCCATCCGGTCTTTGCGGAAGGAAAAGCAGATACCGGGTTTATTGAAACGGCAATGCATATCAAATAAGTCATGACAGGAGGAACTACCAATGTATTGTGTAGATTTAAACAGTGATTTGGGCGAAAGCTTTGGACGTTACACCCTTGGTATGGATGATAAAGTAATCCCGCTGATCACGTCCGCGAATGTGGCATGTGGATTTCATGCATCTGATCCGGTGGTGATGAAGAAAACGATCGAGATGGCAAACGGGGCAGGCATTCGCGTTGGTGCGCATCCGGGATATCCGGATCTGATGGGATTTGGACGTCGGAATATGAATGTGTCTCCGGCAGAGGCGAAAGCGTATACACTTTACCAGATGGGTGCCCTGGATGCGTTCTGCAAGGCATCCGGTGCGAAAATGCAGCATGTAAAACCGCACGGCGCATTTTATAATATGGCGGCAAAGGATTACAAGCTGGCGCGTGGTATCTGTGAGGCAATCGCAGAGTATGATCCGGAACTGATCCTGATGGCTCTTTCCGGGAGTGAGATGATCCGTGCGGCACAGGATTGCGGTCTGCGTGCAGCATCCGAGGTGTTTGCTGACCGTGCCTATGAAGAAGACGGCAGCCTGGTAAGCAGAACCAAAGAGGGCGCAATGATCACCGATGAAAATGAGGCGATCGCCCGTGTCATCCGCATGGTAAAAGAGCAGAAAGTAACGAGTATCACCGGAAAAGATATTTCCCTGAAAGCTGATTCCATCTGTGTACACGGAGACGGTGCAAACGCGCTTGCCTTTGTTGCCAAGATCCGCGAGGCATTTACAAAAGAAGAAATCAAAATCTGTCCGCTTGCAGAGATGCTGTAAAAGTAGGCAAGATGCTATAAAAATGCTATAAAGAAACGGAAAATGGTGTTGGATATGTTTGTGCTAACAGAAACCAAACACAGAAGATAAGAAGAGAATAAGAAGAGCATGAGAAAAGCAGGCTGAAAAGATGCCTGCTTTTTTTTATGCTCTTATATTTGCGGTGCGCTCCGGAATCGTTTGGTTGATTACTGCCTGATATTTTTGGCAATGACTTTTACCACCTGCTTCATAATAATCGGTTTTGGAATGTGGTCGTTCATGCCTGCCCGGATGGATGCCTGAATGTCTTCCGTGAATGCATTTGCCGTCTGCCGGTCTGACAGTGTGCGGATGGATTTTGTGGCAGTGTAGCCGTCCATTTCCGGCATCATGATATCCATCAGGATCAGATTAAAGGTATGGACCGGATTGTCCATTCATAAGTTCAACGTATCGTTTGGTGATGGCCATACCGAGACTGGTACCTTTGTATTTGGTTCTGGCATCGGAAAGTTCCTGGGAAAAGTCATCGAAAAGTTTTTTCTGAAATAATACCCTGCGGTTTCAGAAAATCATATTCCTGTGGATATTTGCCGGCAATTTCTTCCAGTTCATGAATGATAACGGTTTCCTGTTTCCAGAATGTGTTCATTCAGGATGGCATGAGGCTGATCGGGATATTCTGCAGGTTATCGATTTCCGGTTTTATACCGGGAGCACACCATTCATAAGTATTGCTGAGCGCAAGATGTTCCTTTGTGGCCCATTCAATAAAGATAGAACCGGTCTGCACAGGTGTAGTTCCCGATGGATTTCAGGAGACTTGGAATGGTATCGGAGAGCCCTTCTTTGTTCTCTGCAAGATCCATGCGGGAAATCTGATGAAGAATATCATCCATGCTGCGCAGTCTCTTTTTATAATCAAGTTCCGCCTCCGTCATAGTTTTATCCCTCTTTACTGTTTGAATAAGTTATGTTTTAACAAATACAGAAATTCGCTGCAAACATTATACATGAATTTTGTTTATAATACAATCATTCTGATAAGAATCACAAAATATTAGAATGTGTAAAAAATAATTTGTCCATTTTATAGATATTTTTGTCGTAAAACGATATAATGGTGTATATGGATTTTACCAATCTGTCGACCTTGTCTGGACGCATGAATGGCAAAGTCTGTCTGGACACTTACTACCAGGTGGTTATATCGGGCTGGAACGGCGGAAAGTTTATTGAAGCGGAACGGGATCAGACAGGAAATGTCCAGAAGGTACTTTATACCTATCAGGTTATCGATGAGCAAAAACGCCGGGAGCAGGAACAGCTGCAGGATCTGAAAAATACATACCGGGATACGGAAAAACAAAACAAAGAAAAAACAGAATCATTGGAACACGATAAAAAAGCATTGTCAGATACACTCCAGTATCAGAATAGTTTTGTCAAGATCCTTCTGGATCAGATTAATTGCGGCGTTATGGCTTATACTGTGCCGGGACGTAATCTTCTTCAGATCAACCGGGAAGCGCTGCGCCTGTTTGGATGTGAGAATTTTGATGCGGCAAGGGAAAAACTTCGTGCCGGGCAGACGCATGTGATTGTGTCACTCAAAGATCAGAAGAAGCTTTTAAAGTTTCGTAAAAAGGAAGGCTCTGTAGTTTATCGCTTTACGATCCGGAGTGATCATGAGGAAGAACGGCAGATCCTGGCGGAAAGATCCTGTATGATGCGAAACCGCAGAAGCTGGAACTCGAAAAACTGGATGAACCATTTCAAAAGCTGGGCATGGGTCTTAAGTATCTGGACCATGCAGTGCAGGAGATGAAAGCGTATTCCGCTGCTTTGTCGAATGGAATTCTTTCCGTGGAGACGCCGGGACGGGACAATTTCCTTTGTGAAAACCTGAAGAATATCCATGCAAACTTAAATCATCTGACATGGCAGGCAAAGCAGGTAGCCAAAGGAGATTATTCCCAGAAAGTATCATATCTGGGGGAATTCTCGGAAGCTTTTAACACAATGACAGAGCAGTTAAAACAGCGGGAAGGGTTCCTGATCGAAGAGGCACAGCAGGAAAAACAGCAGGCATCCATTGATCCGCTGACCCAGGTTGGAAACCGCTATTATTTTCAGCGGAAAGCAGAGCAGATGCTGCAGTCAGAAACGGAACTGGTGCTTTGTTACTGCGATCTGGATCATTTGAAGTATGTCAACGACAATTATGGGCACAGTGAGGGAGACTGGTATCTCCGCCATTTTGTGGAATCTGTGAAGAAAATTACGCGGGAGAATGATCTGTTTGCGCGGCTTGGAGGCGATGAATTCTGCATTATCCTGAAAGACTGCCCCAAAGAAGTCGCATACAGCAAAATGTACTGGATCCAGCACGATTTTGCAAAGCAATCTGAAAAACCATATGAGAAAAATTTCAGTTTTGGAATTGTGCGTGTTCCGGCACAACACGGACAGGTAGACCTTGATGAACTGATTCAACGGGCGGATCAGGCTATGTATCAGCAGAAACGCACCCATTACTTGACTAAAATGCACAAAAAAATATGATGAATTTTGTCAAGTTTGTGCACACTTTTTGCTTCTGATATGATACTATAATGGACGTAAACCCCCCAATACATTATATAGTTTTTGCTACA
>OGWS01001405.1_pt1 | contig 19055 bp, 15 predicted proteins | sample 1576111 | NCBI WGS metagenome assembly OGWS01 (sample SAMEA3541534, study PRJEB24748) | human gut metagenome | biome: human gut; feature: human-associated habitat; material: faeces | place: China | collected 2012
CCGCCAGATGTACGGATGTTTCACGTGAAACATCTGTACCGTTCAACGCATATTCCCACTTCAAACGCCCATAGCTCGTTTCGTGCGATCGAAAGTTACGTCCTTTCGTGCGATGGTGCGCTCCTTCCTCCGTCGTATAGTGCGCAGCGTTCGAGGCGGCTCGGCCGCCTGTCTACGAGAGGAGAGAGCAATGGGGAGCACGTTCACCAGAAGGCAGTTCGTCATGGGGGCTATGGTGCTGGGCGGTTCGCTCGCGCTGACCGGATGCAGCCCGAAGCCTGAGTCCAAGAAGCAGGACGGCGCATCGGGCGCAACCGAGCCCGTGCAAGCCGACATCATCGTCATCGGTTCGGGTCTGGCCGGCTCGGCCTGTTCGATCTCCGCGGCGCAGAACGGCGCGAGCGTGCTGCTGGTCGACAAGGCTCCGTTTCTCACGTCCACCTTCCTCACCTCGAAGGGCAACGTGTCCATTGCCCAGGTTCCAGAGAATAAGGACGAGTGGTGCTTCGAATCCGAGACGCCCGACACCATGGACCAGTTCGTCAGCCGCTACCGCAACCTCACCGAGATCGGCAAGGTGGGCGCGCCGTATCCCGACTATAGCCGCATGCAGCGCATGATGGAGGAAAGCTGCGCCACCATCGCGTGGGTGGAGCAGCTGGGCATCACGTTCGAGAAGTCGTTTACCAAGGAGATGGTGGGCACCGACACGGTAAAGCCCGACGTCAGCGCCGACCCCGCGACGGAAGCGGGCGTCCAGGTGGCGAACGCGTTCGCGGCCGAATTCGAGCGCTTGGGCGTGCGGACGATGCTGTCCACCGAGGCGAAAGAGCTGATCATGGACGGCGACACCGTGGTGGGCGTGAAGGTCGAGGGGCCTGACGGCGCCCAAGAGCTGCGTGCGAAGGCCGTGGTGCTGGCCACCGGCGGCTTCGGCGGCAGCTCGGAGTACTGCGACCAGCTGGTGCCCGCCATCAACGAGATGGGCTTCCAGTACCTGGGCAACGCCATGAACACGGGCGACGGCATGACCATGGCCTCCGCCATCGGCGCCGCGCTGTACGAGGATCCGTGGGTCATCCCGAACGTCATCATGCCCACGCGCACGCTGACGAAGGCCGACGCGGGCTTCAAGAAGCTGTGCGACACCGGCATGGAAGGTGCTGCCACGTCGTCGAAGATGCTGGTGGACTCCACGGGCGCGCGCTTCGTGAACGAGGCGGCTCCGGTGACGGCGCTGGCCACGTCCATGACCGACAACCAGGCGGGGCCGTACTACGTGCTGTTCGACAGCTCGAACGCCGAGGTGGTCGCAGTCATCGAGAAGGGCCTGTCCACGGGCGACGTGCTGAAGGGCGCTTCGATCGAGGAGCTGGCCGACGCGGCCGGCGCGCCCCAGCTTGCGGCGACGTTCGAGGCGTACCAGCAGGCGGCAGCTGCGGGTGCGGACGAGGCGTTCGGCAAGAAGGCCGACATGCTGGCGGCGTACGGCGACGGTCCGTTCTACCTGGTGAAGTTCGTGCCGTCCTATGTGGCCACGATGGGCGGCGTGAAAACCGACGCGTCGTGCCAAGCGCTCGGCGAAAACGGCAGCGTCATCCCCGGCCTGTTCGCGGTGGGCGAGGCCACGCACCGCTTCATGTACAACCGCAGCTTCGTGCGCCACTGCTCAAACTCCAGCGCCCTCACCATGGGCCGTCTGACGGGAGCGGCGCTGGCCACGGCGTAACAACCCGATCCTCCCTCGCGCGCAGGCCGGACCCTTCCCCGGCCTGCTCTTTCGTTTGCCCGCCGCCAAGCATGCGTCGAAAATCCCCGCTCTATCGTCCCATAGGACGACAGGGATCCGCACGGGCTTTTCGCGCCGCCGATTGCGCCGGATGTTTCACGTGAAACATCCGTTCGATTGCGGATTCGTTGCGGGCTTCGTCCTCGCGACGGCGTCACCCCCCCCCGATGGGGTTGCCAACGAAAAGCGCTAGCTCTTCTTGGCGGCGCTCGTTTCCTCGATGAGGTCGAGCAATTCCTGGCGCGAGTGCACGTCCATCTTCGCGTAAGCGTGGCGCAGGTGGGTCTTCACCGTGTGTTCCGACAGCGTGAATCGCTCGGCGATGGCCCGGGCGCTGCGTCCCGCCGCGAATTCCTCGATCACTTCGAACTCGCGGTTCGTCAGCTCGTAGGTGCTCTTCATCTGCACGAGCGCATCGCCCGCCGACAGATGCGCCAGCGGGGCGGCCGCCGCTTCCTCGGGGGCGCTCGCATCGCCGGCCGCATCCCGCTTCGACGCATAGCGAAGGTAGCTGCAGAACATGAGCGCCAGCGTGGCCACCAGCAGCCACACCGATCCGACGAGCGCGAGCTGCGGATCGACGCCGGTTTGCTCCAACAGCGTCTGCGCCGCGAAGCGCCCCAGCGCCACCGACAGCCTCGCGACGCCCAAGGCCAAGCCCAGCAGGAAGAACGCCGGCAGCTTCCGCTCGTTCGCCTCGCTGATGAACATGAGCCACAGCAACACGTAGAACGAGATGAGGAATGCGGTCATCAGCGATCCGGCCACGTGCCCGTCGGCGACGTTGAGGCTGCGGTATAGCAGTATGGTGACCAGGCACAACGCGGTTATGGGCGTGATGTAGTCGATGTTCGCCTTGCGCGGCTTCGCCACCAGCAGCACGGCCAGCATGGCCACGGCCGCGATGATGCCGAACAGGCCGGTGAGGTCGGTCTGCGCGTACTGCAGGTTGTTGTGGATGTCGAGCTCGATCACGAACCCGCAGATCAGCGAGAACGCGAACGTGCCTGCGACCGCGCGCTTCGTACGCGAAAGCGCCTCGGCCATGGAGGTGGCGGGTGCGACGGATTCCTTCATCTGCTGGGCGACGAACGCGTTGTTGCGCAGGCACCATAAAAGCGCGACGGTGGACAGGACGAACGACGCCAGCAGCATGATGCTGCGCCCGCCTGGGAACAGCGAGCTGGTCAGCGGCGGAAGCAGCGTATCGATGAGGTACGCGACGGCGATCAGGGGAAGCGAGAGCCGCGGCCGGTAGCTGGTGAACACCTCCATCCAGCAGAGGATGGACAGCGACCAGCCCATGCCCGCCGTCACCTGCATGGCGATGAGCGCGATATCGTTCGCGCTGCCCGACGCGACGAGCGCGGCGTAGATCGAGCTGACGACGACGGCCGCGACGAACAGCGTCTTCGCCCGGTCGATGCGCCCAACGTAGGAAAGGACGGCGACGACGAGGAACGTGAGCCCGTCGGCCACGAGGCCTACGAGGGCGTAGGGGCTGGGGCTGTAGGGCCCCGTGTTGAGGTCGAGCAGCCGCGCGCCCTGCAGCAGGCCGAACCCGAGCGTGGCCACCGCCGCGAGGGCGAGGATTCGCGTTTTATCGGATGCGTGCGCGTTCATCGTTCCCCCTTCGCTTGCGAAACAGTCGCGCCCCACTATAACGCACCCGCGGCGGCCGCGCCCTGCGAAGCCGAACGGAACCGCACAGGTGTTTCACGTGAAACATCCGGTGTTCGCACCGTCGCGATCATGCGACCCTGCCGGACATCGAAGCGAACGAATGTTTCACGTGAAACATTCGGGCTGCGGAAGAAACGCGCCAGGCGTTTTCGCACCCGCTGCAAATGTGCGCTTCCTTGATCGAGCGCTCCCGCGTCGATCTGCACGCTGCGGAGCCCGCGCCCAGATTCGTCGTGCGAGGCTAGGACGATGGGCGCGCTACCCGCTCACCACGCGGGGCAGGGCGATGTCGTGGGGCTCGCAGGGGACGGTTTCCACGCGCTGTTCGTCGAAGGCTATGCCGACCACGGTGGCATCGGCGCGCAAGCGGGGGAGCAGCTGGTCGTAGTTGCCGCCGCCGTAGCCCAGGCGTCGCCCGGCATCGTCGAAGGCGACCAGCGGCACCACCACGGCGTCGAGCTCCTCAGGATCGACGGCCTGGAACCCGTCGCGCTCCAGCGCTTCGCAGGCAAGGCAGCGCAGGGGCGCGCCAAGGAACCCCGCTGCGGCCGCGTCCAGCTGCTCGCGCGCCACGCGGTAGAATCGCATCAGAGGCGACCCGCTCGTGCCGCCCGTTTCGCCCGCTGTCCGCGACTCACTCGGCATTCGCGGCACGTCTCCCGCCCGCGGCTCGCTCGATACCGGCGCCCCACCTGTTTCGTCCGCGCCCGCGCGACCCGCCGTCCGCGACCCGCCCGCTGCAGGCTCCTCGCGCACCATGCAGGGGAAGCACACGTCCCAACCGCGCGCGTACGCCGCCTCGACGAACGGCCGCGTGTCCACCTCACTGCGCATCGACGCGAACACGGCCACAGTGGGAACCGCGCTCCCGCCCGTCGCATCCGCGCGCGACGTCCCCTCGGCCGAAACCTGCGCCGTCCCCGCACCTTCCGCGCCCGCCAGCGCTTCCGCCAGCACCTGCTCCAACCGCGCGCATATCGCCGCGCTCTTGCGCGCACGCATCTCTTCCGGAAGCGCATCGCGACGTGCCAGCACGCGCGAGCGCAGTTGTTTTTTCGTCTCCATAGGCCGCAGTATAGCATCGACGTAACGGCGCCGTTGCACGATAATGGCGGAGGTGTGGGGAGTTAGCGCAAACGTAACCGTTTCCATTCGATTTGACCTGCAAACCCATCATTGACCTTGCTATAATCGTTTTGCATTGGGTACACTCGGACCACCTTAGATAGCTCTCCCTCGCAGTCGCAAGGGGTGCACCACCTCAAACGACGCTGCGTATGCGTCGTTTGTTGTTTTCTAAGGAGAAATTGACTACCAAGCATATATAAGTAGGTCGCTCACCAGGCATCATGCATGCCGGGCGACATAGAGTAAGGAGACAGCAGTGCAACTCAAGGCATCCACCGATTACGGTATGCGCGCCATCTTGTACTTGGCTGCGCAAGGTACCACCTGCTCCTCGAAAGATATCGCGGAGGACATGTCCATTCCGCGCGACTACCTCATCCAGCTGGCGCAGCTGTTGCGCAACGCAGGCATCATCGAGGCCCGTCCGGGCAAGCACGGCGGCTATCGCCTGGCGAAGGATCCGGCCGACACGAACGTGCTGGAGATCATGGAAGCGCTCGACGACGATGCAAAGCAGTCCACGCGCGCGAAGCGCGATGCCCGCAAGGGCGGCGCGATGGTGCAGGAGATCAAGCAGGTCTACGATCTCATCGAAGAGAGCATGGACGCCTATCTGTCCAGCTTGACGGTGCAGATGCTGCTCGACTGCGCCCGCAACGGCGACAACAGCCGCACGTTTTTGGCCGAACGACTGCAGGAAGAAAGCCGCCGCCTGCTCGACGCCGTCAAGTAGCGTCGATGCAGCCCGGCGGCTGCGCCCTTTCGCCGCGCCGCCGCCGAGGCGTCTAGATGCCCAGCACCTGCATCACCAGCAGCACGGCGGTGAGCACGGTAACGATGCCCACGGTGACCCAGATCAGCACGCGCGACGCGATGCGCGAACGATACGCGCCCATAACCCGCTTGTCCGCGGCGATGATGGCCATGAACACCAGCAGCACCGGCAGCACCAGGCCGTTCACGAACTGGGCGGTCAGCATCACGCCCATGAGGTCGATGTTCGGCACCAGCACCACCACGGCCGAGAACGCGATCACGAACGTGAAGATGCTCTTGAACAGCGGCGCCTCTTTCCACTTGAACGAAACGCCCGCCTCCCAGCCGAAGGCCTCGCAGATGACGAACGCCGTGGTCAACGGCAGCACGCAGGCCGCCAAGAACGACGCGGCGATCAGCCCGATGGCGAACAGCGCTTCGGCGTAGTGCCCGGCGAACGGCGCCAGCGCGCGTGCCGCGTCGGCGGCCGATTCGATCTCGATCCCCTGCGGGAACAGCACCGATCCCGTGGTCACGATGATGAACCAGGCCACGAGGCACGCGGCGATGGTGCCCGCGATCACATCGACCTTCTGCGAGAACAGATCCTTCACTGACACGCCCTTTTCCACCACGTTGCTCTGGTTGAAGAACATCATCCACGGCGCGATGGTGGTGCCGATCATGGCGATGACCAGCGACACGAAGCTCTGGTCGTTCACGATGCGCGGCACGACGGTGCTGGTCAGAGCCTCTTCCCAGTTCGGTTCGGCCATGAATGCCGCCACGATGTAGGTGACGAACACCAGCGACAGGATGAGGAACACCTTCTCCACGCGCTTGTAGCTGCCGCCCACCACCAGAAGCCACACGGCCACGGCGGCCACGGGCACGGCCAGGTACTTCGACACGCCGAACATCTCCATGCCGCTGGCGATGCCGGCGAACTCGGAGAACGTGGTGGCCACGTTGCCGATGAGCAGCGCCAGCATGGCCAGCGCGGTCAGGCGGATGCCGAAGCGCTCGCGGATGAGCGCGGCGAAGCCCTTGCCGGTGACGGCGCCCATGCGCGCGGCCGTCATCTCCACCACGATCAGCAGCACGCACATGATGGGGATGACCCACAGCGTGGCGAAGCCGAACTTCGCGCCCACGGTGGAGTAGGTGGAGATGCCGCCCGCGTCGTTGCCGGCCATGGCCGTGACGATGCCAGGGCCCAGCGCTGCTAGCAGCAGCCAGATCTTTTTGGGCTGCTTCTTCTCGGGAGCCTCGACGAGCTCGGTCGACTCGACCGCGTCGACGGCGACGTCGCGCACTTCGAGCTTCTCGTTCTTCTTCATCATCATGGCGCTACCTCCCGGCGTAGCCGATGATCTGCAGCAGCACCAGCGTGTACAGCGCCAGGAACAGGATGGACGCCACGAGGCCGCCCAGCACCTTGAGCAGGGTGGCCTTCGTCTTGTCGCCGCTCACGTCCTCTTCGATGGCGTCCCACGCGTCGTCGACCGTGACGATGCCCAGCAGCACGCCGTGCTCGTCCACCACGGGCATGGCGGGCAGCTCGTACTTGAAGATGTCGGCCGCCACGTCCTCCTCGGTCTCGTCCGGCGTCGCGGAGATCACGTCGTCGAACATCACGTCGCGCACGGGCCGCGCGTCGTCGGTGAGCACGAGGGTGCGCAAGCTCAGCACGCCCACGAACTCGTCGTAGTCGTTCAGCACGTACACGTAATGCACGGTGGGGTGGTCGTCGTCCAGCTCGCGCAGCACCTCGATGGTCTCGCCCACGGTGTTGTCGGCCTTCACGGCCACGAACTGCGTGGTCATCATGCCGCCGGCCGTGCCGTCCTTGTAGCCCAGCAGGCGGCGGATCTCGGTGGCGTCCTCCACGCCCATGAGGCGCAGCAGCGTCTCGGCCTTCTCGTATGACAGGTCGCGCACGATGTCGGCCGCGTCGTCCGGGTCCATGTCGCCCAAAAGGCCGGCGGCGCGAGCGTCGTCGAGGTCTTCGATGAAGTCGGCCTGGTACTCGTCGTCCATCTCGGAGATGGCCTCGGTGGCCTGCGCATCGTCCAGGTGCTGGAACACGTTGGCGCGCTGCTGGGGGTCCAGCTGCTCCAGGATATCGGCCACGTCGGCAGGGTGCAGCTCGTCCAGGCGCTTGTGCGTGACGGACAGCTGCACTTCGGACAGGTCGCGATCGAGCAGGTCCATGTAGTTCCAGGCGATGATCTGCTCGTCGATCTTCTTGCCGAACACCTTCGCCACGGCCACCACGGCGCGCTCCAGCCAGGAGGCCAGTCCGCGCAGGATGCCGCGCACGCCCACTTCGGCGCCCAGCAGGCGCAGCTGCGAGCCCGAAACGGACAGCTTGAGGTCGTTGACGCGCACCACTTTCAGGCCTTGCGTATCCACGATCTGACGGTTCAGCAGGTCGCGCGCCAGCAGAACTTCGTCAGGTTGCAGATAGCTGAAGCGGATGTCGTGCGCCTCGGCGTTGAGGGTGATTCCGTCCTCGTCGAACGTGTCGACGTACTTGCGCCACGAGATCATGAACGGAACCTTGCCGGGCCCCTGGAAGGCCAGACTGGTGATGCGCGGGAACACTTCGCCGGTGGAGATAGCGAGGTCGGAAATGGTGCCGATCTTCTCGCCCTGGGTGTCCACGACGGGTTTCCCCATCATTTGAGAGAGGTAGAGCATGGTGGTATCCCTTACTGTCATGCCCATGGCTGTACACCTCATGATACCGTGTGCAAAGACGCGCGCGTCGCGCGCAATGCAAAATGTGTGTCAAGCCATGAGCCGCCGCAGTCGTTCCTTCGACTGCCGACGTAAGGGAAGACGAAGGAAGAACTACTTACTGTGAGGCTTCGATTTTCGAACCTTCAAGTACGTTCCTTTCCCTGACCAATAAAAAATCCGCACGTGCTGCTGCCAGTCGTTGCGGAATTAGAAGCTGAAATGGTGCGCCGTGAGGGATTCGAACCCCCGACGTACTGATTCGTAGTCAGTCCCTCTATCCAGCTGAGGTAACGGCGCACGTCGAAACAGCAAAAGTTATTATGCCGGTATTGCCCCATGCTGTCAACGACTTTTTCAGACTTTTTGGGAATAGTGCGCGAAATAGGTGTTTGAACTGGCGAAACGAGAAAAAAGTCGGACGAAGGCCGCCTGTTCGTCATGCACTGCGCCGAGTACGGGGCGCTTCCGGTGCGCGTCGATGTTTCACGTGAAACATTCGCCCGCATTGCGGGGCGATTACAAGCGGGCATGCCCGGCCTCTTCGTGCATGCGCGTGGCTAGGATAGGGCGGAACGCGTCTTGAATCCAACGAAGAAAGCGAGGCTGTTATGACGAAGACTGCGAAATGGTCGATGATCGGCGTGCTTGCCGCTCTGGTGCTGGCGCTGTTCGCCGTTGCCGGCTGCTCAAGCGACAACGCGGGCAACAACGACAACGGAGGCGACAACGCCAACCCTGCCACCGAGAACAACGACAACGGCAGCGGGAACAACGGCGACAACGCCGACAACAACAATGCCGACAACAACAATAACAACAACGGCAACAGCAATAGCAACAACGGCAACCAGATGGGCGACGGCAGCAGCATCGGCGAAGGCACCGTCCTCAAGGTTCCGAACGGCTGGGTCGCCTATTCCCAGAGCGACATGCTCGTGCTGCTGGACTCGAATGCCGACGTTCAGTACCAGTGGACGGCCGAGGTTAACGGCAACACCGTGCTGAAGGACACCGACGCCGACCTGCCGTCCTCCGGCTTCAACGATCAGAACTCCCAGGACGTCGTGGGCGCGGCCGGCATGCACGCGTTCGGGTTCCTGGCTGACGACCAGAACAACGGCGAGTCCACCATCACAATGAAACTGGCGAACACGTCGAATGCCAACGATGTGAAGACCACCATCGTAGTGAAGGCCACGGTGCAGAACGGCACGTTCACGGACGTGAGCGTGCAGGAGTAGCGCGCCCCCCGCTATACTGCGGGAAAGCGAAACCGCTCGGAAGGAGTGCGCGATGAAGGCTCGTCTGAAACTCGTGATAGCGGGAGCATGCATGGCGGCTTTCGTCGCGTTCGCCGTCGGATGCTCCGCTGCGCCGGGATCCGAGGTCCAGATCGCCGAAGGGTCGGCGGAGTTCAGCCAGAGCAACCTTGTGGTCAAGCTGGACGCGAACCCCACGACGGGGTACGAGTGGACCTTCCAGATCGACGGCTCGGCCGTGCAGCCCGACGGCGACGAGTTCGTCCCCGCGAGCGACGGCGCCCAGCCCAAGACGGGCGTAGGCGGCGTGCGCGAATTCAACTTCAAAGCCGACGGCTCGGGCGAGGCTACGCTTACGTTCACGTATGCGCGGTCGTGGGAGGCGTCGGACAGCGACAAGAGCGTCGTGCTGCATGCGACGGTTGAAAACGGCGCGTTCACGCAGGTTGAAGAGCAGGCGTAAACATCAAAGGGCGGGAACGGCCGAGCGCCGTTCCCGCCCTTTCTCGTGCGGAATGCTCTAAATGCTGAGGTCGCGTCGATCGAAGGCCGCAACCGCCACGGCGAACAGCGCCACCGCGCCAACGGCCAGCGCGATCGCGCCGCCGACGGCTGACGCGTCGCCCGCGGCCAGGCCGTAGTAGTCGAACAGAGTCAGCGGGTTGACGTTCTTCAGGAACTCGAACTTGTCGCCCACCTGCGATATCATCTGCATGAGGAAGAACAGGATGTTCAGACCGCCTCCCACCCACAGGGCTGCCGTCGCGTTCGAAAACAGACATGCGGACAGGAAGCACAACCCGGCCATCGCCAGCCACAGGGCCAGCAATCCCGCATTCACCTGCATCAGCGCCTGCATGTCCAGCTCGCCCGAGAACAGCGCTTCGGCGAAACCTGCTTCGAGCGCCGTGACCACTGCCATGAGCGCCACCAGAATGGTCACCATCACGCCCACCATGGTCAGCGCGATGCGCGTGCGGCTGTTCGGCGTAGCCAGCAGATACGCCATGGCGCCGCGATCGAGGTAGCGCACCATCAGCTTGTTCGCCACGATCAAGATGAGCACGAGGATGAAGATGGTCAGCAAGAACCCGTACAGGTAGTTCAGCATGAAGTCGATGAGGGTGGTGGCCTGCACCGACATGCCGAACGCCGCAAACATCTCGGGCATGCTCTGCATCATGGCATCCAGGCTTTCTCCCAGCTCCGGATCGTACATGCTGACGATCACGCCGATGTACATGGCCAGTACCGCCGCGATGATGAGGCTGACGAACAGGTTCGCGCGCAGCTCTTTGGCGAACAACGTCCTATTCATGAGAGCCTCCTTTCTCCACCTGGTTCGTCGTGCCGTACAGGTGCATGAACAGCTCTTCCAGCGTTTGCTCGCGCGCGGAGAGGTCCACGATGTCGTAGGCGGCCAAGTCTTTCACGAACGCGTCGGGGTTGCCGGCCACGGCTGCCTCCACGCTGGCCGCGCCCTGTTTCCGTACGTTGGGATGCGCCTGCGCGTAGCGGTCGCGCGCGGCCTCAGCGGCGAACGTCACCACGAACACGCGCTTGCGGCTCTTCCGCACGTCGTCCATGCGCTCGACGGCGGCCAGCCTGCCCGCACGGATGAATGCGACGCGGTCGCACGTGCGCTCCACCTCGTCGAACAGGTGCGACGAAAGCAGGATGGTGGCGCCGCGGCGCTTCTCCTCAAGCACGAGGTCGATGAAGCGGCTTTGCATGAGTGGGTCGAGGCCGCTGGTGGGCTCGTCCAGCAGGATGATGTCGGGCGAGGTCATGAACGCGCACACCAGGCCCACCTTCTGCTTCGTGCCCTTCGACATCTTGCGGATGCGCCGCGCGGGGTCCAGCTCGAAGTACTCGACCAGCTGGTTCATGCGCGTGCGGTCGCGCAGCTTCTTCATGCGCGCCATGAATTCCAGGAAGGCCGCGCCGGTCATCTCGTCCATGCAGGCGATCTCGCCCGGCAGGTAGCCCAGGCGCTCCTGGATGCGGCTGCGCTGGCTGAAGCAGTTCAGGCCGTCGATGCTCACGGTGCCCTCATCAGGCCGAATGAAGCCCATGAGGTTGCGCATGGTCACGGTTTTCCCGGCGCCGTTCGGCCCCAGGAAGCCGAACACCTCGCCGCGTTCCACGGAAAACGACACGTCGAATACGCCGCGGCCGTTGCCGTAGTCTTTCTTGAGCCCCTTGAGTTCGATCACGGGGTCGCTCATCGGTATTCCTCCTTAATGAGACAAGAGGACGGGGTTACTGTCTCATCGCCTCCGGTACTCTTCTTTGTACGAATAGGCTTTCAGCATGTCGCACCAGCGGTACATCTCGTCCATCATGGCGTCTAAATCGATGCGTTGATGCAGCGCTTGCTGTTGGTGCAGATAGCCGTCGGCCAGCCAAATCAGCATGTTGAGCACGTACTTCGGATCGATGTCGTCGCGGAACCGGTCAAACCGCACGTTCTTGAAGTACGTCGTGAACATAAAGTCGAGTTGTCGCTGCGTCCAGCTGTCCATCGTATCCTTTATGTCCTTGTGCTCCGGGTAGAAGGCCCGGATGGAGAACTCCAGCAGGTAGGGGAACTTGCTCAGCACCTTGGATTTGGTTTCCGCCGCGTAGACGAGCAGCTCGAAGAAGTCGTCGATCTCCCAATACCCATCGTCCAGCACCAGGTTGGACACCTTTTCCATCAGATGCTCCATGAGGTACAGGTACAGCTCCTTCTTGTTCTTGAAGTAGAAGAACAGAAGGCCCTTCGAGATGCCTGCCCTGCGCGCGATCGTCTCGGTCGAGGCGTTCTTGTAATCGTTCTTGCCGAACGTTTCCACGGCGGCGCTGACGATGGCCTCGCGCCGCTCTTCGGGAAGGCTCTCGAATTTCGAGCGTCGGTCGTCCACTGCCGCCTCCTTTCCTGCCGCCGTTGACCGGCCGGTCAACGGATCGAAGACCATGCTACCCCGTTGACTATTTTTTAGAAGGGGGCGCGAGGAAGATTTTTTGCCAGGTCGACCCCCCCCCTTTTTTTTTTCTGTCCTTGCAAGTCGGAATTGTCTTTTTGGCAAATAGTGTGCGAATTCGGAAGCCTGCACGTTCGCGATCGCCCCTGCGCTTTCGGCAAGCGCCCAAGGCGCAGCAAAAACCCCAGCTCGCGAAAACTGCCGGCTCTTTCCCGGTTTTTTCTTTTTCCGAATTCGACCAACTATTGCCACGGCTGCTGCCATGAACTGCCCGATCATGATAGAATCAGCCTCACTACAGAGCCAGTGCAGGCGCTCTCCATCGTTCGAGTAGCCCATTGCTGGAAGCGATGCCCTCGTCTTCCCCTACCACGTCTGCAAGATCCTCTCCGCCCAGGGCAAATAAGGGGGTCTTGTGCAGAAGATCGCACGTGCCTCGCAATCACGCATCGTTTTCGGATACATCACGGCCTTGCAGATGCTGCGCATGGCCCAACCCTGCGAGCTAGCTTCGGTGAGGAGCGGAAAACCCAGCATCCCCGAGCGCGCCCCGCGCACCAAAGAGCTCAGCTTGGCGCTTGAGCGCATAGAAGGGGATCATCCGGGTCTGAGGTTCGAAAGGCCTAGTCACGTGCTGGCGAGCACGCCGAACGGTCGGGCGGGGGAGCTTTGCGTTCCTCATGTGTGCACGAGGGGCTTCTCGCGTTCCTCGTTCTTTCGATTGGGCGATGACGTGTTCTTCAGCAAACCCGAGCTTGCATTCATTCAAATGGCAACGCGGATCCGCAACGAGGTTTCGCTGCTTGAGTTGGGGTGGGAGTTGTGCGGGTCGTATCAGACGAGGCGTACTGGCGTTTCGGTTGGATACGATGTCGAGCCGCTGACAAGCGTTCGGGCTTTGCGCGACTACGTAGCGTGCAACAGCTCGCTCGGCGGTGCGCAGAAGGTCGCGCGCATCCTTACATTTCTCGTGGACGGGTCCGCATCGTCGCGCGGGACGAAATTCGCGCTTGTCCTGGGATTCAGTCCTTTCCGCGGAGGTTACGGCATGGGCTTTCCCCGCATGAACTACGAGGTGGTCGCAAGTCCGGCGGCGCGCGCGATTTCCGGGAAGAAAAGCTTTCGCTGCGATCTCTGCTGGCCAGAAGCGAGGCTCGACGTGGAGTATCAAAGCAGGGAGAATCACGAAGGCGAACTCAGCCGCATCCGGGATTCGAGAAGGGCTAACGCGTTGGCGGCCATGGGCTGGACAGTGCTCGGCGTCACCAATGACGAGCTGAACAGCCTTGCGGCTACCGATGCGGTGGCTGAAGCGATTCGTCGTCACCTCGGCAAGCGCCTGCGAACGAACGTCTCCGACTGGCATGCCCGCAAGCTGCGCCTGAGAAGGCGGCTCGGGCTGCCCGTGGGATACGAGGAGGCGATCTGATCGGGTGGCGAATTGCGATGCCGGCGGTGCGCTTCTGGTCGGGTGCGGCTGTGCAGCGAGCCACCTTGAGCTGAGTGCGGGGGTACGGCGGTGCAGCGAACCCCGGTGCTTTTGGCGAAAAGTGGCCGAATTCGGAAACCACAAAACGGATTGATCGAAGGCTACGAAGCGCGGCGTTTTCAGTACCTTGTTGACCAGGCGTTTTACGACACGGTCGTCCCTGTCTTTCAAGACGGTTGCCTTCGCCTCCCTTGAGACTTCCGAATTCGATGGTATTTTGCCATCGAGGGCCCTTCCGGCGTGCAAGGACCGGCTCGGGATAGTGGTGGGAGGGGCGGCTCCCTCGACTCGGGACGGCTTTCTCGCTGAGGGCGGCTATCTGGGGCGGCGCGCTACCGTGCGTACACGGTGCGCTTGCGCGTAACCAGGCGGTCGACGAACTCGGTGGCGGGGTTGCGCAGGATGTCGCACGGCTCGGCGAACTGCACGGCGCGGCCGGCCTCCATCACCAGCACCTTGTCGCCCAGGTCGAGTGCCTCGTCGATGTCGTGCGTCACGAACAGCACGGTGATGCCCGTCTGCCGATGGATGCGCTTGACCTCGTCCTGCAGGCTGGCGCGGGTGATGGCGTCCACGGCGCTGAACGGCTCGTCGGCCAGCAGGATGTCGGGGCTGGCCGCCAACGCGCGGGCGATGCCGACGCGCTGCGCCTGTCCGCCCGACAGCTCGGCGGGATAGCGATCCATGATGTCGTGCGGCAACCCGATGATGTCCATCCATTTCGCGACGGCCTCTTCGGTGCGACCCTCGTCGCCGCTGTTCAGCAGCGAGGGCACGTACGCGATGTTCTGCTCCACGGTGAGGTGGGGAAACAGCACGCTGCCTTGGATGGCGTAGCCGATGTTTCGGCGCAGCTCGATGGGGTTGACGCCGCTCGTGTCCTTCCCGTGCACCAGCACGCGTCCATCGTCGGGCATCGCCAGCGCGTTCACCATTTTCAACAGCGTGGTCTTGCCGCAGCCCGAGCTGCCGATGATGGTGACGAACGCGCCTTCGTCGATGTCGAGGTTCGCGTCGTCCACGGCGACGGCATCGCCGAATCGCTTGCTGACGTGCTCGAACGCAACGGCGGGCGTGCCGGTCTGCTGCATGCCGTCCATGCTACATCAGCCCCTTCTCGGCCAGGAACGCGTCGGCCACTGCTTTCGGCTCCTGCCCTTGCGTCTCCACTTCGTTGTTCATGCGCGCCATGTCGGCATCGGTGATGGCCCCTTGCAGCTTCAGCAGCTCGCCGCGCAGCTCGGGGTGCTTTTCCAGCGCGTCCTGTCGCACGACGTTGCCGCAAAGATACGACGGATAGAAGTGCCGGTCGTCCTCCAGCACCACGAGGCGCTCGTCGGCCACCTGCCCGTCGGTGGTGGACACGACGATGGCATCCACCTGGCCCTCGAACAGCGCCTGGTACTTCAAGCTGATGTCCATGTCTCTCGTGGTGCCGAAGTTCATGCCGTAGGCTTGCTGCAATCCGGGGTAGCCGTCCTGCCGGTCGAAGAAGTCGGGCTCGGCGCCCAGCGTCAGGCCGCCCGCTGCGCCCGCCAGGTCAGAATACGTGCGCAGGTTGTAGCGCTCGGCCGCGTCGCGGCTCACAGCGAGGCCGTACGTGTTGTTGAACCCGTACATGCCCACCCAGGTGAGGCCTAGCTGCGATTCGTATTCCTGCTGCATCGTGTCGAACATCGACTCGTCGTAGGTGTCGTCGTGCTTGAGGACGGCGTTCCATCCCGTTCCCGTGTACTCGGGGTAGAGGTCGAAGTCGCCCTTCTCCATGCCGGGCTCGATGTTCGACGTGCCGCCGCCCACGCCCTGCGTGAGCTCCACCTTGAGGTCGGTATCGTGCTCGATCAGCGTGTTCAGCATCTCGCCGAGGATGTACTGCTCGGTCATGGGCTTCGTGGCGATGTTCACCACGTTCTCTCCGCCGCCGCGGTTCGCGAACGCGAAGGCCCCGCCCGCTATCAGCACCACGGCCGCGCCCGCCGCGACGGCCGGGGCCAGCTTGCGACGCGAAACCCGTCGCGCGCCGGAACGCTTCCGTCGCCGGGCGTTCGAAGGCTCCAGGTGGCGTCGTGTGGACTTCTCGGCTAAGCCCAGCAGCAGGTCCACCACGATGGCCAGCAGCGCGATCAGCACGCTGCCCGCCAGGGTCATGGCCAGGTTGTACGTCGTGATGCCGCGGAAGATGGCCACGCCCAAGCCGCCTGCGCCGATGAACGTGGCGATGCCGGCCAGCGCGATGGTCATGGTGGCCATGTTGCGGATGCCGCTCATGATGACGGGCGCGGCCAGCGGCAGTTCGATACGGTACAGCAGCTGGCGGTCGGTGGAGCCCATGCCGCGCGCCGCCTCGATGATGGCAGGGTCGATGGTGGTGAGGCCGGTGTAGGTGTTGCGCACCATCGGCAGCAGCGCGTACACGGTGAGCGCCACGATGGCGGTAGGGTCGCCGATGCCCGTGATGGGGATGAGGAAGCCGAACAGCGCAATGGATGGGATGGTGTACACGAAATTGACCAGCGCAAGCACGGGCTTCGCCCCTCGCCTCCATGTGGCGATGGCGATTCCCAGCGACAGTCCGATGAGCGCCGCCAGTGCAATGGATATGAGCGAGATGCCGATATGCTGCAGAAGGAGCTCGAAAAACCAATCGCGTTTTTCAACGAGCAAGGCCAGGGTTTCGGTCAGAATCAAGAGGAATCCTCGCTTTCGCACGTGGTGACGGACGCTACGTCGAGGGTTGAGATGCGGACTGCATGGTTAAATCCTACAGACTTCGTCAACATTGTAATCAAGTGTCGGTGCTTGGGCGCGGCAAGGCGGTCGTGTTACCTAATCGCCACGAGACGGTGGATTCCCGGGTACTGCCTGTGGTTTTCGCCGGGTGACTGGCATGCATTGATTGCGCAGCGGGTCGCTGCGCTTTATCATAATAAAGAGAGACGTATTTTCCCATTCGCCATATCCACCAGAGACCGCGTGTTTCAAGGGCGGTCATCGCGTGCAGCATGGTATTTCGGAAGAGGGGCCGCGCTCGCGCGGCAGGAAGGATGCGCCATGGCAACTGAAAGCCAGATCGCTCTGTACGAGAACTTCAAGGCGATCAACACCATCGAAACCGCGAGCTACGACCAGTTCGACGTGAAGCGCGGCCTGCGCAACGCCGACGGCACGGGCGTCATCGCAGGTCTTACGAACATCGCCAACGTTCACGGCTACGTGGTCTCAGACGGCGAGAAGGTAGCCGACGAGGGTATGCTGCGCTATCGCGGCTACGACGTGTACGACCTGCTGGACACCAGCGTGGCCGATCGCCGCTTCAACTTCGAGGAGGTGGCGTACCTGCTGCTCATGGGCGAGCTGCCCACACAGGAGCAGCTCGACCGCTTCATCGCCGCGCTCGATGCCGAACGCGAACTGCCCGACGGCTTCACTGCCTCCATGATCATGCGCGACACCCCGCCCGACATCATGAACATGCTGCAGCGCACCATCCTGCTGCTGTACGCCTACGACGCGGACGCCGAGGATCGTTCGGCTCATCACGAGATCCACACCGCCATCTCGCTGATCTCGCGTCTGCCGCGCATCATGGTGCTGACCTACTACGCGAAGCAGGCTCGCTACAACAACGGCTCCATGATCATGCATCGCTTCATTCCCGGTCAGTCCACGGCCGAGACCATCCTGTCCATGCTGCGTCCCGATCGCCAGTTCACGGCTGAGGAAGCGCGCATGCTGGACATCATGCTGTGCCTGCATGCCGAGCATGGCGGCGGCAACAACTCCACGTTTGCCACGCGCGTGCTGACCTCGTCCGACACCGATCCGTACTCCACGTACGCCGGCGCTATCGGTTCGCTCAAGGGGTCGAAGCATGGTGGCGCGAACCATCAGGTGCTAGCTATGCAGCAGGAGATCAAGCAGAACGTAGCCGACTGGTCCGACGAGGGCCAGGTGGCCGATTACCTGGCGAAGATTGTCAACAAGGAGGCTTTCGACAAGACGGGTCTCGTGTACGGCATGGGGCATGCGGTGTACACGAAGTCCGACCCGCGCGCCATCATCTGCAAGCAGTTCGCCGAGAAGCTGGCCGTGGGCACGGAGTTCGAGGCCGAGTATCGTCTGCTGGAAAGCATCGAGCGCCTGGCGCCCGAGGTGATTCTGCGCGAAAAGGGCACCAGCAAGGACATGTGTGCGAACATCGACATGTATTCGGGCTTCGTATACTCGATGATGGGCATTCCCGAGGATCTGTTCACGCCGCTGTTCGCGTGCGCGCGCATGTCCGGCTGGGCTGCGCACCGCTTCGAGGAGATCGTCTCCGGCAAGCGCATCATCCGTCCTGCGTACAAGTCCATTCGCAGCGGCAAGCGCGATTACGTTCCCATGAGCGAACGCTAGGGGCGGGGCGGCCGTCGACTCGGGTCGCCTGTTCGCGCGGCGCTTGTGCGGCCGGGTGTCGGATCGTTCGACATTGCGCCGCGAACGAATGTTTCACGTGAAACATTCGCGACCGAACGCACTCTAATGAACAACGTGCTCCTTTCCCTAGCGGGCGAGGAGCGCGTTTCTTTTTTGCGAAGGATTCGCCCGCTTCGCTGCAGCGCCCGAGTTCTTCGCTGTCTCCTGAGATCGCTCCGCCCCGAAGGCGCCCAAGCCCCTCGCTGCGTTTCGTCCGCTCCGCCACGAAAGGGCCTGGTCCCTTACCGTGCTCCGTCCGGTTCGCCGGCGCTCGCGGCTCATGGACGTTTTTTGCGCAGCCTTCTGCAGCAAAATCGAGTTTTTGGCAGTCTTTTCCTGGTTTCAGCGCGATTTGAGGACGCTCGGCGCCAAACTTGTTGGTAAAACGCCAGGTCGCGTGTTTCCCTCTATGGACGGAGAAGGGCTCGGTCTGCCAAACCGGCGATTTTGCTGCGCATGAGCTGCCCAATCATGCACGGCCGAAGCCGGCTCCATGCGCGCGAAGCGGCCGCCTCTCGAATGTTTCACGTGAAACATTCGCTCGTGAGCAGGGAGTTCAAGCCGGAAGGCAGGACCGAACAAAGAAAAGCGCCCGGAACCAGCTGGTTCCGGGCGCGCTGCGTTTCTGGCGGAGGCGGTAGGATTTGAACCCACGAAGCCTTGCGGCTTAACAGTTTTCAAGACTGCCGCCTTCAACCACTCGGCCACGCCTCCGCATGGGGTTTGCGCGTGTGCGCAGCGTTTAGGATATCATGCAGTCAATCGCAATGCGACAAGAAATT
>OGWS01001416.1_pt1 | contig 18956 bp, 16 predicted proteins | sample 1576111 | NCBI WGS metagenome assembly OGWS01 (sample SAMEA3541534, study PRJEB24748) | human gut metagenome | biome: human gut; feature: human-associated habitat; material: faeces | place: China | collected 2012
AGTAGTTGATCGCATCCTGAACCTGGCCTCCTACAAACTGTACGATAGCTGGTGAAGCTGCCATACAGAATCCGCCAATTCCGGTTGTTTCTGTAATACAGCTATCTCCGATATCCGGATTTGCGTCCGCTTCGGAATATCCCGGGAAATAAAGACCGCGGATATATTCGGACGGTGCCGTAAACCACTGGTCTGCGCCAAGTCCGGAAATCCGGATGCCAAATTCCACACCATTTCTGCACATGGTAGAAACAATGGTGCTGTACGGAATTCCCAGAGTCGGATCCATCGTAGCTTTACAGGACGGCATAGACAGATTCAGAAATGCATGGTCATTTCCATTGATAAATGCAATTGCCTCCTGCTGCTGCTCCAGCGGAAAATGGGTCTTGTAAACATCCGAAAGGATCTCACGGATAAACAAGGACGTGCCAGCCTTATTTCTGTTGTGCCCCTCGTCTCCCATCTGCAGAGCCTGCGCAATCATAACTTTCATATCGATCTCGCCATGGATTTCCAGTGCTTCTTTCAGTACCGGATAATAAACCTTTTCCATCTTTCTCAGGCGGTCAAATACCTCTTCATCACAAGCTCCAAACCGCAGTACCTTTCCAAGTCCTTCGTTCATAGTGCAGTACGCATCATTTCCGAAAGTTTTGTTTACCACATGCCATACCGGCATAGAATAAGTAACAATACCAGCCATCGGACCTACTGCATTGTGATGATGGCAGGAATCAAAGGTAATCTTTCCGCTTCCGGCCAGCTCTTCCGCTTCCTTCATATCCTTTGCCAGTCCCTCATAGATCAGGCCGCCCATAACAGCGCCTTTCATAGGACCGCACATGTCCTCCCACTTCACTGGCGGGCCAGCATGAAGGATCGTCGTTTTGGTCATGCCAGGAATTGCTTCTCCGGCAGTTGACATTCCTACCAGCGCCGGCTGAGCCGCAAGGATTCTGCGAAGTGCCTCCTTGTTTGCGGCTGCGATCTTCTCTGCCAGATTCGGATCCTTTAACTGTTTTAAATAACCGGCAATCTTTTTATCTCCGCCAGCCACCGGTTTCCACGCAACATGGACCGATTTGACATTCTGCTTTTTCAGGTCCTGATAAAAAGACTCAATACCGAAATTGACTACGCATAATTCTTTCTCAAATAACTCATTTACCTTGCTCATGTTCTTCCTCCTCCCCTACAGATTTTTCGTGATCAGTTCTACAAATCTCGCTGCCTGTGCATTGGACGGAAGTACAATTGCCCCTGCTCCTGCCAGTTGGAGAGATGTTGCTGTACGGTTTTGCGGATCACCCTCTGTGCCGCATACAGTAGCTACCACAGACAGGTAACGGCCTTCTTTTGCTGCCAGTTCCTTTGCCTTCCGAATCGCATCGGATAAATCCTTTGCCGGATCCTCGTGGGAACCATAGCCAATCACACAGTCTACCAGGATCACAGCGGTTTCCGGATTCTTTGCCTCCTCGACCACACGCTCTGCTCTAAGGGATGGATCAATCATCGGATGCGGACGGCCAACAGTAAACTCATCATCTCCGAAATCCAGGAAAGTATTTTCCCGTGACTTTCCATTTCTTGCGTTTTCCAGTTTATCTTCCGCTTTCAGCGGGATATTGGAATAAATATGTCCCATACTTCCGATCAGAAGTTTCATTGCCTCATCGCAAATGGTTCCGCCGGTATAAAGGCCTCTCACATATTTCTGCCCCTGGATCATGCCGGCTCTTTCCTCTGCGGCCAGCGCTTCCGCTTTCTCAAGGCCCATGGTGAAATCTTCAAAATCCGATACGGCCTCTCCTTTTGCCAGTGCCACTGCCTTATGCGCTGCATCTTCCAGGGATACTGCTGCATATAATCCGGTTTTTTTAATTTTCTCTGCGTCACCACCAATGAAGCAGACTACAACCGGCTTGCCAGCATTAGCAGCAATCTTTAAAATCTGATCCTCCACATCCTTTGCCGGCGGTTTAGACACCAGCACAATAATCTCTGTCTTCGGATCTTCAATCAGTGCGTTCAGGCACTGCTTCATCATGATTCCGCCAATCTCACTCTTTAAATCTCTTCCACCAGTTCCGAGGAGCTGGGAAACACCTTCACCAAGCTGGTCGATAATAGTGGAAACTTCCTGCGCACCGGTTCCGGATGCACACACAAGACCGATTTTTCCAGGCTTAATCACATTTGCAAATGCAAGCGGTACATGATTGATAACTGCGGTTCCGCAATCTGGACCCATCATCAGGAGTTCTTTGGATACTGCGTACTCTTTCAGTGCTTTTTCTTCCTCGATGGTGACATTATCACTGAACAGCATAACGTTGATGTCACGATCCAGGCAGTCTTTTGCAACATCTGCCGCAAAACGTCCCGGAACTGAAATCACTGCCATGTTCAGATTTTTTTCCACTTTTATGGCTCCATCCAGAGTCGGCGGGAAATACTCTGCCTTGCTTTTTTCTGCTTTCTTGTTCAGCAGTTCATCTACCTTTTCCACTACTTTTTTGAAGCAGTTCTCGTCATCACAATCCGCTGCCACAAAAAAGTCATTTGCGGTTACATCCTCAAAGCCGTCTGCATCTAAGCCAAGATTTCCCGCAATCTCACGGTTCAGATCCGTTCCCATGCCTACCAGTGCTTCGGAAACACCTGACAGATTTTTTACATCTTTCGAGATGATCATCAGGGTTACTGAATCGTAATAGGTGTTTTTTCTGATTTCAAGCTTTACCACATCTGTTTCCTCCCATCTTATTGCTATCGATAACTCCATAATACATGCCGGTCAGGAAATCACATCCCGAGCTGCTTCCGAAACAGGCAACACGTTTCAGAGCTGTGCGAATCTGTTCTGTGTCGCAGTTTGCAAATCCTTCCAGAAGACCAAGAACATCCTCTGAAAACATTCCTTCGCCCGCATGTTTCAACAAAGATCCACTGACATCGTTTGTTCTGGATGCCGCTGCACCGGTGACTGTTTCCGCAAACCCTTCCCAGGGATAATTCTCTGGCCACGATACTATATAGCCACAGAGAAAATCATCGGAAGAAGGTGTCAGGCCCGGCCCTCCTCCAGCCAGCTGCCCTGCCGCATACACCGCTGTTTCCCGTTCTCCATTCTGCACTGCTTCTCGAAAGGCTTCGATCCTCGATGCAAGAAAAGCGGAAAACACATCCTCTGTTCTTCCTTCAATTAACCCATGAATTCCTTTTTCCTCCTGATGTGAAAGAAAACTTCGGATGAAATTGGCTGCCGCCGGATTCAGGATCTCACTCTGCCTTTTCTTCAGATTCAGAATCTCAAACGTTTCAAACTCAAACACCTGATAAGTTCCAATCCAGAGCCCCTGCAGATTTAACCGCATTTCTGTTCCCCTGGAACGTACCAGTTCTTTCACAAACATGAAATCACCGCTCCAGTCGAGATTTAGGGAAAAAGGCTGAAGGCTCTTTTCTTTTGCAAGAAAGGTAACCAGGCCGTTTTCATATGCCATATTCATGGCTCTGTGAAAACAGGAATGTAAAGTTCCTTCCAGTGTCTGTTCCGACAGCGCTTCGTATAAGCGGCTGCAGATCCGAACCCGCACCTTCATTTTCCACTCCTCCCTTCTCCGTCTTGTGAACTCTTCACAATATTTTTTGTTTGCTTTGTTTTTTATCTTTGTTATGTTTCATATTATAATCACTAATTTTGTCATTTTCTATGTTGACTGTTCACAATAAACTTCTTATACTTTTGGTAAGCGTTTCAATTTTGAATGGAGGAAGCCCAGATGAACTACTATATTGAAGAAGCCTATTACCCAACCGTAAAGGAGCTTTTAAAACTCCCTATTTTTTCGACCAGCTATCTTGCTGCCGGTGAAAGTGGGTTAAACCGCACTGTTTCCGGCATTAACTTAAGCGACAACCCTGATTACGGACAGTGGATTTCCCCGGGTGAACTGATGATATCCACCTGTTTTTCTGTCTATCAGGACCCTGATGCCATGAATGCCTATATTCCTACTTTAGTGCAAAACCAGATGGCCGCATTCTGCATCAAACCTTCACAATACCTCGACAACGTTGTTCCCCCCATTATGATCCAACAAGCCAATGAAGCTGGCTTTCCGCTCATTGTACTTCCGCCCGACATGCAGTTTTCCCGTATTACCCAGGTACTTTCCGACGAACTGACCCGTCGCCGGACTGCGCTTTTGCGAAATACCCTTTCTGTAAACCAGATGCTGACCCAGACCATCACCGAGGGAGCCAATCTAGATGAGATTGCTTTCATGATTTCCCAGCTTACCGGCGGCAGTATCCTCATTGTAGACAGCGTCAACAACCGCCACAGTATCTTTCTTAAGGAAGAAGACCGCAGCGATTTTAAGGCAGACTCCGAATCTCAGATGATCAATACACTTATCCAGCGCTCCCAGGCGCACGATCTGACATTAGGGGACCACTCCTACGGCTGCCTTTATATCTGCAACCCGACCCAGTCTCCGGCGCTTCCCCCGGAGCTTTTATCGCAGGTTCTCACCGCCATTCCACTGGAAATCACGCGGGAACAAAGTGTCCGGGAACAGGGAGATTCTCTTTTCACCAGTTTTCTACTCCATCTTCTATCAGACCCTATCGTAGACCATCAGCTTGAACAAACCCGCGCCGATGAATTTAAGCTCACACTCGCTGACAACCACCTAATTCTGCGTTTAAAAACACAGATTCAGGATGAAAAAAATCAATATAAAAAAAATTTTCAGCACACACTCCTTATGGGCAATATCCGTTCTGTTTTTTCAAGGTTGGGACTGGACGTACGGATTGTCCCTACTTCCGATGATTACCTGATCCTGCTGAACGCCCCTGCATCCAGTTCTGATCTGGAACATTTATCACACCATATTCCAAAGCTGATCACATCACTTGCCCAGGAATATCCGGATCTTCATATTTCTGCCGGCTGTGGCCGCCCTCACCCGGGTATCCGCGGAATCGTCCAGAGCGATACTGAAGCCCGCACCGCACTGCGCACTGCGCTGCTGAACCAACAGACTGTTCTTGATTTTGAAAATCTCGGTCTGTTACGTCTTTTGTACGCTGCGGACCCAGAAAAAGAAACCAGCCTATTCGTCCAGGAACTGCTTGGTCCGCTGATTGAAACCGATTACCAGAAACACACAGATCTCTTAAAGACTCTGGATTATTATTTTGAATATGCCGGAAATGTAAAAAGAATCTCAGAAGAAATGTTTACGCATTACAATACCATTGCGTACCGCATCAAGAGTATCCAGGAAATTACAAAAAAAGACCTCCATAACAGGAATGATCATTTCCTGCTGGAGGCCGCTGTCTATCTTTATAAATTTAAGGTCCGGTTTTAACGTACTTCTACGATATAACCTTCTTTGCGGGGAGCTGCTTTCGGCTCCTCGCCTTCCAGGTATCCAAGTGCCACTGCACCGACACCTCTTAAGTTTTCCGGAAGATTCCACTGTTTCAGAAGCTTCTTTCCTTCTTCACTGTCAAAAATTTCTTTTTCCCTGTGTACCCATACACTGGAAACATCACATGCTTTTGCTGCCAGCATCAGATAGCAAAGTACGTTTGTACCATCTTCCACCCAAGTGCTCTTGCTGCCATCTGCCAGAACCAACGCAATAGCCGGTGCTCCATAGAACGGATCTGCATTCTCATCTCCCATGATCTTCGCGTTCAGATGCGCAATGTGATCTCGCATGGTTTTATCTGTAACTGCAATGATGACCGGTGACTGTCTCCCACCGCCTGTCGGTGCATAAGTTGCAGTCTCCAGAATCTCCTGCAATACATCTTCCGGGATCATAAGATCCTTTTTATAACTGCGCACAGAGCGTCTTTCCTTCATGATTTTCAACAGTTCCTGTTTCATGATCCTCATCCTCTCTTTGGGTTTTCTTTTAAGTTCATTGTAACAAATAAACTTTACAAATGTTCCCAAAAGAAAGGCTTTGAAATTGTGAAGTTTTATTTTCCGGTCCCAATCCACTTTCCCATTCATCCAGCGCGGCTTTCTCGTACTCGTCCAGTTCCTGTTTCCGCTCCGTCTGCCATGTCATCTCCTTCACCACCAGGCGGGCATCTGCTGCCATGTAAGGACAGTGCAGCACCTGTCCGGAACCGACACTGTTGTTTTCCGGCCAGTATGCCTTGATGTGTTCCATGCGGCAGGGCTCATAGCCTCAGGCAACCGCAAAGAATTCCAATTTGCTTTTTCTGCTAACTTCCAGCCCTGCTTCCGTTCATTTTCTCACTACTGATCCGCTTCGCTTCCCTTGTCCACCGCCCCGATCGGACAGATCTCATAACAGATTCCGCAGCCATCACAAAAACGCAGATCGATCCGGTAATGCCCCTGGCGCGGAACCAGCGCGTGAAGCGGACACTTCTGGGCGCAGCGTCCACAGCGGGTACAGTTATCTAAAATATAGTATACCGGTTTATCAGCCGGAACATTCCCTTCGTTTGTCATGATTTCCTCCAAATATCTATTCTCTCTGATTATCAGTTTTTCTTGTGTCAGTTCTTTTCCATTTTTATCATACCACAAAAAAAGCTTTTTACCAATTTTCATCAGTAAAAAGCCTTTTTTCTTAGAACATTTTCCTACAACAATGCTTTATCTTTCTTTACTTCTTTTTATAATCCGCATAGTATGTATTGATCACATCCAGAATTGCTTTTTTCGCATCTTCTCCCACCATGCCAAACGGCTTTCTGCACGGTCCCACCGGATGCCCCATCAGGTTGGTGGCACATTTTACGATTGAATTCGGATTGCCATACTTGAAGCAGTCACGGATCGGTGCAATAGATGCCTGTGCTGCTTTCGCCCCTTCAATGTCACCTGCCAGGTATTTCTGATAAATACTTACCATGATCTCCGGAAGGATATTTGCAATTGCAGTGATTCCGCCTTTCCCTCCCGCCATCAGGGTATACAGAATCAGCGCATCGTTGCCGGAAAGCACTGCAAAATCCTTGTCTTTTGTTGCCGCAATATACTGCAGGATGTTATTGAAGTTTCCGCTGGAATCCTTAACACCGGCAATGTTTTTGATATCTGCCAGCTTTCCTACGGTTGCAGGAGCCAGTGCAGCACCAGTACGCGCTGGAATGTTATACATAACGATCGGGAGATCTACTGCCTCAGCAACTGCTTTGTAGTGTGCGTACAGCTCGTCCTGGCTGATTGCTGCGAAATATGGAGTGATCACCGACAAAACATCTACGCCAATCTCCTGTGCCTTTTTCGACAGGGCAATGGTCTCTGCCGTGCTGATACAGCCAGTACCTGCATATACCGGAACACGTCCCTTTGCTTCCTCTACAAAAATTTCCATCACGCGGACTTTTTCCTCAAAACTTAAAATATAAAATTCACCATTGGTACCAAGACAGAAAATGCCATCACAGCCAGCCTCAATCTCACGATTGATCTGATTTCTCATTTCTGCTTCGTTCAAACTTCCATCTTCAAACATTGGGGTCTGCATCGCAGCAATAATCCCTTTGATCTCTGTCATTTTCTTTTCCTCCAATCTTATACTCTCTGTATCGTCTTTATTTCTGCTTCGGAATACGCAGTTTCATCACTGCTTTTACATAATGATGCTGCTCCACAGTATGAGAAACCGCTTTGTGACCATCCTGAGGAAAGGCCGCAAAAAACATTCCCTCAGAAATCAGGACGACATGCTTTTTTTCTCCATCCAGACGTTCCTGGTCTTTTTCTTCGTTATAAGGAATCACGGAATTTAATTTATGATATTCCTCCCAGGCAAGTTCCTCGCATCCACGCAGCATAATCTGAACATCCACATAACTGCGATGTGCCTCGAAAGTTCCTTCCTCCATCGGTTTGGTATCCCCTTCCTGAATCATAAGAAAGCCACCTTCAAATTCGTGTCTTCCAGACTCCAGAGACGCGAGTTGTTTCAGGGTCTTTAACCCATTGCTCAGTCCGGGAAGAACGGATTCATAATATCCGATATTCTCAATACGATCTATGATCATAACCTGCTCCTATCTGCTCTGTGCCGCAGTCGGATTGTACAATCCAACCTTTTCACGCTTGCAGCCCATAACATCTTCTTCCCAAAAGCTTACATATTTAATTCCGATCCTGTTTTTATAAGCATAGGCAAGATGCATTCTCCCATCTTTTCCCTGCATCAGATACGGATACTCATACTGCTTATTGTTTGTAGTGTTTTCTTCCCCGGAAAATCCCTCACCGCGTTCCATCAGACGCACCAGCGGAAAGGTCTTGCCACCGTCTTCTGATAGAGCAACGGCTACCGGACAGCGAAGTCCCGGCCATGCAACCTTTCCATATTCCGGATTTGGTACATGGGTTGGATTGTACGCAATCGCCAGTCTTCCACTCTGAAGTTTCAGCGCACTGATACTGGAGTTATTATTCGGAAGAACCGTCGGCTCCGGTCTGGTCCAGGTATCCCCATAATCATCAGAATGACTGATGTATACAAAATCTGCGAAACGGCTTCTCATCAGGGCAATCAGCTTTCCCGGTTCCAGTTCCACTACATTAGCATGCACTGCACCGTTGCTTTCTGGCATTTCGACCTGCTTCCAGCTTCTTCCCTGATCATCGGAAATACGGAATACAGTTGGATCGCCTTCCAGTCCATTGGCAGAATCTGTGCAGATCCAGTTTCCAAAAATCCACCTTCCGTTGGAAAGAACCTGGATTGGCTGTCTGCAAAAGCTTCCTTCCTGTGGGAAGATCACCTCTGCCTTTCCCCAGGTTTTTCCACCATCAAATGACTTCTGGCAGCGGATAATCGAAGTAAACTGCATATTATCCTTACCTTCTACCCGGTCCAACTGAGCCGTATACATGCACCATACTGCTCCATCCGGTCCCAGGAATAAAGACGGATTCTGCTCACTTCTCTCGGAATCATAGGAAACTGCCACCGGTTCCTCCCAGTGATCGGATCCATGTTCTTTTCTCGCACATACGATGCTGATATCCTTGCTTCCCTCAAAAGAACCTGCAAACCAGGCACAAAGTATATCTCCATTCTCCAGCTCTAACAGCGCCGGTGCATGAGCTGTTGCATATTTTCCCGGAGGCAGCATCGCTTCCAGGATTCCCATATCATCATTTACATAAATGGTTCCGTCCGGAGTTAATCCTCCCATATGTTTATACTCCATTTTTCTATCCTTCTTCATTTTTTGATTCTATGATGTTAGGGTCAAAAGGTCTTTTGACCCCTATGATATCATAACGACAGCCAAAATCCTGATCACGATCCGGTTCTTTCAACCTTTTTTGCATGTTTCTTTCGACAAAAGTTTCTGAAAAATTCCCAGATCAGCTGCGTTTCTTCGTTGATTGCACCATGAGGCATATTCTTCATAAGGGTCACCAGTACACGCACATCGTTTTCATCATTGCTGTATGCCACAGTAGAAAAACGATTTCCTTCCTGATAACCATTTTCACTCGTAAAATAATTACTCTCATTACAGGTTAATCCATGATCCGCATCGCAATGATTTACATTGAGAAAGAATGGAACAGACAAATCTTTTTCTTTCTGAACCGTTGGATCATTATCTCCATAAAAGAATGCAATCGGCATCTCCCATCCATCTGCGGCAAAAATATCCATTCTGGTCTGAATTTCCGGTGCAAAAGAATCCGGCAGCTTTGATTCATCAATCTGATGCATGCTATAGGTATCGCCCGCCGGACCATTGCTGGACGCAACAGCTGCATAAAGCTCCGGATGCTGGTACGCCAGTTCCCGAACCATGACCGCACCATTTGAAAAACCAGCGAGGTAAATCCGCGTTTGATCCACCTGATACCGTTTCACCAGTTCTTCGATCATAAGAGGGAACAATATTCCATCCCGCAAAGAAAACCATCCGTTTCCCGGAGAATCCGGTGTCACTACGATAAACTCACCCGTACGGTCGCCTAACTCATTCCAGCCATTTTTATCCGCATACATCCAGGCAGGTTCTCCTCTTCCGTGAATGTTAAATACAACCGGTAAATTTTTTTCCGTTTCTTTTCCTTTTGGAAGATGTACAAAATAATCGTATGATACGCCTGCGATAGAAATGCTATGGCGCAGAAAGCGGGTACTGCTGTAAAAATCCTGTTTGCTGTCCACCCAGGCAAGTGTTCCATCCGGACCGTTTTTCCAGCGGATCACATGCGCAAACTGCTGCGTATAGATAAATCTGCTGCGCTCTGCTTCATCCCGGAAATCTGCCCGGATGATGCGTACTTGGTTTGCCTGATTTTTTGAATCTTTGTATACCTGTGTGCAGATATTACCGACAACTTCTTCCGCAAAGCAGTCATACATAGAAGCATAATGTGCTGTTATTTTATCCGTATTTTCTGAGGAAAAAGCCCAGAGGCAAACAGGGATATCCCTGTTTCTGACAAAATAATCTTTTGGATTTTTTACCATCCAATGGTTGGATTCCTCTTCTCCCGCCTCAAAATGTTCCGGCAGACCATCTATCAGTGAAACAGCCGCTGCAAAATTCGGGTGTGACGTCAAAAAATTTCCTGCATACACAGCACCCTCTTTGTAGCCAACTATGTAGAGAATCGTTTCCCAACACCAGAGAGAACCACCTCGCCCCCAGATTGCACTGCCGCTGCGGCTTTTAAAGCTGTTTCGTGTTTCATTATAAAGTTTCAACAGGAAATCGGGCGCTTCAGCCTCCCACCCTTCAGGAGCCACAGGAACCACCAGAACTGCCCCGGCACGCTCTGCAATTTCTTTCCACCCCGTTCTTTTTGCAAAATGTTCTGCACCTTCCAAAGAAGCAGCATCTTGCTGTGGACAGCAGAGATAGATTGTTTTTACAGGATCACAGCCAGCAGCAGATGAAATATAAAAATAGAAAGGGTGCGCAAATACCAATTTTTTCATAAACTTTGCCTTTCTTACAGAGCCCAGGTTGCAAGCCCCGGGAAGAGCATAAAGATAGAAATAATGATCGTCATGCCAAGCCAGAGCGGAATGACCTTACGGCAGATTTCCATCGGATCTTTGTTTGCGATCGGTGCAATAACATACAGGCTCATTCCAAAAGGAGGAGTCAGGGAACCGATTGCGCCCAGACCAGACACACCTGCTGCATATACATTCAGTTCAATACCAAAAGCCTTCGCTACCGGATATACAATCGGAATAACGATCGCAGTCGGGTTCATAATTAACATTGCAACGCTCATTAAAAGCACACTCATCAGAATGAATGAGGTCTTTGTGGCAAATACTGCAGATGCAGCATTGGAAATCACGACATCTAATCCGTATGCCGCCAAAAGTTTTGAGAAAGAAACTGCAAACGCAAGCAGCATAGCAAGCTTTGCCACCGCCTTAACAGAACCAAGGATCGTATTCCATAATTCTTTCGGATTTACCGTTTTGTAAATAAACAGAGAAACAATAACCGCATAGACTACAGATACAGCCGCTGCCTCAGCAGTAGTAAAAATATTGGTAAAAATACCGCCAAGGATGATTGCCGGGCAAAGCAGTGCCCAGATGCTGTCAGCAAATACCCTTCCAAAACCTTTTGCTCTCAGTTCTTTTACTTTCTCTTCAATCTTTGCACGGTCACCGCCATCCTTACGGCAATGAAGAATGGTCATAACAAGCAGGAACAGACCGCACACCAGACCCATGACCATCGCTACTTTAAAGCACTCTGTAGCATTTACATCCTCCATCATGGCAACCGTCTGTAAGATTGCACCGCTTGGCGGAATCAGCTGTCCCAGAGAACCGGCACAGGCCAGCATCGCTGCAAAAAAGACCACGTCGTAACCCAGTTCGACCAGATACGGAAGAACCATGCATCCTACCGCTGCAACCACTGCAATTCCAGATCCAGAGATCATTCCGTAAAACAGGGAAGTCATGACAGCTACCAATGGGAAACAACTGCGAAAATTTCCAAACAAATAAGCAAAAATATCAAAAATACGTTCCGTCAGACGTCCTTTGCTCATCAGCTCACCGGAAATTACAAACAATGCAATTGCAACATAGGTATCTTTTCCTGCTCCGGCTGCCAGCCAGCCTACCAGATCAGAAAGGCGAAACACCTCCTGACCAGATAAAAGACACGGTACAAGAAAAGCCATGGCATAGCTGCCAACCATAGGCAAACCCATAACCAGCATGGGAACTAACATAGAAATAAAGATGATTGCTAACATTTTTGCTCCTCCTTATGCTTTCGTACTTTTCACAATGCGATTCAATGCCTGTATGTTACGCACTACACAAAGACCAAATCCCACTACTGCTGCTGCATTGACATAGATCATCGGAATCTGCGCAAGCTTCGATAACGTTCCTTCTGCTGCAGTGTTTGCCAGAAAACCAACTGCACCAACCAAAAGACAGACACTTACCGCAATATTGATCAGATTGCAGACCATCTTCAGGATATTTTGCACAGACTTGCTGTAATGGTCTGAAATCATGGTTACTGCAATATCGCATCCTTTTTTTGCACAAAAAGACATAGACAGAAATGCAATCCATACATAAAAATAAACTGCAAATTCCTGTGGCAGACCAACCGCTTTCGATCCGGTCACATGAAGTACTGCATTTGCAGTTTCAAATAAAACCATTGCGCAGATGAACACTGCAATGACATATTCTTCAAAACAATCCATCCATTTTTTCATTTCTGATGTTCCCCCTATTCATAATTGTTTCTTTATTCCTCATAAATGTATGTTTGAGATAAATACTGTCCTGATCAGAAACCATATCATACATCTTCTCAAATATATCCTCTTCTCCAAAACCGCCAGACTTGGAAATTACCTGAATTCTCTGGTTATGCCACCACATGGCAGATAAGACAGCGCCTTTTCCAATCTCACAGACCGGAACCAGTTCTGTCACCCCGGTCAGGCGCATAAAGCCCATCAGGGTATCTCCACCGGTCATGCACAACGTTCCATTCCAGCCTCGTTCAATCATCCCGGCTGCGATCCAGCCCAGAGTATCTGCAATTCCAAAACGGACCTGACTGCTGTTCAGATTCCTGCGTGCTGCATACTCACGTGCGCTTTCTTTCCCTGTTTCATCTAAGGTATCAATCAAAAAACGCTCACTTAAACAGATTTCCTTATAAATCTGATCCAGAAATTCTTTTCCTGCTTCTGATTCCCGATAAGCCGGATCTAATTTCTGTCCATTTTGCAAACGCCCTGCCCCGAATCCATGTTTTCTCGCATAAACAAGCTGCTTCACGGTAATTTCATTCACACTTCCACACAGGACCAATAGACGATCCGAAAGCTGCATATAATGCGGGTTCCCGCGTTCAAAATCAAGCAAAACTTCGTAGGCTGCAGCAAATCCGGCACAACCTGCGCATACATGATAATTGGTATGTTCCTTTAACCTTCCGGCAATCCGGTACATATCATGATCTGTTTCTGCATCAAACAAAAATACGGTCGGCTCTTTTCGTTCCCAAACTACCTGTTCATAAGAAAAAGTCGGCACCTTTTCCACAGAAATATCATTCTGAATATGTATTACATCGGCTACATCCGATTTGCATACTGGTTCAAAAGGATCCTTTCCAAAAACACTTTCCTGAACCGGAATTCCATCAATGTACTGCACACCCTTTCTGGTTATGCGGTTTAAAGACGGAAGTGCGGGGATGCAGTATGCAGTGTCTTCTTCGTATGCATCCATAACTGCCTTTATCTCTGCTCCAATATTGCCTCTCAGCCCGGAATCTGTTTTCTTATATACATATTCAAATCCTGCTTTTCTTGCATTCACAGCCAAATGATAGACTCTGTTATAAGCCTCCTCTGACGAAAGCGGGCGTGAGTCTGTATTTACTACCAGCAGCTGATATTCTTCTTTCAGATTTTGAAAATCATATTGATAATCCGTCACGATTTTTGCGCGGATCCCCATCTTGGTAAATTGGATTCCGGTATCGAGGGCACCGGTAAAATCATCCGCAATAATCAAGAGTTTATCCATACGGACTACCCCCTCTTATTTCGCCTGCTAAGTGCCATTTTAGAACCATATTCTATGGAATTGAGCAAACTCAGTTCATTTGCATCCCCTTTTCCGGCATGGTCAAACGCAGTTCCATGATCTACAGAAACACGGACAATCGGAAGTCCAAGTGTAATATTGATTCCCGCAACCGCATTCCACTGCTGTTTCTCTCTGTCGTATACAAAGCCCTGAACCTTCGTTGGAATATGTCCCTGGTCATGATACATGCATACGACAATATCATACCATCCACCAATTGCCTGGGAAAATACCGTATCCGGCGGGCATGGCCCAATTGCATGAATTCCCTTCGCTTTCGCCTCCGCAATGGCTGGCTCAATCTCTTCGATTTCCTCTCTTCCAAACATTCCATGTTCCCCACAGTGCGGGTTTAAACCAGCTACTGCCACTTTCGGATCCGTGATGCCAAGATCCCGGCAAACTTCATCTGCCATCTCAATCACGTCAAGAATGCGTTCCTTTTTGCAGCGGTCGCAGGCTTCTCTTAAAGAAACATGGGTAGATACATGTGCCACCCGGAAATCATTGTGTGCTAACATCATGCAATATTTCTTTGTCTCAGTATAATCGGCATAGATTTCGGTATGGCCGGAATAATGATGTCCTGCCAGATTGATTGCTTCTTTGCTGATCGCATTGGTGATCGTTCCATCTACTTCATCTGCCATCGCCAGATGAATAGCTTTTACCACATATTGAAATGCCGCTTCTCCCGCTTCCCTGCTGATTTTTCCAAGCTCAATTTCAGACGGATCCGAGATCAGGTGCATATCATAGACATTCATGATACCTTTCTCATAAACAGCGTCCTGAACCTTCTCAATCGTATGGATCTGAATCTTATGTTCCAGTCCGGTACAGGATAATGCCTGCTGCATCATACATGGATCTCCAATGACAATCGGCCTGCACATCGCATAAACACTGTCATGAGCAAATGCCCTTGCCGTAATCTCAGGACCTGATCCTGCCGGATCTCCCGCTGTAATTGCCAGAATCGGTAACTGTGCCATATTGTAGTCCCCCTTTTCCTTTACAAAACCTGAAGATAAATCGAACGAATATCTTCCAGAGTCAGTTCTTTCCGATTGTTTACCAGAAGTCTGGTCTGTTTGCTGCCAGAATCTACCAGGAAATCCAGGTCTTCCTTCTTTACACCAAAACGATACAAATCTGTCGGAATTTCCGTGAATTTTACAATATCTTCAATCTGGCTAATCACATAATCTGCTTTCGCATCCATGCTCTCCACAAATTTAGATGGATTGATCGCATCACAGATTTCCGCTAACTGCAGCGTACATGCTTCTTTGTTCATTTTCATAACATGGGCGAATAAAATCGCATTGGATACGCCATGTGGAATGTGATATTTTCCGCCTAACGGGTAAGACAATGCATGAACTGCTGTAGTTCCGCTTCCGGTAATTGCCACACCGCCATAAAAAGCTCCGAGCATCATATTGCTTTTTGCTTCCATGTTATCCGGATTGCAATATGCCTCTCTGATATTTCCGAAAATCAGTTTTGCACCAGCCAGTGCATAGGTATTACTCAATGGAGTTGCCTTTTTTGAAGTGTAACATTCTACCACATGAGCCAATGCATCGACTCCGGTTGCTGCTACGATCGACTTCGGTAACTTTTTTATGACCTGCGCATCCAGAATGACATAATCCGGGATCATTGCAGTGTTTACAATTCCCTTTTTTACTTCCTCTTCCGGAACTGCTACGATCGCATTGCAGGTTGCTTCCGATCCAGTTCCGCAGGTAGTCGGAATTGCCACGCTCTTCATCTGCTTTCTGCCAAGTGACGGATTTGCCAGAAGATCTTTTACGGAATAGTCAGAACCTTTCAAAATCGAAACCAGCTTTGCTGCATCCATAACGCTTCCGCCGCCGAATGCTACGATCAGATCTCCTTCGCTGTTTTCTGCCTGTCTGCGGATTTTCTCTACATCTTCGTAAGACGGCTCCGGTCTTAGATCACTGAAGATTTCATAAGCTGTTCCATGATCCTTTAAAGGATCCAATAACAGATCCAGCAGTCCGGCTCCAATAATTCCCTGATCGGTAAAAACAAGCACCTTTTTTGCCTGTTCTTTTTCGATAATTTCTTTGATACTTTCCGCAATACTTCCCACTCCCGTATACAGCACGGACGGAATCATCAACTGATGTTTCATCGTTTCCTTTCTCCTCTCGTTCTCTTTGAATGACTTCATCCTACCAAAATTGATTCCGTTCAAACAGAATCTGCATCCTTCATTTTGTTTTATTTTGAAACATATTCATTTTTTCATTGTTTTTTCTCATTTTCTGTTTTAATATGAAACATATCAGATAAACTACAGGAGGTTGTTTATGGAAACCATCCATTTTCTTGTTATTTCTCCGTATCGCGGCATGAACGAATTGATCCATGAAGTTCTTCTCTCTGAAAATCAGGTACAGGCAGACTGTTATATTGCAAACTTAACAGAGGTCGATTCTTTATTAGATAAATTAAATTTATTCAACTACGACGCCATTATTTCCCGTGGCGGTACCGCTACTTATCTAAAAGAACGCACTACACTCCCGGTCTATGACGTTGGACTGTGGAGCCTTGATGCCCTTCGCGCTATCCGTCTTGCCCAGAATTTTCATCAGCCTATGGCTATCGTCGGTTATGAAAACATTACCAGTCATGCCCGCATTTTATGCGAACTTCTCGATTATGATATTCCCATCTATACGATTTGGAGTGAAGACGATGCCACTGCAGCAATGAAACAGATAAGAGAAATGGAAATTTCCGTTGTTGTCTGCGATGTTATCTCACACAATCTTGCACTCTCCATGGGAATGACTCCGGTTCTTGTTACCACTGGCTATGAATCCATACAAAATACCATCCAACAGGCCATTACACTGACGCGAAATGCCCTGCAAAGCCGCCGGGAACTCACACAGCTTACCATGGCATTCCAAAACAGCCCTGTTGGATGTACCATCTTTGACCGTTATGGGAAAAATATCCTCTCAAGCCTTTCCGAATACGATCAAAAGACTCTGCTTCCATTTTTTCAGGAACATTTTGAATCATTATGGGAAAATAAAGATTCCTCTTTGGAATATCATCTCAAAGGCAATATTCTGCAGCTTACCTTGCAAAAAACTACTGTGCGAAATACAACTTACCTTTATGTTTATTCCGTTTTAAAAGAGAAAAAAGAAATTCGGAAAATCGATGCAGTTACAGAAAAAACCGCAGGAAACAATACGATGCTGGACTTTTCCTATTTTAACAGTACCCATAGTTTATCCAGCACCCGGGATCTGATTGAAAAATACAGTCATGTGTCTACCCCCGTTTTGATTTCCGGAGAAAAAGGAACCGGAAAAGACTGGGCAGCTTACAATATTTACAGCAAAAGCAACTACCGAAATGCTTATTTTTACCAGATTGACTGCGCCTATGTTACGGAACGAAACTGGAACTATCTGCTTACCCACCACGATTCACCCCTGGCACACAATGGACACAGCATTTACTTTAAACAGATGGAAACCATCCCTCCGCAAAATTTCAGCCAGCTTCTTTCTTACATTGCAGACACACGCCTGGCTGCCAGAAACCGGCTATACTTTTCTTTTTCAACAAACAACGAAAACCATGATTACAAACCGGTCATTACCGGAATTACCAAGCTGTTTTCCTGCCTGTCTCTGCATCTTCCGCCGCTAAGAGAACGCCCGGATGATATTCCTTATCTTACCACCCTCTACATCAACCGGATGAATGCAGAGCTTGGAAAACAGATCATCGGATTCGACAGCAAAGCCAGTCTGGCATTAAAGCAATTTCCATGGGAAGGAAATCTGCATCAGCTTCAACGAATCATTTACGAATTGATGCTGATTACCACAACGCCCTATATTTCCTACGAGAATACCATGCGCCTGTTGCACCAGGAAACTGCACTTTGGGTATCCACAGAACAATCCGGTTATCAATTCGACTTACATCAGACACTCGATCACATCACCTACGATGTTGTACGTATGGTTCTGAAAGAAGAACATAATAATCAAAGCAAAACGGCACAGCGCCTCGGCATTGGACGAAGCACCTTATGGCGGATCCTGAAATCCCATGCTGAGTCGGCAGAATCTGTCTAATGCAGATACAATCTGAAACAGAAAAAGGAACGAAGGCAATTCCATTCTTCGCGAATTGCTTTCCTCCCTTCTTCATGACATCCTATAAATCTTCGGTCTTGAATGTCGTATACCCTTCATAATAGTAGCTGTGGTCGATTCCTTTCATAAAGACTTCTCCACTGTCCACCTCATCAGTCAATGCCGCTTTCAGCAACACTTTAATTTCGACATCTTTGATCGGGCTGCGTTCCATAGCAAGAAGATAATCTTCCTTATCGACTTTGCTCCAGTCTACGACCTGTCCAATTCCCTGTTTCAGCATCTGGTCAAGCCAGATACGCATACTGCGCCCGTTTCCTTCACGAAACGGATGCGCGATATTCATTTCCACATATTTTTCGATGATTTCATCATAAGTTGACCATGGCATTTTATCAATGTTCGCAAGTGCTGCTTCCAGATACATAAGCGGAGCAAAACGGAAATTTCCTTTTGCCAGATTCACGGTTCGCAGTTTCCCCGCAAACTTATAAATATCTTCAAAAAGGTATTTGTGTATCTCCTTCAATGATGCAAACGTCCCTGCGGGAAGCGTGTCCAGCTTCCCGCTTTCAAACAGCCATACAGCCTTTTTCTTGCTGATTCGTTCCTCTTCACGGGCAAGTTCTGAGAT
>OGWS01001422.1_pt1 | contig 18923 bp, 15 predicted proteins | sample 1576111 | NCBI WGS metagenome assembly OGWS01 (sample SAMEA3541534, study PRJEB24748) | human gut metagenome | biome: human gut; feature: human-associated habitat; material: faeces | place: China | collected 2012
GACCTACACCCTTAGCAGGGGCGCCTCTTCGGCCTCTTGAGTATTTCTCCGAATTTCATAATTCCATATGATCTTGCGCTTCAACTTACGTTTTCAGACGCATTGCCTATTATATAGCACAGACTTCGCTTTGTCAACAACATTTTCAAAAAAATTTTCGCAGCAGATCTTGCCAGTTTGAAATGCAACGCATCGGCAAGATCCCGCTGCTATTGCGCAGCACGCGAATAAGAGCGAATTGCGGTTTCATACAGGTTATTTCCCTCTGAATCAATAACAACGATCACAGGAAAATCCTTTACCTCCAGTTTGCGGATCGCCTCGGTTCCCAGATCATCATACGCGATCACTTCGGAGGAAAGGATGCATTTGGAAAGCAGTGCACCTGCACCTCCGACTGCAGCAAAATAAACACAGCCATTTCTTACGACCGCATCGATCACCGCCTGGCTTCTTTTTCCCTTTCCGATCATGGCACCGAGTCCCAGATCAATTAATTTCGGAGCATACTTATCCATGCGACTTGCGGTAGTCGGTCCTGCTGAGCCGATCGGTCTGCCCTCCCTGGCCGGTGACGGTCCCATATAATAAATGACATTGCGCTCCATATCGAGTGGAAGCGGATTTCCTGCATCCAGTGCTTCCTGCATCCGTTTGTGAGCAGCATCTCTTGCGGTATAAATCGTTCCGGTCAGATATACATAGTCTCCTGCTCTCAGACTTTTCGCATCTTCTTTGCTGATCGGTACCTGAATTTTTCTGTCCATAGGAATCTCCTTCTATAATACACGGTGTGCGTGACGGTTTACATGACAACAGATATTAATTGCAACCGGAAGTCCGGCAATATGAGTCGGATAAGTCTCAATATTTACGGATAATGCCGTTACCCGGCCACCCAGACCTCCCGGTCCGATTCCCAGTCCGTTGATGCGCTCCAGCATTTCTTTTTCCAGGTCTGCTACATAAGGAACCTCGGAATGCTCATGCAGATTTCTGGTCAGGGCATGTTTTGCCATGATGGCGCATTTTTCAAAGGTGCCGCCAATTCCTACACCCACAACCATAGGAGGGCATGCGTTCGGACCGGCATCCTTTACTGCCGTCAGAATGGCATTCTTTACGCCCTCGATTCCGTCTGCCGGCTTCAGCATAAAGACGCGGCTCATATTCTCACTGCCAAAGCCCTTTGGTGCCAGCGTGATATCGATACGATCGCCTTCCACAATCTCATAATGAATGATAGCCGGAGTATTATCCTTCGTATTTTCTCTTAAGATCGGATCCTTCACAACGGACTTTCTCAAAAAACCATCTACATAACCATCGTGTACACCCTGGTTGATGGCATCGGTCAGGCTGCCGCCTTCCAAATGCACATCCTGGCCTATCTTGATAAATACAACTGCCATTCCGGTGTCCTGGCAGATTGGGATCATATCCGCACCTGCGATCTTAAGGTTTTCCTGCAGCTGGTTTAAAATCTGTTTTCCAAGCGGTGATTCTTCCTGCTCCACTGCCATCTTCATCCGTTCTGCCATATCTTCTGACAAAAAATGATTGGCTTCGATACACATTTCCTTTACTGCAGCTGTAATCTCACTTACGTTTACTGTTCTTATCATCTTCTGACCCACTCCTATTAAATTTGAAAACCAATGTGCCTTGACACATTCCCGCACTAAGACGCGGTTGCTTTGACAACCATCTGCCTTTGCTCCAAGTGCACTCTGCGTTCTAATTTCCTATGGAACATAAAAATGCTGCCAGCTGCCCTTCCCTCTTATTTCAGGGAAAACAGCCGGCAGCATCCTCTTTTACTTGCCTTTTAATTTTATTCTTACAAGGACCAGACCCTGTTCTTTATTCCTGCTGATCTGTTTCTTGTTCGGAAAGTTCCAGATCTTCGATTCCATCTCCCTCGGATTTTGCTCCGTCATCCCGCACCTTCGCGATGCTTGCTACGCGGATATCAGAATCCGGATCGATGTTCATCAGCTTGACACCAGAAGTGTTCCGGCCGATCACGGAAATATCCTCTACGGAAATACGGATCACAACCCCCTCGTTCGTGATCATCATAATGTCATGGTCATCGTGTACCAGCTTTGCACCTACGATATCACCGGTCTTTTCGGTGATCTTGTAACAGAGCACACCTTTACCGCCACGGTTCTGTGCCGTGAACTCCTCGATCGGGGTCCGTTTGCCCATACCATTCTCAGAAACGATCAGAAGCTTTTCACCCTGGGTATCCATCTGCATGCCGACTACTTCATCGCCTTCATTCAGCTTCATACCGATCACACCCATGGATACACGGCCGGTTACGCGCACATCGGTCTCATGGAAGCGGATGCACTGTCCCTTCTTCGTTACCAGGAAGATATCTTTCGTATTATCGGTTGCCTTTACTTCGATCAGTTCATCATGTTCCTTCAGCACGATTGCCTGAAGACCGTTCTTGCGGACGTTCTCGTATTCCTTTACCGGAGTCTTCTTGACCATGCCGCCGCGGGTTGCCATGAACAGATAATCGGTCTCATGGTATTCCTTCACCGGAATGATCGCTGTGATCTTCTCCTCCGGCTGCAGCTGCAGAAGGTTAATGATCGCGGTTCCGCGCGCGGTTCTGCTGCCTTCTGGGATTGCGTAAGCTTTCAGGCGGTATACGCGGCCTTTGTTGGTGAAGAACATAATGTAATTGTGAGTCTTGGTCAGGAGCAGGTCTTCGATGTAATCTTCATCGATCGTCTGCATGCCCTTGATTCCCTTACCGCCGCGGTTCTGGTTCTTGAAATTATCGACGCTCATGCGCTTGATGTAGCCAAGCTTGGTCATCGCCACGATGGTATTCTCATTCGGAATCAGATCCTCCATGGACATATCAAACTCGTCAAAGCCAATGGCGGTCTTACGGTCATCGCCGTACTTGTCAGAGATCACAAGGATTTCCTCGCGGATCACGCCTAACAGCTTTTTCTCGTCCGCCAGGATTGCCTTTAATTCCTCAATCTTTGCCATCAGGTCTTTGTATTCGTTTTCCAGCTTCTCCCGTTCCAGACCGGTCAGTGCACGCAGACGCATGTCTACGATTGCCTGAGACTGGGCATCGCTGAGTCCGAAGCGCTCCATCAACTGCTGCTTTGCAATCTGGACATTCTCAGAACCACGGATGATGCGGATGACCTCATCGATGTGGTCTAAGGCGATCAGCAAGCCCTGTAAGATGTGGGCACGCTCTTCTGCTTTATTTAAATCGTATTTTGTTCTTCTGGTAACAACATCTTCCTGATGACGCAGATAGTAAGTCAGCATCTCAAGCAGATTTAATACTTTTGGCTGGTTATCGACCAGAGCCAGCATGATGACACCAAAGGTATCCTGCAGCTGGGTATGCTTTAACAACTGGTTTAAGATCACGTTTGCGTTGACGTCACGGCGCAGCTCAATGACAATGCGCATACCCTGACGGTCAGACTCATCGCGCAGATCAGTAATTCCGTCGATCCGTTTTTCCTTGACCAGCTCTGCGATCTTCTCGATCAGTCTTGCCTTGTTTACCAGATACGGAAGCTCAGTCACTACAATACGGCTCTTACCGTTCGGCATCGTCTCGATATCGGATACTGCACGTACCCGGATCTTGCCGCGTCCGGTGCGGTAGGCTTCCTCAATGCCTGCTTTTCCAAGGATCGTTGCTCCGGTCGGAAAGTCCGGGCCTTTTACGATCTCTAAAATTTCTTCCAGGGTTGTGCCGCGGTCTTCCTCGATACGGTTGTCGATCAGCTTTACGACAGCACCAATGACCTCACGCAGATTGTGAGGCGGAATGTTGGTTGCCATACCAACTGCAATACCGGTAGTACCGTTCACTAACAGGTTCGGATACCGGGCCGGGAGCACAACCGGCTCTTTCTCTGTCTCATCGAAGTTCGGTATAAAATCAACGGTATCTTTTCCAATGTCAGCCAGCATCTCCATGGAGATCTTGCTTAAGCGGGCCTCGGTATATCGCATCGCAGCCGCACCATCGCCATCCACGGAACCAAAGTTTCCATGACCGTCTACCAGCGGATAACGGGTAGACCATTCCTGTGCCATATTTACAAGAGCTCCATAGATAGAGCTGTCACCATGCGGGTGATATTTACCCATGGTATCGCCGACGATACGCGCGCATTTTCTGTGTGGCTTATCCGGTCCATTATTCAGCTCGATCATGGAATAAAGCACACGGCGCTGAACCGGCTTTAAACCGTCCCGCACATCCGGCAGGGCACGGGACGCGATAACGCTCATGGCATAGTCGATATAGGATTTTTCCATCGTGGATTTCAAATCTATATCGTGAACTTTATCAAAAATATTTGGTTCCATATTGTTCTCCTTGTTGTCTCATTGTTACGGTTGCATATCCGTCCGGCATCCTGCAGAATGCTGTAGGCCATGAACAGCTGCCTGCTGCCCAAAGCCTTGCACTGCCCAGTTAGATGTCCAGATTCTGTACATATTTTGCGTTTGCCTCGATAAACTCACGGCGCGGTTCAACCTGGTCACCCATTAAGGTGGTAAAGGTCAGATCCAGCTCGGATGCCACATCGTCGTCCATGTTGACACGAAGCAGGATACGGCGCTCCGGATCCATGGTGGTCTCCCAGAGCTGCTCTGCATCCATCTCTCCCAGACCTTTGTAACGCTGAATTTTATTGTTATTGTCTCGTCCCACTTCTTTGATGATCGAAGCCAGTTCTTCATCACTGTAAGCGTACCAGATCTTTTTATTCTTTTCCAGTTTGTATAACGGCGGCTGTGCCAGGTATACATGCCCCTGCTTGATCAGCTCTGGCATGAAGCGGTATAAGAAGGTCAGCATCAGGGTACTGATATGGGCTCCGTCTACATCCGCATCGGTCATGATGATGATCTTGTGATAACGCAGCTTGGAAATATCGAAATCGTCATGGATTCCGGTTCCGAATGCCGTGATCATCGCCTTGATCTCCGCATTGGCATAGATCTTGTCCAGTCTTGCCTTCTCCACATTTAAAATCTTACCGCGCAGCGGCAGGATCGCCTGGGTATCTCTGGAGCGGGCTGTCTTCGCAGAACCGCCTGCGGAGTCTCCCTCTACGATAAAGATCTCACATTTTTCCGGATCCTTGTTGGAACAGTCTGCCAGCTTGCCCGGAAGTGCCATTCCCTCTAATGCAGTCTTTCTTCTGGTTAAGTCACGGGCCTTTCTCGCTGCGGCACGGGCACGCTGGGCCAGAACAGATTTCTCGCAGATGGTCTTGGCTGCAGCAGGATTCTGCTCTAAGAAGTAAGTCAGCTGCTCACTGACGATGCTGTTTACCGCTCCCATGGCCTCGCTGTTTCCAAGCTTCTGCTTGGTCTGGCCCTCAAACTGTGGCTCCTCGATCTTGATGCTGACGATCGCAGTTAAGCCCTCACGGATATCTTCACCGCTTAAATTCGGCTCGCTGTCCTTTAACAGCTTATTCTTGCGGGCATAATCGTTGATGGTCTTGGTCAGCGCATTTTTTAAACCAGCCAGATGGGTACCACCCTCCGGGGTATTTACGTTATTTACGAAGGTATAGATGTTCTCGGTATAAGAATCGTTATGCTGCATGGCAACCTCAACAAACACACCGTCTCTGGTGCCTTCACAGTAAATCACATTATCGTAGAGCGCTGCCTTGCCCTTGTTTAAGTAGGTAACAAATTCCTGGATACCACCCTCATAATGGAATACTTTTTCTTTCTTTTCTTCCCGGTCGTCACGCAGGGTAATCTTTAATGCCTTGGTTAAGAACGCCGTCTCCTGAAGACGGATACGCAGGATATCGAAATCATATACGGTCTCCTCGAAAATTTCCGGGTCTGGCAGGAAATGAACTTCGGTTCCGTGTTTGTCCGCATCACATTCCCCGACTACCTTTAACGGATACATCACCTTGCCACGCTCATAGCGCTGCTGGTAAATCTTGCCATCCTGATAAACACGCACTTCCAGCCAGGTAGAGAGGGCATTTACAACCGACGCGCCTACACCATGCAGACCACCGGATACCTTGTATCCCCCACCGCCGAATTTGCCGCCGGCATGAAGGATCGTAAAGACAACCTCTACCGCAGGAATACCGGCTTTTTTCTGAATGCCGACCGGAATGCCGCGACCATCATCCAGTACCGTGATGGAATTGTCTTCATGGATCGTGACGTCAATTCTGTCACAGTAACCGGCCAGCGCTTCATCTACCGCATTATCTACAATCTCATAAACCAGGTGATGAAGTCCCCTGGACGAAGTGCTGCCAATATACATACCAGGTCTCTTCCGGACCGCTTCCAGCCCTTCCAGAATCTGAATCTGGTCTGCTCCGTATTCTGCACTCATGTTATTTCCTCCTAGTCAAAAAATATATCTATAACCTGTCTATCGTCAGTTTTCACTGGTCACGGTTCCATTTACCACGCGAAACAGCTTATCCATCTGAAAACGGTTGTTTACAAAATCTTCCAGTCCGGTACAGGTGATCATCGTCTGAATATGATCGATCGCAGACAGAAGATGGTTCTGCCGCTCCCCGTCCAGCTCAGAAAGCACATCATCCAGTAAAAGGATGGGATAATCGCGCACCAGCTTTTTTACAAGCTCAATCTCTGCCAGCTTTAACGACAACGCCGCAGTGCGCTGCTGTCCCTGGGAACCAAATTTCCGGATATCGATATCACCGATGTAAAAACCAATGTCATCCCGGTGCGGACCCACCAGGGTTGTCTTCTGTTTCACATCCTGGCTGCGGCTTCTGGCGATGCCTGCTTCCAGCTCCTCTGCCTGGGAATTGGGATCGTACACGATCCTTAAGTTTTCTTTTCCGCCGGACAGCTTCTGGTGAATCTCAGAAATGATCTCATTGAGCTGTCCGATAAATTCTTCCCGGAAGCGGATCACTTCTTTTCCATACTGGACCAGCTGCATATCCCACACATCCAGGGTTTCCTCATATTCCGGATGAAAGAACAGCTCTTTCAGAAGCTTATTCCGCTGCAGCAGGACCCGGTTGTAGGACACCAGGGAGTGCACGTAAAGCTTATTTAACTGGCACAATTCCAGGTCAATGAATTTGCGCCGCTCCGCCGGACCGTTTTTGATCAGGTTTAAGTCCTCCGGTGAGAAAAACACCACGTTCACAATCCCAAACAGCTCACTGGCTTTCCGGATGGGAATCCCGTTGATTGCCACGCCCTTTGCCTTATTTTTCTTTAAATGCATATCGATGCGGTACGGGACATCCCGTTTGCGCACCGTAAGCTTAATATGGGATTCATCATTCTGGAACCGGATCATCTCCCGGTCCTTGCTGCCGCGGTGTGATTTGGTGGTGCAGCAGACATAGACCGCCTCTAAAATGTTCGTCTTTCCCTGGGCATTGTTCCCGTAAAGAATATTGGTACCCGGAGAAAACTCCATATGTAATTGATCGTAGTTCCGGTAATTCTGAAGCTCAATGGACTCTATTATCATAATTCGATCCGAATGGTCTCTCCCTGATACGTTACTTCATCTCCTGCATGAAGCTTTTTTCCTCTCTGGTACTCTACGCTGCCGTTTACTTTTACCAGTCCGTCCTCGATCGCATACTTGGCATCGACACCGGATTCGCAAAGACCAGCTGCCTTTAAGGCCTGGCCAAGCTTGATATATTCATCTCTCAGTTTAATGATTTCCATAATTTTCCTCTCTAAACCTCTGTTTGCTCTGTTTCATATCCATTTATACGCTGCTGCTCATGCCTTGCGCAAACAACAACAAATTTTTCCAATGCTTCCCAGCACCCTGGCATCTCACGGTTTTATGCTTCATTGATAAAGTTTACAGGCAGGATCAGATAAATATAGGTTCCTTCTTCATCCTTGATAAAGCATGGGGACTTCGGGTTCATCATATAAAGCTCCACATCCTCATCGTCAATGACACGAAGCGCATCCAGCAGGAATTTCGGATTGAATGCGATCATGATGTCTTTACCGGATTTGTGTGCCGGAACATTGGCATTCATGGAACCAAATGCTGACTTCACCTTCATATTAACATTATTATCTTCCACGTTCATGATGATCGGTTTGCGGTCACTGTCGCGGATCAGGATCATCGCGCGATCGATATTATCCATGAAATCACGTTTGTTGATCTTCACACGCGTTTCGTAATCACTGGAAAGCATATGGTCAATCTTAAAATATTCTCCATCGATCAGACGGGAAACCACAATGGTATCATCAAATTCGAATAAAATATGATTTTTGCTGAAATAAATAAGAACTTCTTTTTCATTGTCACCAGTCAGGATCTTACTGATCTCAGAAAGTGTTTTTCCCGGAACTATAACCTTATGGTTATCATAATGTTCTTTCAGCTGAATATTGCGAATGGAGATCCGGTGTCCGTCCAGGGAAACCACCTTGAGAAAATCATCTTTTACCTCCAGAAGTTCGCCTGCCATCATCTTATTGCTGTCGTTTGGTGAGATAGAAAAAATGGTCTGACGAATTGCTTCTTTTAAAGTAAACTGGCTCAGACTGATATGCTGGTCGCGCTCAATGTAAGGAAGATAGGAAAATTCCTCGCCATCCCGGCCCTGAATATTAAATACTGCATTCTCACATTCAATGATTGTATTGAAATGATTATCAGAAGTAATCGATACCGGAGTATCGCCATCTGGAAGTTTTCTGATAATTTCAGAAAAAAGTTTTGCTTCCAGTGCAATTTTACCGCGTTCCAGAATAGAACCTTCTACTTTTGTCTCAATTCCCAGTTCCATATCGTTGCCGGTAAGTTTAATTTCATTGGTATCGGCATCGATCAGAATGCATTCAAGGATGGACATGGTCGTTCTGGAAGGAATTGCTTTGGATACAATATTGATTCCATTGAGGAGAGCATCTTTCTTAAATTCGAGCTTCATGTTGATAACTTCCTTTCTGTCGGTTCAGAGTCTTTTTAAAGATATATAAAATAAAATTTCGTCGTAATCGTAGTAGGGCGTGTGGATTTGTGTAAAAGCCGGTTCAGCCCAGAAAATCAGCAGAGTTTTCGACGTGAATAAGGCTGTTGAAAACTCTTCTGAAACTTCTGGAATACCAGGCGGTTATCCACATGTGAAAAAATGACAAAATCGGGCGAAAAAAATGTCCACAGACTGTTCACACGGAATCCACGCGTTTTCCACAGAAAAATGTGAATAAGTGGGAAGCGGGATCGCACCATGTTTTATGTTAACCGATTCATGCATTATGTTAACCAGATATTACTGCGGACTGATTTTTTTCTTCAGAATGTCAATCGTATTCTGAAGGGAAGGATTCTTTTCCAGATCTGCGCTGATCGTTTTGATTCCATGAAGAATCGTGGTATGATCACGGCCGCCCAGTGCCTTACCGATATTTTGCAGACCGGTTTCTGTCATAGTACGGCACAGATACATCACGATCTGGCGCGGATAAACAATTTCTTTGCTTCGTTTTGCAGACATGATATCAAGCGGGGTGAGGTTAAAATGATCGGCAACGATCTGAATGATGAATTCCGGAGTAACTTCCTGCTTGTCGCCTGGGGCAATGATATCTTTTAATGCTTTTTCAGCCAGTTCGATGTCAATCTCGCGATTTTTTTCCAGCTTGGAAAGTGCAACGATCTTGGTAAGGGCGCCTTCCAGCTCACGGATATTGGATTTGATGTTGGTTGCAATATATTTGATTACTTCATTATCTATATTGTAACCTTCCATCTCTTCTTTCTTTCGAAGGATCGCCATTCGTGTTTCGTAATCCGGAGACTGGATGTCTACGGTCAGACCCCACTCAAAACGGGAGCGGAGACGTTCTTCCAGAGTCTCGATTTCTTTTGGCGGTTTATCCGATGAAATAATGATTTGTTTTTTTGCTTCATGCAGTGCATTGAATGTGTGGAAAAATTCTTCCTGCGTACTTTCCTTACCAATAATGAACTGGATATCATCGATCAAAAGGACATCATTGTTGCGGTATTTTTCGCGAAATTCCGTGGTGGAAATGTTGTTCTTATTACGGATCGCATCGATCAGTTCATTGGTGAACTTTTCAGAAGTAACATAAAGGATCTTGGCCTTCGGGTTGTTTTTCAGGATAAAGTTTGCAATGGAATGCATCAGGTGTGTTTTTCCAAGACCTACACCTCCGTAAATAAAAAGAGGGTTGTAGATTTCACCCGGAGATTCAGCAACAGCCAGGGATGCCGCATGTGCCAGATTGTTGTTGGCTCCGACAACGAAGGTATCGAAGGTATATTTGGGATTTAAGTTGGCATTTTGCAGTGTGGACAGGCTTACCGTGTTTGTATTGTTCTGGATCAGCTGGTTTGCAGAAGCTGGTTCCGGAACAATATCTTCCTCCACAAGAAACTGGACGGTGTCACACTTGATGCCGGTAACTTCTTCAATGGATACCTTCAGCATGACGCTGTATTTCTTCTTAATATATCCGAGAAAATTGGCATCTGGAACGATGATCTTCACAATATTTCCCGGCTGCTCTAAGGCATAGACCTCTAACGGGAGAAGCCAGGTATCGAAGGAGACATCGGAGATCTCATATTCTTCTTTTAAAAATTTCAGTATATCGTTCCATTTTTCTTTCAGTGTTTCTAACATTATTTCCGTCTCCTGTACTTAATCTATACGGGTGGCTGCAGTGTGACCATGATGATAATCATAATATATCCACAGTTTGTGTGGAAAAAAATGGGCCTGTTTGTGGATATGCGAGAGCACCCAATCTAGAAACATTGTATACCATAAACGGCTGATTTTCAATGAAAACCGAAAAATCTTCGCCGTTTTGTGAAAATTATCAACAGACTTATCCACAACTTGTGGATAACTTATTCACAATATCAACAGCTTGTATGTGGGCAGCCTTTTGGGAGCAGCCGTTTTTGTGTGGATTTTGGGGATATTTCTTTTTTAAGAAAAGGCTTGACGAACCCGCATGTTTTCTATATAATTGAGAAGATGTTTAATTAAAATAGTCGTAATGTGTTCAATCAAATAAGCGATGTAAAGAAGGAGGTGCCGCAACATGAAGATGACTTTCCAGCCGAAGAACAGACAGAGATCCAAAGTTCATGGCTTCAGAGCTAGAATGAGTACTCCAGGTGGAAGAAAAGTATTAGCTGCAAGAAGAGCAAAGGGAAGAGCGAAATTATCCGCTTAATGAGTTAAGGTCACAAGAAATTGTGACCTTTTGTATTTTGTATTACCTGGTATACAGGATCAGTATGGTGGTAGCAGAAAATGAAACGATTTCCGAGCATTAAGAAGAATTCTGATTTCCAGGCAATTTACCGCACTGCGAAATCCTATGCCAACAGACAGTTGGTCATGTATGTAAAAAAGACCGGAGAAGCCCAGTCAAGGATTGGGATATCGGTGAGTAAAAAAGTTGGAAACAGTGTGGTGAGACATCATCTGGCCCGGCTGGTGCGGGAGAGTTTCCGACTGAACAGGAACACATTAGAAGAAGGATTAGACATCATCGTGGTAGCGCGTGCTGCCGCAAAAGACTCAGATTATAAGACAATTGAGCGTGCATTTATGCACCTGTGCGGACTGCATAACATAATAAGAGAATCGAAGTGAGAATATGATCAGCAAAATTTCAGATTTGATGAAAAAGCTTCTTATATTAATGATACGCGGATACCAGATCTTTTTATCCCCGTTGAAAACAAGAACTCACTGTATTTACACGCCTACGTGTTCCCAATACGCCATTGAGGCACTTACCAGGTACGGCGTGGTGAAAGGTTTATGGTTGTCTGTGAAGAGGATACTCCGGTGTCATCCATGGGCAGAAGGCGGTTATGACCCAGTTCCGTAACACATGAGGAGGTAGCAGATTGGATTACTTAGTATTAACAAAGGTTCATGGGGCGATTCTTGGTCCGATTTCCCAGATCCTGGGATGGATCCTGAATATACTGGTTGAGTTTACCAATTCCTTTGGTATTCTGAATATCGGTTTATCCATTATTTTATTTACCCTGGTTGTGAAAATACTGATGTTCCCATTGACGATCAAGCAGCAGAAGGCTTCTAAGCTGATGGCTGTCATGCAGCCTGAACTTCAGGCCATCCAGGCGAAATACAAGGGCAAAACAGACAATGACTCCATGATGAAGATGAATGTGGAGACGAAAGCTGTTTATGAGAAATACGGCACATCCATGACTGGAGGATGTCTCCAGCTCGTGATCCAGATGCCGATCCTGTTTGCGCTGTATCGCGTGATCTATTGTATTCCGGCTTATGTAATGCCGATCAAGGAGCATTTTTTGAATGTGGTTTATGCGCTGACCGGAAGTTCTTCCGCGTCTGCCCTGACAGAGGGGGCAGCAGCAAATCTGCTGCAGTTTGCAACGGATCACAATATTGCATTGACGGGTGTTAACCCGATCGGAGATCTGACCGGAGTGAGCGGTGAGGCTCTGGCCAACAAAATGGTCGATATCCTTTACAAGCTGAATCCGGCCCAGTGGGGAGAACTGGCACAGGCTTTCCCAAATGCAGCGTCTGTTATTTCAGACAATGCAGCTACGATTGAGAAGATGAATACCTTCCTTGGTATTAACCTGTCATCCAATCCGTTTAACGGAAGTTTCGTTCCAAACCTGGCATGGCTGATCCCGATCCTTGCAGGTCTTACCCAGTATGCCAGCACCAAATTAATGATGGCAACCCAGCCGAAGAAGACAAACAACGGGGAAGATATGAGTTCCCAGATGATGCAGAGCATGAACGTTACCATGCCGCTTATGTCTGTATTTTTCTGCTTTACCTTCCCGGCAGCAATCGGTATTTACTGGGTAGCCAGCAGTACGTTCCAGCTTTTGCAGCAGCTGATCGTAAATACTTACCTGAGCAAGGTAGATATGGATGAGCTGATCCGCAAGAACGTGGAAAAGGCAAACAAAAAACGTGCGAAAAAAGGTCTTCCGCCGCAGAAAGTCAATCAGAATGCAACTGCAAACTTAAAACACATGGAGGCTGTTGCAGCGAAGGAAGAGGCAGAGCGTGCAGAGAAGCTCGAGAAGAGCAAAAAACAGGTGGAGCAGTCTACCAGTTATTACAACAAAGACGCGAAACCGGGAAGTCTGGCTTCCAAGGCAAATATGGTTGCCAGATATAACGAAAAACACAATAATAAATAAGGGGGTAACACCATGGATGGGAAGATTACAATCTCTGCCAGTACATTGGACGAGGCAATCACAAAAGCATTGATTGAACTGCAGACGACCAGTGAGCATCTTCATTACGAAGTTGTGCAGAAAGAGAGTGCTGGTCTGCTTGGCATCTTTGGTAAGAAACCCTGCATCATCCGTGCTCACGTGATGACTGAGGCGGAGGAGAAGGAACTGGCTGAGGCAAAGAAGCTGGAGGCAAAAAAAGCCGCAGAAGCCAAAAAGGCTGAAGAGGCGAAAAAAGCGGAAGCTGCGAAGCAGGCTGAAGCAGCGAAGAAAGCCGCACAGGCCGAGGCTGACAGAAAAGCGGAAGCAGCCAGAAAGGCTGAAGCGGAGAAAAGAAAGAAGGCAGAAGCAGTATCTGCAGCGAAAACTCCGGTTTCCGAAAAAGCAACAACCAGCCGTGAGGCAGCTGCACCAGAGGCAATACAGGAGATTGCTGCAGAAGAAATGCCGAAGAAGGCTTCTGTAAAGATCAATGAAGAGGCTGTAAAAAAAGCAGCGAAAGAATTTCTGGATCAGGTATTTGGTGCAATGGGAATGCAGGTTTCGATCGATACCACATACAATGCCAGTGACCGGGAACTTCTGGTTTCCATGGAGGGTGACGATATGGGAATCCTCATTGGAAAACGCGGACAGACCCTGGATTCTTTACAGTATCTGGTAAGTCTTGTAGTAAATAAAGAAACGGAAGGTTATCTGAGAGTAAAGCTTGATACCGAAAATTACCGTGAGAGAAGAAAAGAAACGCTGGAAACTTTAGCGAAGAATATTTCTTATAAGGTAAAGCGCACCAAGCATCCGGTCTCTTTAGAGCCGATGAATCCGTATGAGAGAAGAATCATTCATTCTGCGCTTCAGAATGACAAATATGTCATGACCAGAAGCGAAGGGGAAGATCCGTTCCGTCATGTGGTTATTTCTTTAAAGAAAGAAGTCCCGGCAGGCGGCGGAAGAAAAGAGCGTTATGGTTCCCGCCGCGATAATCGTGGAAGAGGAAGAAACGCGGAAAACAAAGCGCCGAAGACAGAGGCTCCTGCAGAGAAAAAAGAAGCAGAAGCGCCAGGTGCGGAAGCGTAAGATAACTGTATGAATACAGGCGGGTGTCTGGTAGTGGTTTGGCCACCACCTGGCACCCGTTTTGTATTGGATTGTCATAGTAAGGAGGCATCAGCGGTATTCCGCTGGTTAAATTTAATCGTTTGTTTTTGGGCTGGTTTTGCCTGAAGCCAGTCGGAGGAAATTATGCTGAAAGATAGAAGTGCAGATACGATTGCGGCGATTGCAACCGCAATGAGCAGTTCCGGAATCGGAATTATCCGTGTGAGTGGAGACGATGCAATTTCGATTGTGAACCGGATTTTTATGAGCAAAAGAGAACATTTTGATTTGAATACGGCACCATCCCATCGGATTTATTATGGTATGATTCATGATGGAGAAGAAATTCTGGATGAGGTATTGGTGATGCTGATGCGGGGACCGCACAGCTATACTGCAGAAGACACAGTGGAGATAGACTGCCACGGTGGTGTCCTGATTATGAAAAAAATACTGGAAACAGTAATCAAATATGGAGCGAGACCGGCAGAACCGGGAGAATTTACCAAACGGGCATTTTTAAACGGACGGATCGATCTGTCCCAGGCAGAAGCGGTCATGGATGTGATCAATGCCCAGAATGATTATGCAATGAAAAGTTCTGTCAGTCAGTTAAAGGGATCGGTATCCAGAAAAGTCAAAGAACTGAGGGATCAGATCCTGTATCAGATTGCATTCATTGAATCGGCCCTGGATGATCCGGAACATATTTCCCTGGATGGATATGAGGAATCTCTGCTGGAAAAACTGAATCCTATGATGAAGGAAGTGGAGCGCCTGGTCCGTTCCGCAGATAATGGAAGAGTGATTTCAGAGGGAATCCGTACGGTTATCCTTGGAAAACCAAATGCAGGAAAATCTTCTTTGATGAATGTGCTTCTGGGAGAAGAGCGTGCAATTGTAACGGATATTGCCGGAACAACCCGTGACACGTTAGAAGAGCATATCCGTATGCATGGAATCAGCCTGAATGTCATCGATACGGCAGGAATTCGCGAAACGGATGATGTGGTGGAGCAGATTGGTGTGACGAGGGCGAAACTGGCAGCAGATGAGGCGGATCTGATCATTTATGTGGTAGATGGATCCCGTCAGCTGGATGAAAATGATGCACAGATCATGGAGCTGATCCGCGACCGGAAAGCGGTAGTGCTTCTGAATAAGACAGACCTGGATACCGTGATTTCTGAGGAACTTTTACAGGAAAAGACCGGAAAAACCGTAATTTCTGTTTCAGCAAAAGAAGAGACAGGTATTGACAAACTGGAAAAAACAATCCAGAATCTGTTTTATGAAGGAGACATCGATTTTAATGATGAGATCCTGATCACCAATGTACGCCACAAGACTGCGCTGCAAAATGCATGGAACAGTCTGGGCATGGTAAAGCAGAGCATTGAAAATCAGATGCCGGAGGATTTTCTGACCATTGACCTGATGGACGCCTATGAGCAGCTGGGAACCATTACCGGTGAAGCAGTTGAAGATGATCTGGTCAATGAGATTTTCAGCAAATTCTGCATGGGAAAATAAAATGATGCCAAATACGTCTGCCAAAACGTTTATTTGTGGTGGTGCACCTGACTGGCAGGCGTATGCAGGTTTAGATAAGAAAGCTGGAAGGAATAGAGAGTATGCCATACTTAGAAGAATCGTATGATATTGTGGTGGTCGGTGCAGGACATGCCGGATGCGAGGCAGCGCTGGCCTGCGCAAGACTGGGGCTTGAGACGATTGTGTTTACGGTCAGTGTAGACAGTATTGCCCTGATGCCCTGCAACCCGAATATCGGAGGAAGCTCCAAGGGACATCTGGTCCGGGAACTGGATGCATTGGGCGGAGAAATGGGAAAAAATATTGATAAGACCTTTATCCAGTCCAAAATGTTAAATGAATCAAAAGGACCTGCAGTTCATTCCCTGCGTGCGCAGGCGGATAAACAGGATTACAGCAGACAGATGCGCCGTACACTGGAGAATACCGAACATTTAACCATTCGCCAGGCGGAAGTATCAGAAATTCTGGTGGAGGATCACAAGATTACCGGGGTGAAGACGTATTCCGGAGCGGTTTATCATGCAAAAGCCGTGGTCCTGGCAACCGGAACTTATTTAAAAGCACGTTGTATCTATGGTGACGTTAGCAATGCAACGGGGCCAAATGGTCTGCAGCCGGCGAACCATCTGACCGATTCCCTGATTGCAAACGGAATTGAAATGTTCCGTTTTAAGACCGGTACTCCGGCGCGTGCGGATCGGCGAAGCATTGATTTTTCCAAGATGGAAGAGCAGTTTGGAGATAAGCGGGTTGTTCCGTTTTCCTTCTCTACAGATCCGGAATCGGTACAAAAAGACCAGGTTTCGTGCTGGCTGACTTACACAAATGAAGAGACCCATCAGATTATCCGTGATAATTTGGATCGTTCTCCGTTATTCTCCGGGGCAATTGAAGGAACCGGACCGCGTTACTGTCCGTCAATCGAGGATAAGGTGGTGAAATTCCCGGACAAAACGCGTCATCAGGTATTTATTGAACCAGAGGGTCTCTATACGAATGAAATGTATCTGGGCGGCATGTCGAGTTCCCTGCCGGAAGATGTCCAGTATGCAATGTACCGTACTGTCCCAGGGCTGGAGCATGTAAAAATCGTGCGGAATGCATATGCCATTGAATATGACTGCATCAATGCACGTCAGTTAAAATTGTCGTTGGAGTTTAAGGCAATCAGCGGGTTGTTCAGTGGCGGACAGTTTAACGGAAGCTCCGGATATGAGGAAGCAGCAGTGCAGGGCTTTATGGCAGGCGTGAATGCAGCTATGAAGGTACTGGGAAGAGAACCGGTCATTCTGGATCGTTCCCAGGCATACATTGGTGTTCTGATCGATGATCTGGTTACTAAGGAAAATCATGAGCCATACCGTATGATGACGTCCCGCGCTGAATATCGTTTGCTTTTGCGTCAGGATAATGCAGATCTGCGTTTGCGTGGAATCGGTCATGAAATCGGCCTGGTAGATGACGAAACTTATGAACAGGTTCTTCAGAAGGAAAAAGATATTCAAACAGAAATAGAGCGGTTGGAGAAAACAACGGTAGGAGCAAATCCAAAGATTCAGACATTTTTGGAGAGTCATGGAAGTACAGCATTAAAGACAGGCGCAACACTGGCCGAGTTAGTGCGCAGACCGGAACTTGATTATTTTATGTTAACTGAACTTGATGAAAAACGGCCAGATCTTTCTTATGATACGGCTGAACAGGTTAACATAAATATTAAATATGAAGGATATTTGAAGCGGCAGCAGCAGCAGGTAGCCCAGTTCAAGAAGCTGGAGAAGAAAAAGCTGGATCCGGATTTTGACTACAGTACGGTAAACAGTCTTCGGCGCGAAGCAGTACAAAAGTTAAATCTGTATAAACCGGCATCGATTGGGCAGGCATCCCGTATTTCCGGAGTGTCTCCGGCGGATATTTCCGTATTGCTGGTGCATCTGGAGCAGATGCGGCACAGTAAATAGAGGGTAATAGATTGCTGTTTCTGAAATGGAATTTTCTGAACTGAAAATTCCGTACAATACAGTTATGGCAGCAGATTTTGCCGAAATTCCACACAGGAGGGATTATGGAACAGATTTTTGTGGATAAAATGAAAGCGGGAACCCTGGAACTGGGGATTACGCTTTCGGAACATCAGATGGAACAATTCTATCACTATTATGAATTATTGATCGAATGGAATAAGGTCATGAATCTGACCGGAATTACAGAACTGGAAGAAGTGGTCAGCAAGCATTTTATAGACAGCCTGGCACTTGTAAAAGCAGTACCTCTTCAGGATGGACGGAGTGTATCTGCGATTGACGTGGGGACGGGCGCCGGTTTCCCGGGAATTCCGTTAAAAATTGCATTTCCAAATTTAAAGATTACATTGCTGGATTCCTTAAATAAAAGAATCAAATTTTTAAATGAAGTGATCGGTCAGCTGGGACTTACGAATGTAGAAACGATTCACGGAAGAGCAGAGGACTTTGGTCAGGATGCAAAATACCGTGAGAAGTATGATTATTGTGTATCCCGGGCAGTTGCGAATGCGGCAACGTTGTCTGAATATTGTCTCCCGTTCGTAAAAGTAGGGGGCGCATTCATCCCGTATAAATCAGGAAAAATTGATGAAGAATTGGAGCAGGGAACCAAAGCAATCGAAAGCCTTGGCGGAAGTATTGCAGATGTAATCCGCTTTGAACTGACCGGAGCAGATGCAGACCGCTCATTGGTGGTAATTGATAAAATCGCGAAGACTGCGAAAAAGTATCCGAGAAAAGCGGGAATGCCGTCGAAAGAACCGATTGGGAAATAACAATATTGCGTAGTAAGTCTCTGTAGATACGGAAACACAAGCCAGCCGGTACAGGAACGCATTTGGGTGAAAATCCTTTTGCTCGTAGGCTGCGCCGCCTATTGTTGGAACTGCGACCCAAACTCGCACGCGCTGCGTGCTCAAACAAGGGTCTCCGTTCCAACGCTATGC
>OGWS01001423.1_pt1 | contig 18921 bp, 18 predicted proteins | sample 1576111 | NCBI WGS metagenome assembly OGWS01 (sample SAMEA3541534, study PRJEB24748) | human gut metagenome | biome: human gut; feature: human-associated habitat; material: faeces | place: China | collected 2012
TGATGCCATACACCTTGTAAGCATGAATTGCGGCTTCCCGCTTTTCTTCAAATGTTCCTCGGTTTTCAAGCACAAGAGAAGATACCAGTGTTTTGCAGCCTTTGCACATGATGATGAATGAATATCCATTTTCATCAATGTAACGGATATTTTCTTTGCTGAAATAACCGCGGTCAAGGATAAAGCCTATCTGCTTATATCCGTACTCCAGGACCTTATCAACCATAAAGGTGAACTGGGATACATCTGTAACAGAACCCGGATACTCTTCATAAAAGAGTGGAATCCGGTTTGTTCTATCCATGGCGATTGATAGATTGAATACTGGAAATCCTTTATCATCCTTGGCTTTTCCAAACTCGACAATGTCGATGTCTCCTGCTTCACTGTTCTTGTTCGTGGAATCATAAGAAACATAAACTCTGCTCTTATGATCGCGCTTGGCATTCCAATCATCCAGGAAGCCAATACACTGATCTTTCGAGATTGTGTTAAGGAGCCGGCTGACCTTAGAATCACTGTATATCGTCATTTTATCTGTCAAAAGAGGATGGGTAAAAGCAAAATCCGGATAGTATTGTCCCGCGTTTTCCTCTTCTATGATCAGGTAAGAAACAAGATCCAGAATCAATCCAGTGTCACTGCCAAAGCGTTTTTTTAACATCGGAATAAGCTTATATTCATTCAGTATTTTCTGAATGATGATGCATGAGCCAATCTTAAGGCAACAGCTCCGATATGCCAATGGTAGCTCTTCTGGTAGTTTTACATCTGGAAAATAGCTTTGAAACTTTTCATTCGGAATCATAAGCGTTGAATCAGAAGAGGATATCTTTCCGACGATAGTTCTTAGCGGTACGGAGTATTGTTTTTCTGGGCGATATTCACTGCCGTATTGATACAGAATGTAGGTTGTAATTCCCTTTTTCTTTGCGATGATTTTACCCTTTATTTCAGGGATTTTGACTGTAGTATTGAGGTACATGACTCCTCCTGTATTTAGTGTAACCGTTGCACTAAATACAGCATATCCGTACAGAAAATACAAGTCTCAAACATCGCATATTGGCTTGCTTTTTATGAAGCAACACCTTGAATTATCGGTTTTAGTGGAACTCAAATGCAGAGTTCACAAGAAAGCAAGTAACTTTATTAACCAACAGAGCAATGATCCGTTCCTAGCGGAACAGCGCTCCGCTCATGCGGAGCGAGTGCTCTGTTTTTGCGGAATATGCACACTACCGAGGTGGTACATTTAATCGAGCTCTTTTATATTTTTATATTGTCTTAGACAATACCTGATTTTAAATATACTCCATTTGAGTTTCATGTAACTTTGTTTTAATTTACTAATTTTTTTTTCTTCCTTATTAACAAATTCAAATCTTTTATTATTACAATAATCAGGTATCATTTTATTCCAAGAAGAATGTAATATTTCACATTCTTCTTTATGATTCAAATAAACCATTAAAAGAATAGTCTGATCATCGTCTACCAAACCGCAATGATTTAACGCATACATTTCCTCTCTGACATAGTCCCACAATTTAAGCCACAATTTGTCTGGTGCAACTATTACTGTTCCCATAACATACACACTCATATTTCTTACTATATCAAAAATAGGACGATTACCATCTATATCTTTACATGCAAATAAACATATTTTTTCAGGAAAATCATATTCCCATCTAAATTCGTCAAAATTACTGCTAACTATTGTTTCTCCTCCGTGGTTATAACCAAAATCAACCCAAGCAATCATTCCATCTGCATACCCCTTGGTCACAGCCTCATGAACGCACCATTCTTTCATAAGCATTACATAATCATATTTAGCATTAATCACTTCTGGATTGCTCGATTGTAATCTGAAATTTTTTTGCAATGTATTTAATGTTTGGTTTTCAATAGATTTAAATAACGTTAAATCTATGTTTTCAATATTTTCGACATTTATTACTTTTGTGTCATTTTCTAGCCCTTTATCTTTTCTAAAGGCTAATATTTCTTGTGCAGTTTGATTATCATCAACAAAAACTATTATTTTGTTTTTTATTGAAGCCCATGCTTTAAAATATTTTAAATAGTCATTATTAGATCTTTTATAATTTACCCATTGAGTTCTATTTATGTCAAAATAACCTGTTACAATTGTTAATTCGTTCATCTTTAATTGACTCCTTCTATTTTATTATAAATACTTATAACCAAAGATTTAACAGCGCTAAAATTTATTATTATTATAACAAAGATACTTATGCCTGAAATTATAAATCCAAATGTATTTGATTTTTGAATAGCAATTATTGATATAAAAATTAGGAATATATGCAAAACATCCTTAATTGAATTTAGGTTAATAGTATACTTTTTTTTCAATCGGATGCTAAGAAATCCCCAAACAGTCAACATTGAAATTAAAGTTGCAAATGCAGCTCCCATAGCATAGAATTTTTGAATAAAAATAATATTTAAGATTATATTCAAAAAAGCTCCTGTTAAACCAGAAACAGCTATTCCAATAGCATCTTTCTTGCTGGTTAATAAATCACATAAGAAGCCGGTTAATCCTTGATATATAGCCGCCATTATTAATAAAGGGGCAATTTTCCAAGCAATATAAAAATCTGATGAATACAGAATTCTTCCAATTATTTCAGAAAATCCTATTAAGATTAAACCTACAATTGACAACATTGATGTATATATTCTATAAATCTTTTTATAAAATTCATTGTCATCTTCTTTTACTGCAGAAACTACCCAAGCCTGAGAAAATATTGTCATTACTGCTACTAAAATATTAGGTATTTTATAGCTCATTGAATATATTCCGTTTTCTGAACTACCGCAAAACCAAGTAATCATGTATCTATCTGATGCTGAAATAATCCACCAACTTATACTTGCAAAAATAAGTGGAATTGAATAATGTAACATTTTTTTTAATAATTTCAAATCTATAAATTGAATTTTTATATTGATTTTATTCCTTAATCCCACCAAAATCCAAATGTCAGGAAAAACAAATCCAACTATATAAGCAATCATATAACCATTAAGACCCAATGGCCAAATCACTAATAAACACACACATAAGCATCCAAAAGTAAATGTGTTAATTATTCCTCCAAAAGCTATTAAATTTAATTTATCTACTCCTTTTGAATAATTTATCAAAAATGTATATAACGAATGAAATATAAATGTTAATAAAACGAATAGGCAATACTTTTTGTCAAATATATTTTGAACAAATAACGTTAAAACAATTGCAAAAAAAACACTAGAAAACCATAAAAATATTCCAGAATTAAATACCGTATTAGTATTTAATTCTTCATCTATTCCGTATCTAAATACAGCATCACCTATATCAAGAGTTAATATTGGAATTAAAAAACTCTCTGTTGTTGAAAGTAAATCAAATATTCCATATTCAGAAGTAGTCAGAATACTTGTGTAAATAGGAATTAAAATAAATGAAAGCATTTTACTTCCAATATTTCCAAGCATTAATAATGATGTATTTTTTATTAATTCTTTATTTTTTTCTTTCATAAAAAATTATTTATCTTTCCTCTACGAACTATAGAATTGTAGGCTATCACATATGGAATAAAAACTAAAGGGCTATCATACATTGTTTCTACAAATCCCGCAATAAGAATTAAAAAAATTATCAAACTACTAAATCTTGAGATTATATTATTGCCATTTTTACTAAGTTGATTCGATAACCAAAGATTAATTCCAACAAAACACGCAAGAAAACACACCCCTCCTTGTATTAGAAAATGCAAAAATTGACAATGAGCATGAGAGGCAACGGCTACACCATTTAATGATGTATACAAATCAACTGACCAATTTGGCACGAGAGGATATACCCAATAACCATATCCCAAAATAGGTTTATTGCTAAACATATATAATGCACTATTCCATATATCAGTTCTTCCAGTAAACGACAAACTCCTATGTAAAATTTTTTCAATTAGAAATGAAAAGTAATTCTGTAATCTAAATACGACTATTGCTATAAGAAAAGCAAACGATGCTACTATGCCCATTTTCACAGATATTTTACTTTTATCATTTTTCACAAAATTCCAAAGAAAAAATAATAAACTTAATGTAGCTGTTAATGTGGCGCTTTTTGACAAAATAGCCGATAAAATTATAATTAATAACAGACATTGCAACCTTCTTTTTTTCTTAGTTTTTATACTATAGTCAAAAGATACACAGATTGCAGGCAAAAACCACTTGAGTTGAGCCGCATAATTATCTAAGAGCCATATTTTTTCATGCTCTCCATTATTAAGCCCGTTTGGATACAAAAGAATTGCTATAAAATTTATATATATAAAAAGCTCAAATCCAATTAGCAGTGCATTCAAACAATTCAATGAATTCTTCTCATAATAATATTCAACAATCAATACTAAGGTAAATATCGCGATAATTTTCATTACCGCAGCATATATCGAATTTTGATTAATAATAGCACTAACTATTGTAATACTAAATGTTAGTAATAATATATTAAAAAACAACGGTGGATATTTTTTTTTGTGCATGTACAATGCTACTATAATAAGTAAATCTATATATCTCCATATCGCTAATACTGCATCTATGTTTGTCATTTTTAATATCTGATTTGACACAAAAAAAGGAACAGCCATAAATAGTATTACTAAAGTTTCTTGCTTAATAGTATAATTTCTTGTATTGCTTATTAACATTTTACCTTCCTATAATGTCGAGCCCTAAAGTATTGATTTTATGGGCTTTTTCTTTAAAAAATATTACCCATCAAAGCAGAACTAATGGTGTACGACAGTCATCATATCCTGTACTGAACAGATATAAAAGGGTACAGCTTATAAAGCATCTTGGTGAAAGGGCTTTTTAAGGCTATAATCCTCTGTTAGCTATGAGGGTGAACCTTCCGTGTCTAATGGGATCCTGTCCCAACTTCCTTCGTCCCACCTGTTCATACACCGAGTGTTTGCCAAGCTTTCTAACAGGGTCGTGCCCTATGGAGTGAACTACCGCAAACTACAGCTCTTGTTTGTTGTTTGATTCTTACTGACCTTATGATTCTGCAAGGTGCGGTTTCCCGCGGACGCTTACCCTGCATCTCTCAACCAGTCGTTTCGTTATGATCCACGTTCCATGGATCTGGGTCAACGGGTTCCTTTCCAGAACCCTGCTCAATTTCAGAAGTTTCTGAACCTCAGCAGGATCCTGGAATACTGCTTTGCTTTATACTTCCTATGCAGCCAGGCTTTCCTTCCTGGATTCTCGCCGGATATCTTTTAACATCTTCCGGGGATCATACTTGATTCCCTTCTTCAAAATCGTAAAGATAATCCTGAGGAGTTTGCAGGCGATTGCTATTAATGACTGCATCTTTTTCAGTGGATTCTGCTCCCTGGTCGTATAATAGACATGCAATTCCTTGAATTCTTCCGCATGTGCTACAGCTGATTTTGCCGCCTGAAACAGCCAATATCTGAGGCGCTTACGCCCTCTGTGACTGATCTTGGTTTCACCCTTATGCTTACCGGAACTGCTTGCCACAAGCCCAAGTCCGCTTAATTTCTGGATCTCCTTTACATCGTCAAATCTTGAAATATCTCCCATTTCTGCCATCATACCGGATAGGGTATTCTCCCCGATTCCACATATCTCCAAAACTTTATCCGTATGGGGAATTTCCAGACATTTTTGATTGATCTGCGTTTCTATCAATGCAAGCTCCGCATCCAGTTCCAGGATTTTTTGAACAAACCACTGTACAACCAGTTTCCCTGTTTCTTTTCCTTCACGGATGCCAATACTCGCCTTGGCGTACTCCAAGATTTCTCCAGCTCTGCTATACCCGCGTCCTCTAAGTTTCGCATTATGCCAGATCTGCCTGATTCCGTCTTCTTTCAAAGCTGCCAGATCATCCGGAAATGGTACCTGTTTCAACAGTTCAAGGCTGAATGTGCCTTCTGTTTTTCCAAGTGCTTCTTTGTACTCTGGAAAATATATTTTCAGTTCCCGGTGCAGTCGGTTGATCGACCAGATCCTGTCCTCATTCAGCTGATCACGAAACATGGATAACCGTCGCAGATCTGCATAAAGTTGCTCTGGAAGATAAGGCATTCCAAAGTTTCCATCTTTTACAAAATTTGCAATCAGCTTAGGATCTTTTGTATCATCTTTCAGCTGGCTGTTATCCTCAATTTCTTTTGTCTGCTTTACTGCATACGGATTTACCTGAACTACGCTGAGTCCATTTGAGATCATCCAGGTCGCAAGGCAGAACCAGTAATGGCCGGTTGGTTCAAGACCAAGAACAATCTGTTTTTTATCGTATTCGGCTGCTATCTTTACTGCCCATTCCTTTGCTTTGCTAAATCCATCCGAATTATTGCTGAATGAAAAAGCGGACTTACTGAGTTATCTGCCTCTGGTGTCAATTGCCCTCAGATAATGTGTTTCACTGCCTACATCGCATCCTAAAATAAGCATGTCATCACAGATAAAACTGAGTTTTGCGTTCTTATCGAACTTCCCTTTGGTTTCCAACTCATGCCAGGTTGAAGCTGTTAAATTTTCTCTGACCACCTCGATTTTCTTCAGAAGCTCCTGCTGTTCAAAAATATTTACATTTGATACTTGATTTTTCTTCTTTGTGCCTTTAAGATTCATGTTAGATACCTCTTGTATTCTTTGGATTTTACTAACGGTCGGGTCAGTAATAATTCAAATTTACTTGAGGTATTTTTTGTGTCAATCTCTTGCCCTATTTAAAGTATACAGGAAGCTTTCTAAAACCCTGTTTATCAAAAATCAATCTATATAATCTAAGTATTAAATACGACATAGCTAAAGAACTTAAAAATATCATAGGAACATATATTAAACACGACCAAGCAATCTGGGGAGATAATCCAAACACTTTTATTCCATAAGTATAAATTACATTATCAAATAAATAAGACATCAAATAAGCTCCGTAAACACTATCAGACAGTAGTACAATAAACTTTTTTAAACGTGATGACTCTAATTTCACATTGATTTTCGTGATAATATTAACAAAAGAAATTGTCATTACAACAACAAAAACAGATGAATATGCTTGCCACTTTCCCCATACAAAATCATTTCCATTAGCAGCTACATAACAAACTATACTCATCGCTAAATCAGAGAAGACAATTAAACAGATACTTATTTTTATACCTAAGCATTCATTTTTTTCTCTAAATAAACATCCAATGTAATAATAAAAAATAGGATATACAGATATCCAGTATTCTGGAAACAATTTATTATAATCGTCAGAAAATAACAATTTTCCGCTTTCAAAGTTAAACCAGTTCAAAGAATCCGGCAAAACCGTTAGCAATATAATTGCTAAAAAAATATATTTTTTGTCTATACTTTTCCAAACCGCATTTAATAAAGGTATAATAATGTATAATCCAATATACATCTCAACATACCACGCATAATTACTACCTTTAAAACACAAAATTTTTATAATTTCATTTAATAAGCTAAGTTGTCCTCTATGGTATATTATTTCTGCAATAAAAATAATAAAACTGCAAAACAAATAAATGATATAGACTTTTTTTAAACCAAGTATATATCCTGATGAAACAGATTTATTTACATTCAAAAAACCTGTTATTACCATAAATATTGGAACACAAATCATAGCAAAGTTTCGCATCATAAGTGCCAAAAATGGTTGGATGCCAACAGTTTTTGTCTGGTATAATCCTTGAAAACTCCAATAATGCAAAAATATTACTAGTAATAGTGCAAATAAACGCAAAAAATCAATCTTAAAATATCGCCTCATAAAAGAATCCTTTATTGTAAAAATAAAATAGAAATGAATCTATTATAAAAGTTTTTAGAATAAAACTTTGTTTCATCATATATGTTCTCATTGGTTTTTTGGCTAGTTCCAAGAGAAATATAATTTTCAAGATGTCTTTTAATATTTTTAATTAAATACTCTGATTCATTATCATAATTTTCATATATATTCTTTTCAATAATACTTATATTTTCAGAATTACAATACTCTAACAATCCACCACTATCCGTAACAATTAGATGTAACCCTGAAATCGATCCCTCAACTGCAACTAATCCCGCAGCCTCCTGACATTTTGAACAAATTACCTGAACATTAGATATTTTATAATATTTGTATAATTTTTCGTTAGGAATATAGCCAGTAAAGACCACTCTATCATTATTATTTCTTATCAATTTTTCCAAATTCAGAACATACGGAGTTTTAACTGATCCTTGAAAATTAGAGGCACCAATGACTAACAATTTCACAGAAATCTTCTTTATACTTAATACTGCTTTTAATAATTCTAAAACGCCTTTTTCTGGAATTAATCTACCACAATATAACACTACAAAGTCACTTTGAGAAAAACCAAGTTGCTTTCGTAAAGTAACACATTCTTCATCAGTAATACACTTTTTAAAATTTATTTCATTAATGCCATTTAAACAAACAAGTTTTTTACAATTTCTAATGTTATCTTTATCATAATAATTGTTCAAAAATCGACTTACCGTAATAATATTGCCAAATACTTGGGCTTCATCTTTTGTAAGTTGAGGTCCCGCCCCATGCAAATGTAAATATAACTGCTCTCTCTTAAAATATTTTTTTAAAAACCTAAAATGTTTATAAACACCATGTTCAACAACTACGACATCTGCATCAATTTCTTTGATAATTTTTTCTATGTCATAATGCATTGGTGTTTTAAAAAAATCTATATTTCCTGTAAGTCTAGCAATTACATAGTTTATAAAATTTATAATTTTTTTCCAAAGTCCTATCCTTACCTTAAAATAATGAAATTCTGTATATTTATATTTTTTAGAAATTTCTTCAATACCTTCACACCATGCACAAATAACAATGAACTTTACTTTTCGCTCTATTTCATTCTGATTTATTAAAAGTGTAAGCAATGTTTCAATTGCACCACCTTTAATATTTGGAACTGGCAATTTACCAGGCAAGATTAAACAAATTTTTTTATATTCATCCTGCATTGATTCAATCCCCCTATTTTCTAACAACATCTCTTGCTATCGTTAGCAATCTTAAATATAAATAAAGTAGGCAAACTTTGTTATCACGCATTAATTCAAATGGAATCTTATCTCTTCCATTAAAGCATTTATCCAAGCCTTTCCAATTAGAGTGTCTTACATCATCGCTAGAACAAATATTCTTTATTTCAATTTTACATTCAGCTTTTCCGACTTTATTTATACAAGCAACCATTGTCTTCATATGATGAATAAGGTTGCCTATATAGAAATTTTCTATTCTTAAAAATGCTTCCTCGTCAAAACCAATCTCTTTAGCAAGTGTTCTCATCTCTGAAACTTGAAATGTAATTCTATCAAATTTATCTTTTTGATACATTTGCGATAAAGACTCTCCATTTAAGCAATAGCAATACCCTGTATCATCACTCATTGCAACCTTTTTTGCCAATGGATAATAATCGAAATCAAATATAATATCCTCACATAAATATTTTTTATCGGGGAATCTCAAATGATTATCTTGAATAATATCCATTGAAAAAAGTATTTTCCATACAGACATCTCAATGTGATCTACGCCGTTAGAAGCCAACATTTTTTTTAAAACCAAGTTCTTAATATCATCTGAATTATCATATACTTTTCCAGCGAACCTATTTTTTCTGACTTCTACATGATTCCCAATAGCTCTCTTAAAGCCTCCAATAACTGTATCTGCACTAGTTTTTTTCATACAATTATACAAATTCTCAATCATTGAAATTTCAACATAGTCATCGCTATCTATGAACACAACATATTTTCCTCTGGCTATGTCCAAGCCAGAATTCCTAGCTCCGCTTAATCCGGCATTTTGTCCATGAACAACAATAACACGAGGATCTATCTTATATTCCAGACACATTTTATTACTTCGATCAACCGATTTGTCATCTACAAGGATAATTTCTAAATTTTTATAGGTTTGGTTAAGTATTGATTTCATGCATCTGTCTAAATAAGGTTCTACATTATAGACTGGTATGATTACACTTATTAATTCTTCCATTTTTTAACCCGCATAAATCTTTCTAAATTCATCCGCCATATTTGCTGCATTTGCTTTTTCTATATCAAGAAATTCTTCTTGTCGGTTTCTATCATAATCCAGACAAGCCTCTAAAATTTTCTTTTTCCATAACGCTATATTTAATTCAATTCTATCAAAATATCTTGAGCACTGTGTTTCTTTTGTAACCTTATCAGAAATTATAGTATAGAGGCCACTAACCTGAGCTTCTAAGGCACACATTGGCAGTCCTTCAAATCTTGATGGCAATACAAATACATCCATCGCACTTAAATAATCTTGTGTATTGGTCACCATTCCTGCAAAAATTACGTTTGTTAATTTAGCATGGTCAACATAATCCTTTAGAATACACTTTTCTTTGTTGCCAATCATTAGAAAAAGGTAACTATCATTGTCTTTAAAAGCATTAATGATTTCAAAAATGAATTCCGGGTTTTTAGGATAAGAAAAATCACTAATATTCCCTATAACGATTTTATTAGTTATCATCATTTCTTCTCTAATCCTTTTTCTCGCATCTTTTTTAAAAGAGAATCTTTCTATGTCAATGCCATTTCTAATGATGTTGACATTATCAGATGTGTTAAACATCCATTCTGCTGCAATGTCAGAACATGCACATCGATATTTGGCTTTTTTAATGATTGGCTTAGCTATTAAGTGTAATAAGTAATTAACTTTTTTAAAATGACCATTAATACCGCTTGAATGTGAATGTACAACAATATTTTCTACTCCAGCATTTTTAGCCGCCAAATAATAAATTAATATTTTCCAAGCTGTATCTGCATGTATATGCACAAATTTATATCTATTATTTTTTAAATATTCTTTAAAAGCTTTATATACCTCATATTGCTTTAAAAATCTACTTTTGCATTCTACTCCACCAACACATCTACTCCCCATACTTATTAAATGCTTATAGATGTCATTTTCAACAAATTTGTCGGAAGAAAAATAATCAAAGATATATTCCTTTTGAAGCTGTTGCTGAACTTCATAGGCTACTGAAAAAGCTCCCCCCTGATTATTAAGATTAGCCTGCATTATTCTTTTTCTATTATCAATATAATCTATGTCTTTCATAATCTGTCTTTAATGCTCCAAGTTGTGACCTTTTTTCTCAAACCTTCATTTGTTCCATTAATTACAGCTTTAATTACAGCAATTTTATTCTGGGCTCTTAAAATACTAGGTAAAATAAAGCTTATAATGAAACCTACGTATCCTTTACAATTATAATTTTCTTTATATCCAATCCTACTATGTTGACCGAGTTTTTTATTCACATAGATAATATTTCTACATGTGTAATAAACTCTCATAGGATTGACATATTTTTTGTAAGAAAATTTTGCAAAATTGGGGTTATGAAAAATCTTACTTACTTTTAGCCAAAAACGTTGTGTTTTCTCATTTTTAGGAACAATCCTCCCAAATTCTTGATTGAGTACCAAATCATTCAACTTTAATATTTTATATCCACTAGCAATCAATCTTTTACAAAAGTCATTATCTACTAAATCAATAAACAGCCATTCATCAAACCCACCTATTTTTTCCCACGCTTCTATAGAAGTGCAACTAGCAGATGTAATACAAAACTCAACAAATTCTTGTTTTGGCTCTTTTGATATATTCATATAATTTCTTCTAATATCAATCACTTGCGGACAGACAATTCCAATATTTTCGTTATTATCTATAGCTGTCCTATACTCATTAACCAATCCATCTGGAATGAGAGAATCCTGGTCCATTGTAAGAACCCAAACATAACCATCATTTTTAGCTTTATTCATTATTCTATTTAGTGCATAGGCGACCCCTTTATTTTCGTTTTCAGAAAATACATCAATCCTAGCATCAGATATGTTATCAAGTTTATCTCCATTATTAAAGACGTATATTTTATCTACTTGTTCTAGAATTTTCTTGATACCATTTTCATATCTATCCCACTGATCTGGATTATAAGTAACTATGCCTGCAGCTATTTTGGTATCACAATTCATATTTTTTTATGCCCTTTAATCCATTTGATAATAATATATTGTATATTTTTCCCACTATAAGTGAGCATATGACAACTAATAAATATCCAATTATTAAATAATACTTCTCATTTATTATCTCATTGCCCATCATTATTACTTTTATAAAATAAATAAATGGAAGATGCCAAATATATAAATAAAAAGATCCGCGTCCCAATATTTTTAGTACATGCAATCCATCTCCAAATTTATTCCAATATCCAACTACAAATACTATCAATGGTGCAAACATGCAGCCCCACAATAACTGAGATTCTCCAAGAATAACTTCTTGAAAGATTTGCGATATTTGTCCTTTATTAAATAAGGAATGAAAATAAGAATACATTATGACTATTCCAATAAAGATAATTGATATACCAATTGCTACCTTTTTACCTTTTTTCATATTAATGAAATTCAAAAAAGATTTTGTTATAATTCCCATGCCAAAAGAAATAAATCCCCGCATTGTAATCGAATTTAAAATAGGAATGTTAATTGAAAAATATTTTATTGATAGTCCTATCATGCACATTATCACTCCGACATAGTAGGCAGGTAGTTGATATTTATCTATTAATTCAATTAAAAAATAACAAAATATATTACATATCAATAACACACTAATATACCACAATGTCTCATTCGGCAAATATTCGTACGAACTACTTATTAAACCAGCATTTAATCCTATTGAACCTATTATTAAATTCCACAAACCAATTTTTCCAAAAGGAACCTCTCTGGTACAAATAATATATATACTCTTCGAAATCGTAGAGAGTATTGTACTTCCTAGTGTCCACGGTACAAATTTCTTAAACCTATCTTTTAGATAATTGTCAATTTCTCTCCTATTGATGCCAAACGTAGTAAACATATTCCTATCCGTGTGTGTTTTTTCAATGTCTTTCACGCTTAAAAATCCAGATATAACAAAAAACATTTCAACCATATTAGCTCCACAAAAGAATGGATCATCCACAGTGAAATTTATATCTGCAAATCTAAGAGGCGTACATAATTGATAATGATGTAGCACAATGATTAATGCAGCACAAAATTTAATTAAATCAATTATTCCATTATACTTTTTATTGGATTCCATTATTCCCTATACTTTCTCGCTATTCCAAATATCCTAATATCATCTATAAAATATCTAGCAAACATACGCCTGGGTTCTTGCAAAAACCTAAAAAACCACTCCAAACCTACATCTTGCATCCATCGTGGAGCTCTTTTTACCTCGCCAGCAATAAAGTCAACGCACCCTCCCATTGTAATTGACATTGGTACCTGATACTTATCCTTATTTTTAGCAATGAATTTTTCCTGCTTAGGGCAACCAAGAAAAACAATCAATATATCAGCTCCACTGTTTTTAATTCTTTCATTAGTTGTTTCTAATTGCTTTTCATTGTTCTCAAATCCAAACGGTGGAGAGTAAGAATCCACTATAGTTAACTTTGGAAGTTTCTTTCTAATGTTATCAGTAGCCTTCTCTAATACATCCTTCCTACCACCAAAAAGAAACACCTTATAATCTTTCTTAATAGCAAGATCAAAGACATCCCATACGAAATCTGTCATACAAACTCTCTCTTTTATCGGTATACCATGTCGCCTAGATAGTTTCACTATTATTTGCCCATCTGCCAGAATCAAATCTGCATTTTCACAAATATCTTTTAGTTCTTTATCATCTTGCATTTTGACAACAATATCTGAATTTGGCGTGACAATATAATGCGTACCTCTAGCTTGTATAAACTGATTGACACACTCCTTAGCTTCTGCAGCAGTCAAATTGTCTATATATGTATTTAAAAATTTTATTCTCTGTGTATTGATCACAGTCCAAAACTCCCTTTAGCTTAAATGATTTTTACCGCAAAGATACTTGTAAAACACGCTCATCATCAGATGGTCAAATACCATATGAATATCCTCTGTTACCTGCATACTCATTACTGGTACGTGAAGTAAAATATCACTCAATTCTTTGAGTTTTCCTCCCGTGTAACCAGTGAGTCCTATAATCTGATTGCCTTGTTCCTTTGCATATTCAACTGCATTTATTACATTCTTAGAATTTCCACTTCCCGAAATTGCCATAACCACATCACCTGGTTCAAGTACACCTCTAAGTTGGAATCTAAATACTTCCTCAAAGCCAATATCGTTAGCTATCGCCATAAGAGTTGCTACATTATCATTTAGACATTGAAACCTGAATTTATCATCAATCCATTCTGATACACCTTTACCAAAATCATTTTGAAAATGCGATGCTGTAGCAGATGAGCCTCCATTACCAAATATGTAAATCCTTTTATGATTTTTCTGTGTCTCCATCAGCAGATTTAAAGCATCATTTATAGCCTCCACATCAAGTTTCTGAAGTGTCTCAATCTCGCAAGCAATATAGCTCTTAATATCATTCTGAAATTCCATACTAAAACTCCTTTAAAATGTAGTTAACTGCATCTCGCAGTGATTCTTTTATTGCAGTAGGAACAACATCATATTTTCCATCCTTGCCAGCTTCACCTGTCAGTACTAAAACAGTTCTCATAGTCGCATTTATGCCAGTTTGTATATCCATAGTAGTATCGCCGATATACCAAGATTGGGATAAATCTATATTATATTTTTCAGCAGCTGCAGTGATCATTCCTATTTTAGGTTTTCTACAGTTACAATCTATCTTTAATTCCGTTATTTCACCCTTATACCCTTTATGAGGGTGATGTGGACAATAATAGATATCATTTACATAAGCCCCCGCTTTACCAAGCTCAGTTTCTAACTTTTTGTGAATTTCCTCAAGTTGTCTTACTGTTACTTCACCTCTGGCTATTACTGGTTGATTTGTGGCTATGATTGCAAGATATTCAGAGCTATTTATATCCTTTATTGCTTCTTCAACTTCTGGCAAAAGCTTAAAATCATTTATATCTCTTAAGAATCCCACATATTCATTGATAGTGCCATCTCGATCTAGGAATATTGCTTTCTGCTTTCTGTCAAGGCACTTAGCATTCCAAATTCCCTTTTTCTGTTCTTCGCAGGCCTTATAAAATCTTTCTGGAGTCCCTACATCCTTGACATATTCAGGTGTACTGTATGCAAAGACCTGTCCTTGTCTCATCAAAGGCCGAACTAATTCAGTTTCATAATCTGTTTTTTGTGGCTTTATTAGCTTACTTAAAAGCTTATATGAAAAAAGTGAAAGACCTGCATTAACACAATTTTTGTAATAATAATCTCTTACATTGTATTTTGAATCTATTCCACTTACACTTCCATCTTTTTCAACAATAAGCAAATCTGAATCAAATGGATGTGCATTTGGGTGTACAAGAAGTGTAACAAGACCATTTTTCTCCTCGTGGTATTCTATAAACCTATCCCAATCCAATTCAAACATTACATCACCAAAAATCAAAATTACGTCCTTGTTACCGATTGCTTCCTTGGCATAATATAGTGCTCCGGCACTCCCAAGAGGCTCATTCTCTCTTATATACGAAATCTGCACACCCCATTTTGATCCATTACCAAAATAATTTTCTATAAGTTCACCTAAATGACCGACTATAAATACAAATTCTTTAATTCCATATTTTTTAAGTGACTCAAGTTGCCACTCCATCATTGGCGTGTCATTTAATTTTAATAAAGGTTTGGGAATTTCATCATGGGTAAGTTCCCTCATTCTGGTTCCCTTGCCACCTGCCTGTATGATTGCTATGTACTCTCTTTTTTTTGTCATTACATACCTGCCTTTACAGCATCTTCCACAGTCTGACGTACAGCCTCGTCAGATGTATACCTCGGTTTCCAACCAGTAGAAAGTACCTTGGAAATATCATAAGAAAATCTAGGGACATCGCCCTTCCACCCTCTGTCTCCACCTGTGTACTTAAAAACAACATTCTTAAGGCCAAGTATATCCACTACTATTTCAGCAATATGTGTTACTGTAGTACTTTCACTCTCTACACTAATATTAAATACTTCTTCGCCTGTCTTAAATTCTTCCGTAAGTTTTATAATAGCTTCTACAAGATCAAGAACATAAATATATGGCTTACATTGTGTACCATTGCCTAATATCTCAAGTTCATTTGGATTTTTCCGGAGTTTTCTGATAAAATCAAACACTGCACCATGTGTAAGACGAGGCCCAATAACATTAGGAAATCTAAAGATGACCACATTCATATCGCACATTGATACATATGAAGAAATAAGTGCCTCTGAAGCAAGCTTTGCTCCTCCGTAGTAAGATACAGGCTTAATACCTCCAGTAGTTTCACTAAGCTTAACATCAAGCATTTCTCCATATACAGCTGAGGTAGATGCAAAGAATAAGTTCTTAATATCAGCTTTTCTCATACCCTCAAGAAGTGCCCTTGTTGTAAGAAGAGTATCATTAAAATCTATTGACGGCTCCTTACCACCCTTCTGAATGTCAGAATTTGCAGCCATATGATAGACTACATCGATCTTGTTTTCAGAAAAAATTTTATCTACATTTGCCTGATTTGCTAATTCAAGCTCATAAAACTTGAAATTATCATTTCCCTTAAGGTGTTCTATATTCTGCTTGCCCATGATAAGCTTGTCAGCAACTATTACCATGTGATTTTTTTTTAGAAGCGCATCACATAAATGACTTCCTATAAATCCAGCACCACCTGCTACTAAAATGTTCATTGTTATATCCATTCCTTTCGCTTCGCTCAGGTATAAACATTATGAAAAAGGTTTCGATACTGAGCAGTTTTTGTTATAGTTAATTTGATAATTAGACATCCCGGTATTAATAGCTCATGCATCCACCCGTTAAGCATTGATATGCAGGTGATTTCTTTCTAAGGATGTAAATACTGTAGATCAAGTTCACTATGTGAGCCTTTTTCTTGTGTTTTATTGCCAGTTTTGGCTTATTTTTCTGTTTTTCAGTATTTTTCTTATATAAAATCCCTATCAGTCATAACGATAGTTGCTCCAGAATTATCCATTTCAAATTCCATTTCTCTCAAATCATCAAGAGCTTTCCTAATACTTTCCTGTTTATCTTCCGGCACATAGAAAAGCATAAATCCAGCACCACCAGCACCTAGAAGTTTACCACCGGTTGCTCCCGCGTTGATAGCTCTATCATAGACGTCATCTATCTGTAGATTAGCAATTCCCGATGCCAAAGATTTCTTTAGCAACCAATTTTCATGAAGTAAATGTCCCATAGCATCTACATTATTTTTCTGTAGTTCATCCTTAAGTTCTCGTGTAATATCACACATCTTCTTTTGGATAGCAGCCTTATTCACAGTTTTTATATTCTGAGATTGTTCTCTTAGGATAGCTGAAGCAGTGTGAGTACCACCTATATAAAACATCATAAGATTATCTTCTAGCTTTTTATAACTCTCAGGATGCATAATTATTGGTTCAACATTCACAAAGCCATTTGGCATAAACTCATAAAATTTCAATCCGCCAAAGGCGGCTGCAAACTGATCCTGTTTGCCAATAGGCTCACCTAATTTTTCTATCTCAACTGCACATGCATCTTTTGCCAACTTATACTTAGAACAATATTCACCAACATATGTGTGAAGTAAATGAAGAAGCGCTACAGTAAATGTCGAAGATGAGCCAAGACCAGTACCTGCTGGAATATCAGCAGAACTTGAAATCTCAACACCCTTTACATTAAAATCCTGAAGACACTGTTTAAATATTCTATGCTGAATTTCATCATAATCTCTAACAATTTCAGTTTTTGAATATTTAAGTACTATCTGATTCTTTTCAAAGTAATTATGTATTGTCAGATACATATATTTTCTTATTGTTGTACTTAATACACATCCTCCATATTTTTCATAAAATGATGGGAGATCACTTCCGCCTCCACAAAAGGATACTCTAAATGGTGCTCTTGTTATAATCATATCTTCATACTCCTTATAAGTTTATTGGGCCAATAAAGCATATGAAATCAAACTATTTATATCTATTTTTTGATAAATATTCTTTCTACATATATTCTATATATAGGATTCAATCATTCATTGTTTATTGCAGTGAATATGGATTCAGCTAGTTTTCGCTTCTGTGAGAAATAGCTTATGCGATTGTTACACCAATCTGATTTAAATCGTGTTCTTCGGCAGCACATAGGTTATTTCTTTTGGTAGTCGAAAGTATACAATTATAAATTACTCGATAGTTATGGTGTACAATAAAAGAATCACTGCTTCTCGATTTTACGGGGCTTTTCTTAGTTCACAAACATCCCCTCAGATTCTGACAATATTGAGATATACATTACTGTCTAATTGAAGGATTTTTTATAGAAATACCTAGCAAATGAACAATACGGCAAGCTATGATATAAAAAATTGGATGTTGGATATGCTTTCTATTTACATACTCATAATATGCTTTTAAAGCAGCAGCCTCATAGCAATTTACTTCTACGGAGCCTATCTGAGATACTTGTGTTTTAAAAGAGTGGGCATTGTAAAGCCCGAACTCGTGAGCATTGATTTCTGTTACGCTTTCTAATTTCATCCATATAATCATCATCATTGGTTTGAGATGAATATAAAGTAAAACCGATAATCGCACATTTCAGCAACTATCGGCTCTAAAATCCAATCATTCATTTTC
>OGWS01001433.1_pt1 | contig 18845 bp, 13 predicted proteins | sample 1576111 | NCBI WGS metagenome assembly OGWS01 (sample SAMEA3541534, study PRJEB24748) | human gut metagenome | biome: human gut; feature: human-associated habitat; material: faeces | place: China | collected 2012
GGAAAGAACTTTTTATCTGACCCGGTACCGGGCGATGAACACGATGCTTACGACCAGACACCGGGGCGCTTCAATATCGTATCCCGCAATAATACTGCCGGTGGACTGGCAGCCGTGCTTCCGGCTGTAAGCACAGTCAGTCATACGTATGTATCAGCTTCGGTTTATGCGAAAGCACATGGAGATATTGTAAAAACAGAAATTCTGGAAAGCCAGGAAAATCCGGATGCCACTGAAACTTTCGAAGCTGCAGGGACAACACCGCAGGCTCCGGAAGCAGCCGAGCAGCAAAAAAAGGCAGCATTCGTTGCTTTGTTCGGGGATACCGAACGCGGCAATGCAGGACAGGGCAGCGCGGGCGATCTGCAGGGAGCAGCGGCCTCCGATCCCCGTTTCTCCTACTGCTATACCGCAGTCTGGATCAATGGAGCCAGGGCGTTGGTGTATTCCGACGCCTGGAAAGACAAATTCGAAGAAGAAAATGCATTCCACAGCAAAGCGATGCCTTACGATCCGGAACTGAAAACCAAGTTGGAAACAGAGCCGGAAACGCGGTATCCGATGCCGACCGTGTATCATTTAAACGCATTGGATCGTGCAAATGAAACTGCGCAGAATCTTCCGGGATTTCTCAAGCTTCATGTGGGAGACTGGCAGGAGAGCGGGAAAGAGGAAGCGGCAGAAAACGGACTGACCATGCATAATGGAAATCAGCTCTGGGTGGATTATGTCATGGATATGCCAGGCGAAACGGAAACGAAATATCTGACTTTTTCTGTGAAAGGAGAAACCAGCAAAGTCACAAAATATTTTATTTTGAAGATAGAAGCAGACCTGGATCAGGCACAATTTTATGGAGATACGAATGCAGCTTCAATCGTGGAACTAAAAGAAAAGGTAAATGATTCAGGAGTTCAAGGAAAATGGAGCAGGATTCAGGCTTTTGAGAAGGAAGAAGCGAAACGGTTTAAACTATCAAAGATTGGCACTTCCCAGATTCAGGTACGTTTTTATCTGGACAGTAAGGCGTTTATGCGATGCGCATTTAAGTATCTTCAGGATGGATTCCTGGGTGGAGAAGATGTGACCGTGAAAGCGGATGAGAGTGGAGAAATTCCACCGGATGACAAAAAGGGCATAACGAAAAACAGTTATTTTCAGTCTTTAACACAACTGGAAGATGGGACATACTGTGCAGCTGTTTCCAATGCCAGACATCTGATAAATTTAAGTTTTTGTGATACCAATCCATTTAAGATTACAAAAGTGGAACAAACGGATAATATTCTCTGGCAGCCGGATACGGATTCGGAACATGGCATCACAGCGGAAACAGAAGCATACTGCAAAGAACTTGCAGAGGTATATCCGGGAGTTCCGGTCCAGATTTTTGATTCTTATCAATCCGGAGCTGACAGCTATACAAAACCAGGAAGTTTTAAATGCATCGAAAATTTCGATATTACGTTATATGACGGGAAAAATCATACCATTGTAGGGCTGGAGATTACACCACAGAATAATTTCAGAAATGGATGGAAGAATGCGGAAGCACTTTTTCTGGAAAATGCGCATTTGGAAGTCCGGAATTTGAATTTGAAAGATCCGAAAATCGAGGGAAAAGGAACTGCTGCAGCCATTATTGCATTTGCAAAGGGAAATTCTGACGCAAACAGTTATCTGCACTTAACAAACATCAATATTTATGGCGATTCCCTGCACGTCTATGCGAATAATGGAGATTATGGATACGTGGGCGGTGCGGTGGCTTTTTCAGATGTTCGTGATCTGGCATTGGATCATGTGCGCATCTATGGAAAAGATGCACTGCTTGACCGGAATGGCGGTCAGAGTATAGGCGGACTGATCGGTTATGCACAGATGGGACAACATTTAAAAATCAGTCAGTCTGTATTCTCTGGATTTATAAATGGAAATGAATGTGAAAATGGAACGGGAGGTCTGATCGGATGGCTGAACGTTCCGGAAGGTCCAACACAGGAGCCGGCTGAAATTACGGAATGTTACGTAGCCGGCAGAAATCAGTCGTATGCGCAGAGCCAGGCAACGGATCTCCTGACAAACGGGGCAAGCATTTCCGGGCGGAGACCGGTTGGTGGTCTGATCGGTATGGCACAGGGACCCGTTAGGATTTCAAAAACATTCAGTACTGCCAGTCTGTATGATACACGTTTAGGCTGGAGAGGTGGTTTGGGCGGTCTGATCGGTATTTATTCTGGAAATGCGAAAATGGAAGTAAGTGACTGCTATTTTGCAGGAAAGCTGCTTGGCGCAGCAGAATACGGGGAGTGGGATCAGACAACGGGAATTCTGGTTGGAAGTCTTGGCGATAACAAGCAGGCAGACTGTATTGTATTTCGTCAATGCGGATATCATCTGTCAGGCGCAGGGGACAAAATCATTGGTTCGCCTGGCATCACATCGGACAGTCAGGTAAATGAAAGATATCTAAAACCAAATATGACGGATGAAGGTTATGATTCGTTGGTTACAGATGCATATGATGAAAAATTGAAAAATAATTCTTTCCCATATAAAATCTGGACGACGGAAGCAGGTGAAGATGGCGTGGAACGGAAAACTTACCGCGGTGACTGGATTCAGTAATGGCTTGATCATAAAAATGGCGAGTGTTGTAGAAAACAACTCGCCATTTTTATTGCATGGCATATCGAGGAGACGCCGGTGGCGCGTCCGCTGATTTTGTATTACATATTGGAGAAGCGCCAGTAGTGCGTCTGTTGATTATGCACACATTTTTTGATGATCGTTATTTTTTTGTGTATTGCTCAATTTTGCATTGATGTTCTTTCGTATTTTTATCATAATTAATTCCAACAAGCAAAAGATCGCCGGTATACTGCAATATTGAATCAGGATACTTTTTATCTTTAATCTGCTGTATGGCAGCCTGTGCATTCTTATTCCATTTTAACTCAATGACCAGTGCAGGATAATCGTTTTTGTATTCTGGCTTTGGGAGGAATACAAAGTCTGCAAATCCGCGTCCGGTTGGAAATTCACGAACCGGCTTAAAGTAGTACTCCATAGTGCTTAAATATGCAATGGAGAGAACACTGCTTAGGGAATTTTCGTCATGATATTGGATGATAGAAGTATATTCATTATGAATCTTTTCAATTTGTGATGAAACAGCTTCTTCGTCCATATCCAAAGTAGCATCAAGCAATTGCTGGGATTTTTGCCAAAAGAGGAGCATCTCGTTCCAGTGTTTGCTTTCAACTGCCATTGTCAGCTCCTGGCGTATTTCTTCATTTGGCACAAATGCTGTTTTCCGGTTCTGGTCATAACCGAGATACCCCAGGTGAATCATGTAAGTCAGAACATCGTCCTTACTCTGGATGCTTACCGTATCATTTTTGAAAGTCGAAGTATTGACTTTAACGGATGCGCCGGAAAGCATTTCGATGATCGCTGTTTTCAAACCACCATAGTTCAGATTGATCAGCGGGACGATCGTATCATAAGCGGCTGTTTCAGACCAGTAACTTTTAAATTCCCCTCTTAACATGACACTGACGACTGCTCTTGGATTATAGATCTGATCATCTTTTAAAAGGTAGCCGTCATACCATTTTTTGACTTCGTTAAAATCCAAATGGTATCGATCGGCAAGCTGTTTCACTTCATCTTCTGTAAAGCCAATGTAGGGTGACAGATTGCTTGCACTTAACATGGTAAATTCATCGAAATTATTGAGTGCAGACTGTGTCTTTTCTTTTTTGATCGGCAATATGCCGGTAAGGTAGGCGAGCTGGATGTATTTTGTTGGTTCGGTTCCTTTGAAAATACCCCGCAGGAAACTGATATATTCTTCCTGAATCGCCTGGTTTGCAGCAGCATCACGGATCAGAACATCCCATTCGTCAATGATGATGATAAATTTTCGTCCGAATGTATGATTGATATAGGAGAGTGCTTCCGGCAGGGAAGAAATTTTGCTCATCAATTCGCTTGGGTAATATTCCTGCAGTTCCCGGAGTGTTTTTTCCGTAATGTAAGAAACAAGGGATTCCGGTCCACCGGCAGGTTCCAGACACCACTGGATGTCGATATGGATGACATCGTACTGATTCAGATGTTTTTTGAAATCTGGATCTTTACTGATTTCGAGTCCGGCAAACATCTGCTCAGAACTGCATCCTCTGCTGTAGTACGCGGTGAGCATATTAGCGGTAATGGATTTTCCGAAGCGGCGCGGCCGACTGTTGCAGATGTAACCCTGCAAGGTATTCATAACTTTGTTGGTGTATTTTAGAAGTCCAGTTTTATCTACATAAATTTCAGAGTTAAGCGCAACCTGAAAAGCCAGGTTATCAGGGTTTACGAAAATTCCCATACGACGTCCCTCCTGTTAGAATAGCTTCTTTATTAAAATCGTTTTTTGAAAGCGTTTGATCTATAGAAAAGTGTAACACAGATTTCCTGCTTTAGCAATCAGCCGTGGAAAACGCTGAATGTTGTGGACATTTTTGAAGCAATATGAAACGAAATGATACATTTTTTGCTTTTGAAACAAAAACACCGATTTTTGAAACGTAGCGTTTTGAAACGGTTATGATTGTGAAAAACATGTTAAGATTAAAACAAGGTTTTTTCATAAACATTGCCAGGAGAAAAGGAACGCGCGTATCAAATTATGTTAATAAATTTACAAAATAAAAATAGCTTTGAGAGTTGGCATGTACCTTGCTTATTAAATAATCAGAACATAAATGCAAAAAAGGGTGCATTTAAAGAGAAGGAGGGTATTATCATGGCAATAAAACCAGTAATTGGTGTACTACTTGGGGATGCTGCGGGTGTAGGACCGGAACTTGTGGCAAAATGTGCAGCAGCAAATTTTTATGAGGAGTATTGCAAACCAATCGTAATCGGAGACCTGCGCGTATTAGAGCGTGCACTGAAGGTGATTGGGGCAGAAGACAAGGTAAAGCTTCAGGTAATTTCTGATGTCGATGCGGCAGACTGGAGCAAGGGACTTCCGGTTCTCGACCAGAAAAACCTGGATCCGGCTGAGGTTCCGTTTGGAACAAAGACGGTAGTAAGCGGAAAAGCGTGCCTGGATATGTTAAAGCTTGGTGTAGAGCTGTGGCAGGCAGGCAAAATCGGCGGTTATGTATTCGGACCATTAAACAAAGCTGGCATGCATGATGCAGGTCTGACGTTAGAGAGTGAGCATCATTATCTGGCGCAGCTTCTGGGACACACAGATCCATTCGGTGAGATCAATGTAACCAATGGATTATATACGACCAGAACAACCAGCCATATTCCGATCGCACAGGTAAGCGCTGATTTAAGCGAGAATGATGGACTCCGCATCAAGAGAGCCATCCGTCTTTCTTATAAGACTCTGACTGGTGCAGGCATTGAGAATCCGAGAATCGGCGTTGCTGCTTTGAACCCGCATTGCGGTGAAAACGGTGACTGCGGACGTGAGGAGATCGATGTGATCACACCTGCAATCGAGTGGGCGAAGAAGGAAGGCATCAACGCTTCCGGTCCATATCCGTCCGATATTGTATTCCACAAAGCTCTGGTAAAGAAAGAGTTCGACGGCGTTGTTACCATGTATCACGACCAGGGACAGATTGCACTGAAACTGATCGGATTCGAGGGAGGCATTACCGTTGCAGGTGGTTTCCCGATTCCGATCGTAACTTGCGGACATGGAACTGCTTATGATATTGCCGGAAAGGGTGTAGTAACCACCGCATCCTTTGAAAATGCTGTAAAACAGTGTGCTACCATGGCTGCTGTAGCAGCAAAATAATTGTTTTATTTTACTGCCAACTGGTTTGAATTTTGATTGCATACGGGAAAGGGACTCCGAAAGGGGTCCCTTTCCCGTATGCTCGTTTTCGGTTCATGAAAAATGAAATATAGAAAATGAAACATGATGAAACAAAATTAAACATGAAACAAATAATAGAAACATTTTTGCAGGAAATAAAACGATATTGGCAAAAAGTATGGTAATCAAACAAAAAAGCAGAGAGCTGATTGTGCGAAATAACTATGATATTATGGGGCCTGGATGAAAAAATGGGGGAAATCACTGAAAAAATATCAACATGGCACGGGAATTGCTTTATATAGAGTCATCAGGATGTTCTAAAAAGAACGCAACAAGGAGGAGGTAACAAAGTGAAAAGGTTTGGTTCAAAGCAGCTGATCCCAATCGCAATGGCACTGATGGGAGTGGTGTTTGCGGTCATCGGATTTACACAGCTGGGGTTCTGGGATAAAGAACCGAAGCCGGGATTTTTCCCAAGCATCATTGCCATTGTCATGGTGATTTCCAGTGTGGCGGCATTCTTTCAGACCCTGAAGGAGGAAGATAAGCCGCAGTACAACAAAAATGAACTTCTTGTCATTGCCGGTGGTGCCGGTGTGATCGCCGGAAGTTTTATTATTGGCATGATCCCGATGATCTTTCTGTACGTGCTCTTCTGGCTTCTGGTCATCGAGAAAGGAACACCGATCCTGCATATCGTGATTATCGAAGCAATCGTAGCGATCATTGTGCTGGGTGTTTTTGCCGGATGGCTTCAGGTACAGTTCCCGTGGGGGCTGTTCGAAAACTTTATGTAGGAGGAACGGAACATGGAAAACTTTTCAATGCTGCTTCAGGGATTCGGCACAGCGTTGACTCCGATGAACATTGGAGTATGTATGCTGGGTGCGGTCCTTGGACTGATCGTAGGCGCAATGCCTGGCATTGGTTCTCTGGCCGGTGTTGCACTGCTCTTGCCGCTGACTTATAAGTTCAATCCGGCAACTGCGATCATCATGCTGGGCGCCCTGTACTATTCTAATATGTACGGCGGCAGCTTCAGTGCGATTCTGTTAAATATCCCGGGCGATTCCCCGGCGGTCTGCACAACTCTAGATGGTTACCCGATGGCGACCAAGAGAAAAAGACCGGGTCAGGCACTTCTGACCGCAAACATGGCATCCTGCATCGGCGGTACCATTGGTATGTTCATTCTGACCTTCATGGGACCTGGTCTTGCAAATCTGGGCCTGAAATTTGGTCCTTCCGAGATGACTGCGATCCTGCTGATTGCAATGACTTCCATTAGCTGGCTGGTTGGTGAAAACCCGATCAAGGGTGTTGTCATTACCTGCTTCGGTATTTTACTTGCAAGCATGGGTATGGATACCTTATCCGGTGCTCCGCGTTATGAGTTCGGAAGCATGCATCTGCTGGGCGGTATTCCGTTTACCCCGTTCGTAATCGGCGCCGTAGGTTTTGCACAGGTGATCAAGCTGATCAATGACCGCGACTCGGATAATGAGAAACGTGCAGGTTCTGCAAAACATGAAATGAAGCTTTCTATCCGCGGATCCATGCTGACCGGACATGACTTCAAGCGTCTGCTTCCGCCGGCACTCCGCTCCGGATTTATGGGAACTTTCATCGGTGTTCTTCCGGGAGCAGGTGCTACTACCGGTTCTTTCATGGGCTATGCGGTGCAGAAGAAATTTAAGAGTGAGGAACCTCTTGGAACTGGTGCGATCGAAGGTATCGCGGCAGCAGAGGCAGCAAACAACGCAGCAGCAGCTGGTGCATTCGCACCGCTTCTTGCACTCGGTATTCCAGGATCCGGAACTGGCGCAGTACTGCTTGGCGGCCTGATGATGTGGGGATTATCTCCGGGCCCGCTGCTGTTTGAGAATGAGCCGGAATTCTGCTGGGGCCTGATCGCTTCCCTGTATCTGGCAAATATCTTTACCCTGCTGGTAGCAATCTGCATCATCCCATTCCTGATCCAGATTTTATCAGTTCCGGTAAAATATATGATCCCGATCATCACGGTAGTCTGCATCGTAGGTGCATACAGTACCAGCAACTCTATGTACGGTGTAATCATCATGTTCGTGTCCGGTATTGTGGGATACCTTCTGAATAAGAACAACTTCCCGTCTGCACCGATGCTTTTGTCCTTTGTACTGGCACCGCTTCTGGAAAACAACATGCGTAAGGCATTTATCCTTTCCGGCGGCAGCTTAAGCATTTTCTTTACCAGACCGATCACCTGTGTACTGATGATCATTTTCTTTGCAATCATTCTTGTTTCAGTTCTGCGTCCGATCCTTGCGAAAAAGAAAGGCGCAGTAGCGTAAAACAAACGTATTAACCAGAAATAAAGAAATGGAGGGTTTACATTTATGAAAAAGAGACTTTTAGCAGGTATTTTAGCAGGCGTTATGGCAGCATCCGTACTGACTACCGGATGTGGTGGCAGCAAAGACATCAAAGACGGAAAATTTACTCCTTCTAAGACTATCCAGTGGATGTGTACATCCAGTGCAGGCGGCGGTTCTGATATCTTTACCCGTAAGATCGGCGATATCATGACATCTGCAAACCTGGTAAACGGACAGACTATCGTAGTAACCAATAAGACCGATGGTTCCGGTGAGGTTGGCCGAAATGAAGTTGCAGGTCTGACAAAGAATGCGGATTACCAGCTCTTAACCTTTAACAGCGGCGACTTAATGCCAATGGTTACCAACACCAAGAACCGTTCCTCTAATTTCCGTATCCTTGCAGTCATGGCAGTGGACAAGCAGCTGTTATTCAAAGGAAAAGATGCGCAGTATGACACCTTTGCTGATGTAATTGATGCAGTAAAATCCGGAACTAAAGTTGTAATCGGTGGTTCCAAGGGTGATGATATCGCAACCTACCAGGCTCTGATCGCAGAACTGGGGGTAAGTGAAGACCAGCTGGCTTACATTACCTACGACTCCACCGGCGATGCGATTACCGCAGCTCTGGGCGGACACGTGGAGTTTGTTATTGCAAAACCGGCAGCAGCTTCTGAGTATGTAGAGGCTGGCTCCCTGGTTCCGATCCTTGCACTGGCAAATGAGCGTTACACCGGCAACCTGGCAGATGCACCTACCTTAAGCGAAGTTGGCGATTACAACAACGTAGAAGTTCCGGTATGGCGTGGTGTAGCAGCTCCGGCAGCAATGAGCGACGAGGCAGCAGCTTACTGGAGTGAGACCTTAAAGGCAGTTTCCGAGACCGACGCATGGAAGACCGAGTACATTGAGGCAAATAAGCTGATCGCGGAGTACATGGATACTGCAACTGCAACGGATTACGTTACCAACTACGAAGCGGATTATATGGCTGAGAATGGAATCCAGTAAATTTCATCGTATAAAACGGACATAAAAGTCAGGGCGTGAGAAAAAGAAATGTTCCTTTTTCTCATGCCCTTTTTGCGTGTTACCGGACAATGATCTTGTATTTTTTCATTTTTCTCCACAGTGTGCTTTTATCAATCCCGAGGAATTCTGCGGTTTTGGATCGATTATTGTGGAAGGTGCAGAGTGCTTTTAAGATTTCCTCGCGTTCGTCATACGGAGAATAGGAAGGTGGGATTTCTTCCAGTACCTGGCTTGGAACCGGCTGTTTTGTTATGCCGGCAGCATCTGGAAGAACCCGGAGGATGTCTGCAGGGCCGGCAAGCGGCACCTGGCTGAGAATGCAGATGCGCTGGCAGAAGTTTCGCATTTCCCGGATATTTCCCGGCCATGGATAGCGAAGAAGCAGGTCAGCGCCTTCAGTAGAAATTCCCTCCAGAATGCAGCCGGTGCGTTCATGTTCATAGGAAATAAGCTGGTTGAGCAGAAAAAGAACATCCTGTTCCCGGTTTCTCAGAGGAGGAAGGTTCAGCTCTAAAACATCCAGACGGTAGAGCAGATCCTGCCGGAAATTTCCATTTGCGACCTCTTCTTTTAGGTTTTTGTTGGTGGCTGAGATGACCCGGACATCGACCGGAATTACGGTGTCGCTTCCAAGACGCACAACTTCCCGTTCCTGCAGGACACGCAGCAGACGGCTCTGGAGTTTTTGGGAGACATCGCCGATTTCGTCTAAGAAGATAGTCCCTTTATGCGCAAGCTCGAAAAATCCCATTTTTCCACCTTTTGCAGCGCCGGTAAAGGCTCCTTCCACATAGCCGAACAGTTCGCTTTCCAACAGATTTTCCGGGAGGGCCGAGCAGTTGATCGCTACAAACGGGTGGTTTTTTCTGGGGCTGGAATTGTGAATGCTTTGTGCAAACAATTCTTTTCCGGTTCCGGTTTCGCCATAGATCAGAATATTGGAGTCGGAATAGCTGTAAGTCATGGCATCTGAGATCACGGCATCCATGATTTTGCTTTTGTGCATGATGTTGGAAAAGTGATATTTGGCCTGAAAGGTAGAGTGGCGCAGATTTTTTCGAACCTGCAGTTCATCTGCCTGGATCCGGCTCGTGTCCTGAAAGGTCAGTACACATCCGGAGTTTTCGCTGTGTTCCAGCATAGGAACACAGTTTACCATCAAATGGTATGTAGCATAGATATAAATCTCGGAGAGGAGTTTTTTTCCGCCTTTGATCACTTCTTCAATGGGAAGCTTTGGGAAAAACTCGCGAATGTTCCGCCCGGTTAACATGGCATGACCGGAATCAAGGATGGAGTAGCAGTAGTTATTTGCGAAGATGATCGAACCGTCCGGGTCAGTCGAGATGATTCCCTGAAACGAATAGTTCATGATATTGGCAATCTGTGCGCTGCGCATCTTTTCTTTTAGATCGATCTCGGCAGCAGATTTTGCTTCCGAAATGGCATTGTTGATGGCTTCACGGCCAGATTCGATCATGACAGCCGGAAGGTTGTATTTTTTTGCAAATTCAACGGCAGTGTAGTTTCCGACCAGCATTTCACAGCCATCTGCGATCGCTTTTTGTATGGTTTCATCGAGCAAAAGTTCTGAAGTGACCGGGTAGGAAGAAAGACGGATGTCCGGAAAGGCATCCTGGATCGTTTCGACACCGTAGATCATATTAAAAGCCCCGGTGATCGCGATGTGGGAAATGTCAGGTTTTTGTTTTCTGGCTTTCAGGACAGCGGCAATGACATCGTAACCACCTACTTTGAGTTCTGCGCAGAGACAGCCGCGCTGTTTCATCGTCAAAGCGGAGAAGCCGCGGGCAATGACAACATCAGCATTTAAGTCATAGAGCGGGTTATTGTAAAAATCCTGAACGATGCTGCAGGTGATCTCATCCTGGTCGGGACGTTCTTTTAGGACCTGTTCGATGGACGGAACAATCTGTGGGTAAGGTGCGTAAAAAATAATGCGGACCATAAAAACCTCCATGATGATAGAACGTAAAATGAAAACAGGGATAGAGCTATTATAAAATAGGTTTTGCGGAAAGAAAAGAAAGAAATTGCAAAAAATTGCATATTGATTTTCAAACAGATAAAAATGCAATGAAATACAACTTATTGCAATGATTGCGAGAAGGAAAGAAGGCAACTTAGAAAGAAATTGAAAGAAAAAATATAAGTTCTATGGTGATAATAAATGAAAAATCAGAATTGGTTTTGTAGATATTACACAAAGAAATGGACGAAATTAGAAAAAGAAAAAAAGAAATCCACAAATGAGAAAAGTAGGCACGGTCTTTGCTTTATAGAAGGTCAGAACTGGTTCAAGAAGCAAATGGATGTAATCAACTATTTTATGGAGGGTACTAGTTATGATAGGAAATGTCAGAATACTCGGAACAATGAAAAAATTCCCGGCCGGTGCAATGGTCATTCCGCTGCTGCTTGGCTGTACGGTCAATACATTTTTCCCGGAGGCGCTGAAGATCGGAGGATTTACCACAGGACTTTTTAAGAATGGAATTCCGACTTTGATCGGTCTTTATCTGTTTTGCAGCGGTGCGACGATTGACGTGAAAGCAGCAGGTGAAACCGTATACAAAGGAGTACTTTTGACAGCATTAAAATTCTTCGGTGGATTTGGAATCGGACTTCTGTTAAATACATTGTTTGGAGAAGCTGGATTTCTGGGCCTGCTGCCGCTTGCAGTAATCGGTGCAGTAACGAACTCCAATGGCGTTATTTATGCAACACTCGCCGGTGAGTATGGAGAAGAGTCTGATGTAGGTGCAACCGCGATCCTGACCTTAAATGACGGACCGTTTTTCACGATGATCGCACTTGGAACTGCCGGAATCGGTAAATTCCCGATTACCGCGATCATGGCAAGCATCATTCCGCTGATCATTGGTTTTATCATTGGTAACTTAGACCACGAGTGGAGAGAAACACTTGCAACGGCAATGGCACTGCTTCCGCCGTTCAATGGATTTTGCCTGGGTGCCGGAATGAGTTTCTTTACCATTGCAGGTGCTGGTTTCTCTGGTGTTCTTCTTGGTCTTATGACGGTTGTGGTCACAGGCGTTTTGACCTTTATTGTTTACAGCCTGATCCGCCGGAAAGCAGATCCGATGGGCGCAGCGATTGGTACGGTAGCAGGAGTTGCCGCAACAACACCTGCAGCGATCGCTGAGGCAGACCCGTCTTTTGCACCGCAGGTTGAAACTGCAAGTGCGCAGATTGCGGCAGCTACCATTGTAACAGCAATCGTAACCCCGCTTCTGGTTGCTTTTCTTGCACGCTTTTCAAAGAAGTTTAATGAAAAACACGGGCTGGGCAGAGCTAAAAAAGAGGTGGCTGCTGTTTCTGAGTCCACAATAAAGCAGGCTCAGGAAGCCGTATAGAAGTAAGGAAACGGCGATAAGAGATAATGAAACATGGTTGGAAACAACGAAAAAAATGAAAAAGCGGCGTAAGCAGGAGGAAACGAACATGAATGATATGATTTTGAAAGCAGACCGCGTTCTGCTTGGTGAAGATTTAATCCCAAAAGAAAATATGGCAGTCATTGTCCGCGAAGGAAAAATCGAGGACATTCTTTCCCAGGCAGAATGTCCGGAAATCCCGGGTGCAAAGGTAATCGAGTTTAAGGACAAAACCCTTATGCCTGGTATGATCGAATGCCATAACCACCTTTCGATTGATGCCACGATTCCGGAACATCTGGAACTTCTGGCATGGAGCACAGAGTGTGAACTGACGCTGATCGCACTTGACGGCTTCCGGAAGGATCTGATGAGCGGCGTAACGACAGCACGCTGCATGGGCGACCGCTTCTATATAGATGTAACGCTGAAAAAGTTGATTCAGCAGGGCAAGGTGACTGGTCCAAAGCTTCTGGCTGCCGGGATTGGCATGAAGGGAAGCCATGGCGCAGGATACATTGGCGCACCACATTGCGGCGTGGAGGAGATCCGCAAAACGACCCGCGAAAATTTAAAGAAAGGTGTCGATCTGTTAAAACTCTTTATTACGCCGGGAGTTCCGGATCCGGACAGTGAATTTGTTCCAAGTTTTTTAAGTCTGGAGGAAATCGCAATGGCAGTGAATGAGGGTGCGAAAAAAAATACTCCGGTTGCTGCGCACTGCATTGGTGGTCAGGGATTAAAAGATTGTATCGACGGCGGCGTGCAGGTGATCGAGCATATGTACATGTGCACACCGCAGGATGCAGAATGGCTGGCAAAATCGAATTGTGTTGTTGATTTCACTTCTGGTATTTTCCTGGATCCAACGCGTGAAGAAACCTTATCCGCGAACAACGCGTACCGGGTACGAAAGAACCGCCCGCGTGTCCGCGAAAGACTGAAACTTCTTATGAGCACCGGTGTCCCGTATGTGCTTGGAACGGATGCCTACCATGGTTATCTCTATCGTGAGGTTGGTTATGCAGTAGAGCTTGGTTCTGATGTTGTGACAGCATTAAAAGGTGTTACGTCCAATGCGGCGAAAGTATGCGGACTTGGAGATAAGATCGGAAGTCTGAAAAAAGGGTATGTGGCTGATATCATTGCAGTGGATGGAAATCCTCTGATGGATGTGACCTGCCTTTCCAAAGTGCCATTTGTCATGCAGGATGGCAAGGTGATGAAACAGGAATAGTATGTTTCAAAAATGTTTCACGGAACAAAATAAAACGTCTTGAGAAACAAAATGAAACATTTGCATGGAGGGCGAAACACAAAAAGAGCGAAAATGAAATCCGCAGCTGCAAAAAAATGGTCAGAATGGTTTGGAAAATGTACATGAAATGCAAAATAAGACCTGGCACGCGTTTTGCTTTATATTACAGCATAAGGAACTTAAGGAAAAGAAAAGGAGTGAGGGTATGAAGTTATGTTATCAGGTTGCCACACCGGATGTTGCGATTGCAGATTCCGTGACGGCATACCAGGGACCGCTGGAGAAAAGCTTTTCCGATCTGGCAAAGCTTGGATACCAGGGCGTTGAGCTGATGACGTTAAACCCGTCAGAGCTTGACTGGGATTTTGTAAAATGTGAGGCAGAAAAAAACGGCTTGAAGGTGGTTCTGGTCTGCACTGGTGAAATCTTCGGCCAGCTGGGACTCAGCTACACAAACCCGGATCCGGAGAACCGGAAAGAGGCAATTCGCAGAAGTAAGGAAATCATCGACTTTGCGGCATATTTGGGGGCAAACATCAACATCGGCCGTGTCCGTGGGCAGTACTGCAAGGAACTGACCAGAGAGCAGACGGAGGAGCTTGCGATCGCGGCATTCCGGGAGCTGGCTGACTATGCTGCACCGAAAAACGTGCAGATCGCCCTGGAAACCGTTACCATCATGCAGACGAATTTTATCAACACCTGTGCTGAGGGTGCCGATATGGTAGACCGGGTAGACCGGAAAAACTTCCGCCTGATGTTAGATGTGTTCCACTTAAATCTGGAAGAAAAGAATCTGTTCGATGCGATCCGCCAGTATAGTCCGTACAACATTCATGTACATCTGGCAGATAACAACCGCCGTTACCCGGGCCAGTGCGGACTGGATTTTGAAAAGATCATTTCTACGTTTAAAGAGTGCGGATATGACGGTGCCTTTACGACCGAGATCTTCCAGCTGCCGAGCATGGAAGGCGCAGCAAAAGGCGCAGCCGCGTATCTGATCCCGATCTTCGAAAAGGTATACGGACCACTGAAATAGGAGGGACTATGAAAAGTATTGCGCTGATCCATACCGTGAAAACGGTGGCAACTTCGTTTGACCAGAAGCTGCGTGATTATGTGGGGGAACCGGTAAAGATCCACAACCTGTGGGACGATTTTCTTGCCAACAATCCGAATGAGATCGGAACATTTACCATAGAAAACCGATGCCGCCTTTACAACGACATCAAATCCGCTGAGATGACAGGTGCTGACATGATCGTGGTGACCTGTTCGACCCTGACTCCGGTTGTAAACATGATTCGCCCCTTTGTGAAAGTTCCGCTGATTGCCATTGATGATGCAATGGGAAGAAAAGCGGTTACTTACGGGGATAAGATCCTGGTTCTTGCGACGGCAGGCAGCACCGAAGGACCGATGCGGGAAAAGTTAAACGCAGAGGCAGCAAAATTAAATAAGACCATTTACATTGATTTCAAAGCAAACGCAGAAGCATTCCAGGCGATGAAAGCAATGCAGATGGACCGCCACGATGCGATCCTTCTGGAGATGGCAAAAGAAATTTCCGGTTATGACTGTGTGGTGCTGGCTCAGGCGTCCATGGCACATCTGGATAAAAAAATCGAAGAAATCTGTAAGATTCCTGTCCTGTCAAGCCCGGAGCTTTGCTTAGAGCAGGTGAAAGAAACATTGAAAACCATTTAAAGAAAAGGAGACTACTGACATGACCAACGAAAAGAAACAGGAGTTGGATGCTCTTTGCCTGAAATTCAGACGTACCCTGATTGAAATTTTACATGAGAGACAGACCGGACATCCGGGCGGATCTCTTTCCGTGTGCGAGATCCTGACAAACCTTTACTTCAATGATGCAAATATCTCCCCGGAGAATATCAATGACAGAAGCCGCGACAAGATTGTACTCTGTAAAGGCCATGCAGCACCGATGCTGTATCTGGAACTGGCTGAGAAAGGTTTTTTCCCAATGGAGGAGATGCATACCCTTCGGCAGATCAACAGCCGCCTGCAGGGGCATCCGTGTTCCAAAGAGACTCCTGGCGTAGAAGCTTCTACCGGTCCTCTGGGCGCTGGCTATCCGTTCGCTCTGGGTATTGCTCTTTCCGATATGCATGATGGAATTGATGCCTACACCTATGCGATCCTTGGCGACGGCGAGATCAACGAGGGTGTGGTATGGGAGACCTGCATGAATGCTTCCAAATTCAAGGCAGACCGCCTGATCTCCATTCTGGACTGGAACGGCGTACAGTTAGACGGTACCACTGAGCAGATCATGCCGATGGGGGATATTGAACTGAAGTTTAAGGCATTTGGATACAATACCATTGTCTGCGACGGACACAATGTGGCTGCACTCAGCGCAGCAATCGAGACTGCAAAATCCGTAAAAGGTGTTCCGAGCATCATCCTGGCGAAGACCGTAAAGGGCAAAGGGGTATCCTTCATGGAAGGAAAGAATACCTGGCATGGCGCTCCGGTTAAGGATGCCGACTATGAAGCAGCGATGAAAGAACTGGGAGGTGTACGGTAATGGGAAAAGCAATTCGTGATGTATATGGAGAATGTCTGAAAAAATATGGAGCAACCAATGAAAATATCGTAGTTCTGGATGCAGATGTATCTGGTTCCACCAAATCTGCAATGTTCGGCAAGGAATATCCGGACCGTTTCTATAACTGTGGCATCAGTGAGTATGCCATGATGGGCATGGCAGCAGGTATGGCAAAGAGCGGCAAAATCCCGTTCGTCAATACCTTCGCAGTATTCTTAACTACCCTGGGTTCTCTGGCAGCAAGAACCTTCATGTCTTACTCCGGACTGCCGATCAAGATGATGGGAGGCTACGGCGGATTATCTGACGCATTTGACGGTGCTACCCACCATGCACTGGAAGACATCGCCATGATGCGTACCCTTCCGGGCGTGAACGTGATGGTTGCTTCCGACGCACAGATCACTGACTGGATGGTGAAAACCGCAATCGAAGTCAATGAGCCGATGTACATCCGTCTTTCCAGAGATGCTGCACCGGACTGCCACCCGGAGAATGCGAAGTTTGAGTTTGGCAAGGGCATGGTTGTAAGAGAGGGCAGCGACGTTACCATCATTGCATGCGGCCTTATGGTAAGCACCGCGATCACTGCAGCTGAGATACTGGAGAAAGAGGGCATCAGCGTAAGAGTGGTTGATATGTACTGCATCAAACCGATCGACGCAGAGCTGATTGAGAAGTGTGCGAAAGAAACCGGCGCGATCGTAACGGCAGAGGAGCACAGCGTGATCGGCGGTCTTGGCGGAGCAGTCAGCGAAGTTCTGGCAAAAAGCGGCAGTCTGGTTCCGGTTGAGATGGTCGGCATGCAGGATCGCCACGGCGAGTCCGGACCTTACAGCGAGCTGTTAAAGAAATACGGTCTGGATGCAGATGCAGTTGCACAAGCAGCAAAGAAGGCAGCTGCAAGAAAGTAAAAGAGGAAAATCGTATGGAAAAATCCATGAAGCGGTATATGAAGGTCGGTACGATCCTTCATGTATCCTATAAAGAAGTGGGTTCCGGAGAAGGTCCAATCCTGGAGTGTTTAAAAAAGATCACGACGGATCCCTATTTTGAGGCTGTGGAAGTTGCACATATGAAAGATGCACAGGTGCGAAAGAAAGCGGTCGGGATGATCTCCTGTGCTCACATGGTCACTGCCTATGGCGGTCAGGGTCTGATGCTTGGGGCCGGGTTAAACATCAATGACCTGAAGGAAGAAGGCCGTCAGAAAGCCATTGCAGCCCTGAAAATGGGAATTGATGAAGCCTATGAGATCGGCGCACAGGATTTTTCATTTCTGGCAGGGAGGTATGAAGATGCGACCATGGAAGAATCTTTCCAGGCACTGCTTGCTTCGACCAGAGAACTCTGTGCGTATGCAAAGTCAAAAGGAAATATGCCGATTCTCTGCGAGGTATTCGACTATGACATCGCGAAGAAATCGCTGATCGGTCCGGTAGACCGGGTAAAGCGTTATGCAGAAACGATCTGTGCGGAGTATGACAATTTCGGTCTTATGGTAGATTTAAGCCACATCCCGATGATCCACGAGACCATCGAGGAGAATCTGCTTCCGGTCCGCAAATTTATCCGTCACGCCCATATGGGCAATACCGTCATCAAGAGTCCGGAATGTCCGGCATATGGTGATGAGCATCCGCGTTTCGGTTTCCCGAACAGTGAGAATGATGTAACGGAGCTGGCAGATTACCTGCGGCTTCTGCTGGAAATCGGATTTTTAAACGAAGAGAAACGCCCGATCGTCAGCTTTGAGGTAAAACCATTTGAGGACGAGGACCCGGATCTGTGCCTGGCCGGTGCAAAAAGAACACTTGACCTGGCGTGGGAACTTGTTTAAATTAGAACTATCCAACAATTTCACAATTTATGAGCAGGAGGATGAAAAACATGAGAGAGTCTATTCACAAATATTTTCAGGTAGGTACCATTCGCTGGATGTCTTTTCCGAACAGAAGCGTTGTTGACCAGGTAAAACGGATCGCAGTGGATGATTATTTTGATGCCATCGAGGTTACCAAATGTGCAGACGACGCAGAGCGCGAGGAAGTAAAGAAGATCCTGGAGCAGTCTCACTTAAAGGTTTGTTATGGTGCACAGCCGAGACTTCTCGGACCGAAGTTAAACCCGAACGATATCGATGAAGAGGGCAGAAAGAAAGCAGAAGCTACCCTGATCGAGGCAGTGGATGAGGCGGAGTACCTTGGTGCAAAAGGGATCGCATTTCTGGCTGGTAAGTGGGAAGAGGCGACCAAAGACCAGGCATACGCACAGCTGTTAAAGACCACCCGCAATGTCTGCGATTACGCTGCAAAGAAGGGCATGAACGTAGAACTTGAGGTATTCGATTTCGATA
>OGWS01001445.1_pt1 | contig 18709 bp, 11 predicted proteins | sample 1576111 | NCBI WGS metagenome assembly OGWS01 (sample SAMEA3541534, study PRJEB24748) | human gut metagenome | biome: human gut; feature: human-associated habitat; material: faeces | place: China | collected 2012
CGTGTTCGGGACTTTCACCCGTTAGAGCGCGCCCATGGCGCGCAAACTAAAAATAATACCGGAGATTTTTTCTCTCCGGCATTATTATAATATATGTTTGATTTTCTATAAAGACTATATTTATTTTTTACCAGGATCATATAGGTTTTCATTCCAACCGTAATCCACTTTATGATCACAATAGTAAGGATTTTTAGAATCTATTCTACTTAAAATTGTATCATAAAGATATGCGTGACCATTGTAGTTTAATGACAACACATTTTTGTAAAGGTAATTTGCAACTTCAGGTATGGACATTGTTACTGTATCCGTGCCGTAAATCAAAGTACCATCTTCTGCCACAACAAAACCTCTTACATGGAATGAATTTGTCATAACATTTAGTGTGCCATCGCTACCATAATATGAGTTGTTACTCATTGTTCTGACATACTTCATTGTGCCATCTTCTTTGCTTAATATTCCATTGTCTGTTGTCACATAGCCAAATGTATAATCCATGTTGTTGTATTGCCTTGCTCCTCTATAGGTATATTCATTACCACTAATAGCCTGAGTATTTAGTATTGAATATGTGTTATCCAATACATCATCAGCCGAATTTCCTGAACTGTTAGGGTCGATTGTGTATATTACCCCTGTATTTTTTACGGTGTAATCCTTTCCTGAAACTGTAATAGTCTGTCCAATATCAGGTGCTTTACAAACTGTTCTAAAGGCTACTTTTTTCTCACTTCCTTCTTCATCAAATAAAACTTCGCCCTTTGTGTTGTAATACCTATTTCCATTTGTTTTAATCTGAAATCCCTCAACTGTAATGCTGTCAGACTTTAACATTGTATTTCCTGACACAACTTCAACTTCATTTGATGTTGTTCCTTTTGATACCTGCTCATTTAAAGTTGCCTGTACAGTAACTGTATGCTTTCCTGCAGCCACATTTTTAAGCTTCACATTTCCATATGAACCTATTAATGTAAAATCTTTTAAATTCACAACATTACCTGAAATATCATTTACAAATTTTAAGTAAATAGTATGTTTCCCCTCTTTTAAAGGCTCATACAAGTCAATTGTTTTTGTAACATAGTCTCCCCATCCTGCATTTGCAGTTGGTGGTGTAATTTTAATAGATCCAATAGGAACACTATCCATACTTTTATCATATACATAAATTGTACCGTTTGCATTTTTATCACATGAATAGTTAAAAGTGACAGAGGTTATAGGCTTTGATACTGAAATGTCTTTGTATTCTACCCAGTCACCATTATGGGTTCCACCTATATTTACCGGTTTTCCGCTACTGTCCGAATCTTTTACTACACCACTTTGATTTGTATAATCTGTTGCCTTTATAACTGTACTGTCTGATTTTATATCAGACTGGGATATAGTTGCCACACTGGTTGTACTGTCATCAATATAAATGTTGTACTTTGTCTCTGCATCCATATATGCCTTTGGATACCAGTTTACATCTATTTGGTTTAACATTCCATCAGCATTCACAAGGCTTACACTTTTAATTTTAGACTCTGCAAGATTGTCCACTGTACCCGAAAAATAACTTTTTACTCTGTCCGTCACATTTGTATTTCTGTCAACGCTTCCCTGATTTGACCATTTTGATAATATAGTTTCATAAGAATCAGTTTCTACATTTGCCCAATACTTTGCAGTATCAGCATCGTCGCCGTTTCCCGGAGTATTAAATAATCCCCAGTTTCCATATTGTTTTGTACATTTGTAGTTCCAAACTGTCCAACTTAAATTATTGTCATTTAATAATTTAACACCTGCACTCCATGAATCACTGTTTGACATCATATTAAATTCTCCAATATAACTTGGCACATTATAATTTGCACCTGTTATATTGTCTATTTTTCTCTTCATTGCAGCAACCTGTTTGTCTTTGTCACTGTAATCACTGTATAAATACTGATGATATTCGTACATTACGTTTGTCCAATCTTTATCAGAAGGCTTGGGAAGAGTGTCTGCATCCCACACGGCTTCCATAATAATAACGTGATTGCTGTCAACTGTTCTTATCTTTTTGTAAGCCTTATCATATACATTCCACAATGTACTAAGTCTTTCGGCTTTTGTTCCGGTTACATCTGTCGCATTCATATAATCTGCCATTGGTTCATTAAGCAAATCATAACCTGCAACAACAGGATTATCTTTGTAATGCTGTGCAATTTTTAACCACATATCCAAATATTTTGCCTGATTTGTACTTGCATCTGTTCCAAAGAACAAATTTGAATTGTCCTTTTTTTGCTGATTTGTGCTTCCACCGTAAATACCTGAGTTGTGACTGCCATTTTGTGAACCATATGCACCATGCATATCAATAATTACATATATGCCATATCGACCTGCTGTTTCCACAAACCAGTCAATTTTATCAAAGGCATTGTCATACCAGTTGCCATTTTCATCAACAAGATTTCTGTACCAAATTGGAAGTCTGATACAATTAATGCCAAGTTTTGCACAATTTTCGAAATCACCGGTTGTCCAATAATTGTCTTCATATGCACTAATAAGATTTTTTGCCTTTTCACTGCCAAATCTGGAATTTAAAGTATCCAGAATGTTTTTCTGGCATCTTATATTTCCACTTGAGTTGTCATCAGTTCCACCATATGTTGCACACAGCCAGATTTCCTGCAACATATAACCACCTGCATTTACTCCACGCAAATGCACGATATCACCATTGTCATTTCTTAACTGCTTACCATCTGCTTTTATAAATCCAGGATAGCTTTCCTTTGTGGTAGAAACTGCTTTTACTCTTACACTACCCAGCTGTGGTATTCCTGTTATTACAAAAGAGACGGCAAGTATTATTCCAATTATTTTCTTTAATCTTTTCATAAATTTCTCCTAATTTCTAAACAAATTTTCTTAAAATTCAATTGGAAGGGTCCCACCTGGAACATCAGGAGTGGATTTCCATTCTCTTGTAACTATATCTCCCGGTTTTTCGTTTGGATTGGTAGTTTCAAAAAATGATGCAGAGTCCATAATTTTTTCAGACACCTCAAACTTTGTCACTATCAATTCCGGTGTCTCATAAACTTTTGTTTTTTTCATTTCCTTCACCTCATTCTGTACTACTTAACATAAATTCCATTGTCCCATGCATATTGAACTTTTTTATAATAGCCATTATATTTGCCCTGTTTTTCTGTCTGATTGTATATCCAATCATTTATATCTGAATAAGAAGTTCCTGTTTTGTTATTTAAGGCACTTAACAAATCTTTCTGCTCCTGACTTGTAAGTGTTGCCGGAACAAATTCTTCCCTTTCCTGATATTTTCCTTTGTACTCCTGCTGACAATATACATAATTGTTCATGTCCTTGTACAATTTATTTAATGTAGCATAGTATTGATTTGATGTACTTGTTACATTTAAGGCCCTCATCATTGATTTTAATATATCAAGCCTGTTGTTGTTAATTGTCACAAGATTTAACACATTATTGTATAAGAAATTATGTCCCTTCAATGTACTCATTTTCTGGTTTTTATACAGAGAATCTGCTATCTCATACATATTTACAGTATAAATGTTATCTCCATATTCAATGCTTCCATCTGCCATTAATGCATATGCTCTTACAGTAATATTTTCCTGTAATGTGTAGAACATATAATCCAGACATTTAAAGGTCAGTCCATAATATTTCCAATACTTTGTGGAATACTGTGAATCACTCTTTGTAGTCCAGTCAGGATATATTCCGTTTTCTGTCTCTTCATGTACCTTTATTGTCTTATTATCAGCCTTATCTATTGTCATCATTTCTTCAAGTTCAGCTCTTGTTTTTCCATCAGTAGCGTTTGCTATTGCATAAATCACACCAAACTTTTTGACTTTTTTTGTTTTAATTGTATTTTTACTTACACGACATACTACTCTGAATGATGGACTAAACTCTGACACACCACCTGAATCCTTATTACCATTCATCTGGAAGCCCTGTACTTCAACATCTCCTAAATCATTGTAAACATTGTTGCAAACAAGTTCCTGATCTGAATTAACACTGTCAATGCTTATGATTCTTCCATCTTTAACCTTAGAGTCTTTCTCCCATGAAGTTACATAATAATCATCGCTGTAAATCGATGTATCCACATCTCTCTTCTTACTGTAATCGTCTTCTGAAACAGTTACCTTACAATTGTTGTATACATAGAGTTCTACCTTTTCTGAATGTTTAAGAGCAAATGTATACTGTCCTGTTCCTGTCTTTGTAAGCTTTTCACTTATTATTTCAGCTGCATCTATGGTATTTCCGTCTTTTTCTATCTTAATACTAAAGTTAAATGACTTATTTTCCCTGTCATCATCTGCCATATTGCCTGAAACATTTTTACTAATGGTTATTTTTCTTATTGGATTGTAAACATTAATAAAATTAACTGAGTTTTCATTTCCGGATGAATATGTAAACTGAGTGCTAAATGACAGATTAGTTTTATTTATTCTGTCCACTCCCACATTTTCATCTGTTCCGTTTTTATCAACACTTTCCAGATAATATGGTAAATAATCATTGCTGACTATAACTTCTTCAACTGTATATGAACTGCCATTTGTTAAATCTTTTCCATCAAAAGTAACAGTGTCAAAGTATCCTTCAGCTCCTCCACCACCTGATTTTTCAATTTTACTAAACTTGTTCATTGTATCAGTCTGTAAAACATCGCCTGCGTTGTTTTTCAGATTTACAACTACACTATAACCATTAGGTAATTGCTCAAATCCTTCAACTTTTACATTAACAGCCACTACACCACTCTTGTAGTACAGTTTTAGCACATTGTGGTTGTAGGCTACTGTCATGTTTCTGTCTTTTTCGTCGACATAAAATAACTTACTTTTGGCATCATTTTCGCCACTGATTTTTGAATCATACAATGTATAATTTGATAACTGTGATGGAGAAGGTATACTTACTCTGTCATAAGGATTTACTCTTCCTGTTACTGTAAGATTATCCTGCTTTACACCATCAACATAATATTCTATTGTGTAGGCCTTTTCCTGCTCAAATTTTACATTGTCCAATAAACTACCAACTGTTTTGTTTGGTGTATCACCGTCATTTCTCTTTGCACCACCTGCTGATACGAAGAAAAATCTTGTAATATAATTTTTTTCACTGTCAGGAACACTGTATATTCCCCTATGGTCATTCCACTGACCGGCAGTTTCCTTACTTGTAACTTTCCACATAGTAGCTGTTACGCCATCTGACAATTTAATGTTTGTTCCATTTGTATCTTCCTGATTTGCCAATATTGCCTTTACATCATCACGTTTGATTAATGCCTCAATCTGTTCCGATGTTGTATAATTTTGTGCATCATTAGCTGACATTGCAACAACATACATACTATTCTGGCACCAACGTCCTGCATAATCTAAGTCCCAATAACACTGGGAATTAGGAGTTGTTAAAATATCCTGATATAATGCACCTACATTTTCACAGTTAAGCTCTGCAAACTGGTCTCCATGAGCATTGTTTTTGTACATTTCATCCTGTGTTACGGAGAACTGGCCTACCTGTTCTTTTTCTCCTGAGGTTTTTAACTTTCTTCCATTTACAATTTCAATATCATGTCCTACACGGTTTCCATTTCGCCCGTTATTCCATCCCGGTGCTGTTGTTTTCCACATTAAACCTTCATATCCGTTTGGATACTGCTGTTCATCTTCGTTTATATTAAATGGAAATACCCTGTTGTCTTCATCTGACGAAAACATTGCCGGATACTCAAAATCTCCATTTTGAATGTCGTTGTAATATTGAACCTTATATGGATGTGACCACTGGGTTGTTCCTTCTTTTCGTACACGATAATACTGTCCACCGCCTAAGTCATGAGCAACATTTACCACATCATTTTTAATACCATTTCCACTTCCACTAAGAATTTGCAAATCATATCTCTTTTCATAAACATCACTCCATGTATTTCCATCGACACTCTTTTGCCACTGATATGTAGCTCCATTTTCAGGATTCTTTACACTAAGACTTCCGCTTTCACTTAGTTTATCCTGTATAATTAATGATGATTTCCATATTCTTACTTTATATGTAAGGCTAAACTTTGGACTAGGATTTTCATTTTTTAAATCTGATTGATTGTAAATCTGACATCCTATTTCTGTCTCTACATAATCTTTATCTCCAAAATCAATGTTTTTAGGCATTATATACTGCACCGTAGCCTGCTGCTGTGTTGTATAATCTGCAATATTTTCATCATGACTTGTAGCACCCCACAGGTTCTTTCCTGAGTTAGATGATGACCAGCATATGGTGTGTTGTGATAAATCCAAATACAAATCTCTTGGATTTGCATAGAAATACATACTCTGACCGGGTTCATATACCACTTCATATGTATCACCACTGCCAATAACATCATTTTGAACAAGACTACTGTCAATTAGACCATCATTTTCTGTATCCTGTAAACCATTTACAGGATAAATTCCATACGTTTTCTTTGCCTGATTGCTCCAATAATCTTTCTTTGCCACTTCAGTTCCCCATACTTCAAATTCGTACAATGATACTCCCCAGTTATTGTCTCTAACTTTTGTGTCTGTATACAATCTGATATACTGTGTCTTTACATCACCCATATGGATACTGTTTCCAAATTCCAGATTGGCATAATAATCTGCCTTTTGAATTTCCGTTGCATCACCTGGTTCTGTCCAATCTTTAATAGTTTTATAATCTTTCCATGTCTGTCCGTCATCTGAAATCTGTATTCTAAATCCTGTTGGATAAGCTCTCTCAAATTTCAAATCAATGGAGTCTATTCTGCATTGTTGTCCTAAATTAATTTCATACCATGGATTGCTATCTGTCTTAGGTGCTCCCCATCTTGTATTATCCAATCCATCTACTGCATTAGCAGGATTTGAAGTTTCAGCACTACTATCCGAACTGCTTACCTTTACTTCTGCATTTAGAGCAAGATCAGACAATTGTCCTTTTATTTTTGTTCCATATATCCTTATATCTCTTATGGACATTGCTTTGTTATATGCCATGTTAAGACATCGTACTTTTACATATCTTGCTTTTCCAAGACAAACTCCATCTGATTCATATACCTTTTTATCAACCTCAGTTGTTTTAAAGCCTCTTACTGTTCTTGCAACAGTCCAATTGGTTTTATCTTTTGATACAAGAATCTGGAAATCATTTGGATATGCCTTTTCAAACATAATATTTACTTTTTCAATTTCATACAATTTTTCCAAGTCTACAATCAGATAAGCCTGGTCACCTTCTTTTTCACTTGCCCATCTTGTATCCTCATCTTCATCCACTGCATTGGAACCATCAAAACCACTCTGAGAACCTGATACATCAACTTTTTTTCCATATGCTAAATCACCATCTTCAGGCACTCTTTCCAATGTAAAGTAATCCACATTTACCTGTTGCCATGCATCACTTTCTGCATAAGGAATATTTGCAGCCCCAGTTATGTCTATTACATTTACACCTCTGTTCAGCGTCACTTCAGTAGTTATTTTCTTTACTGTAGTCCATCCGCCGGTTGTAGGTGCTGATATACTTTTCCAATCACCGTCGTTTACACTATTTACTCTACAATCTATATTTGTATCCTTATTGCTTCCTGATGCATATGCCACTGTCAGCTTATACGTACCGGGATGTTTCACATGTACATAAGATGTAAGATATGCTCTTCCATTGTCAGGCCATGCATTCATTCCACCTACAGCCAGATTGTTTGAGAACTTTCCATCTGCCTGAAGAGTGTGTTCTGTTTCTGCATCCCCCTGAACAAATCCATGTGCATTTTCTGCCTCGTGTATGTCTCCTGAATCTTTTACTGTTTCAGGTTCATATTCAAACTGGAACCAGTCAAGATTACACACTGCTTTTGAATCATCTGCCACAAATTTCAAATAAATTTCGTGATTACCTGATGGTATGCTGATTGCCGTTGCTGTGTCAACATAGTTACTCCAGTCACTGCCTGTTGAAGATGTAGTAACTGTGGCAGCCGGAGTCCCGGACATAGTACTGTCATCAACATATACTTCTACTTTTCCACCATTTCCATCTCTTACACTGTTTCTCAAATAAATTTTTGAAACTTTTCTGTCAAAGTTAATATTATATTCTGCCCATTTTCCATTTGTAAGACCACCAAGATTTTTTCCGTCTACAAAGCTGTCGCTTTCTCCTTCAACTTTTATATCATCCCCTGACTTTTCATTATAATCTTCAGCCTGAATTTTATTTCCTTTTAAATCTGTATCTAAAACACTGTTAAATGCTTTTTTATTTTCACCTTTATATGTTAATGAAAAACTATCTATATTTAACCATTCATTCTGTACGTTTTTGCCATCTGTTCTACCTGTAGTAGTACCAACTGCCCATTTCCAAACAGCACCTGATATATCAATCTTGTTTAATCCTTTTCGTAATTCTATCTGCATAGTTGCCCTGTTGGTATTTTCCCAGTTAGAATCCACACTGCTGATGGTTTTTGATTTCCATTTGTCGTTATCACTGCTGTTGATTCTATACTGAAGCAGTGTAGTCATTGTTCCGGCATACTGAACTTCAAACTGATAGTATCCTGTATTTTCTGCTTTAACATATGTAGTCAGATAAGAACGGTCATGTTCAATCCAAGTGTTCATTTTGCCCACAGCCTTTTCACCTGAATATTTTTTAGAACTTTCCACAGAGCTACTCTGTGCTGCTGAACCTCTTACAAAGGCATGTGCATTCTCTGCTTCGTGTAAATCACCTGTGCTGCTTATACTTTCAGGTGCAAATTCAAATTTAAAATAATCCAAATTGCACACATTTCCTTTATCAGTTACAAATTTTAAATATATTTTATGATTACCTGATGGCACAACTACTTCCTGTGAAATATCAGTATAGTTGGACCATCCACCTGTTGAATTTACGTCAATTGATGCTACAGGAGTTGTAGACATTGTACTGTCATCAACGTATACTTCTACTGTTCCACCATTTCCATCTTTTACACTGTATCTTAAATAAATTCTTGAAGTTTTTCTGTCAAAATTAATATTGTATTCTGCCCATGTGTTGTTTGTAAGGCCACCTAAGTTCTGTCCACTGGCATTTTTATCAGTCTCTACTTTTATATTGCTGTCTTTTTCATCAGCCTTTTCTGCTTCTATTATATTTCCAATAGTTTCTTTATTTCCTACCCTAAACTGGTTAAATACCTTTTTTTCGTATGATTTTTCCATGTCTTTGCCGTACACACCTACTTCATATAAAGACATTCCATTATATTGTCCGCCACCATAATTTGCCCCTTTATAGCAACGCTGTACTGCTTGTACCTTAATGTATCTGGCACTTACACTTCCAAATTCTATATTGTCTACTCTATTTCCATTGGTTGCAGTGTTTTCATATATTCCTATGGCATTTACAGTTGTAACCAAACTATAATCTGTGCCGTTAACCGATTTATATATGTTATAAACTGTTGCATTTGCAGATTCCCAGCTTAAATATAATTTTTCAACATTATAGGTCTCTCCTAAATCAACAACGTAATATGTGGAATCACCATTTGTTGCAGACCATCTTGTACTTTTATCATTGTCAATTGCTGCTTTTGGTGTACGGTCATTTGTTTCCTGACCACTTGCAGTTGCTGACACACCATTATAACGTGTGTAGTTGTAATATTTGCTATCTATAATATCCTGAAAAGTTTCACCTTCAGTTGTTTTTTTGAAAGAATTTGTGGCTTCCACCGCTGATTCTCTAGTTGCTTTTACATCTTTTCCAAAAATGCCCACATCCCAAATGGATATTCCATATTGTCTGTTGTTTGAAGAATCTGTTATGTATTTTTCTCCTACATCTGTAATTCTTACATATCTCCCAATAACGGTATTTTTCAGTGATAATGTATCTATTCTGTTTTTTGCTGTAGTATAATTATTTAAGCTTACTGCTGTAACAGACTTAAATAAAACTCCATCGTTAGATACCTCAATTTTATAGTCAATTGAGCTTGCAACTTCCCAGCTTATATTTATTTTTGAAATTTCATATGACTGTTTTAAATCAATTGTAATGTAATGACCTTTTGTTTTAGCTTCATTTGCCCATCTTGTATCAGCATTGCCATCAATTGCATTATTTGCCACGTGGTCACCTGTTTTATCATCTGCCACTGCTGATGCACCATATCTTACATAGTTATACAAATCTCCATCTTTTTCAGAGCTATACCCTGTTTTAGAGTTATCAGTAATAACTGCTGTTACATCATTGGTTGCCGTAATGGCCGCATCTGCCTTAACATTTTGTGGCGTAATAGTCACTCCTGTTAAAACCATGGCAACCGACAAAATCACGGCTACACCTTTTTTCCAAAATAAACCTTTCAACCCTTTCAATTTTCTCTCCTCCCAAAGTTTTTTCCTCTGTTTATTTTTTATTTTCATTTTTTTACTAACATATATACCAAAATCAGGCTGTTTGCATATATAGTCCACGCAAACAGCCTGTGAATTGTTTAATTATTATGAATTTTAACTTTAATTTCTGTTAATGTCAAATACTTCCCATGCTCCGGCAACAGTTTCACTTGTAGCAAAAAGTTTACCACCGTCGTTTAAGTTTGCCTGAACATATTTTCCATTTGCCAATGAGTAAAGTGCATACTCTCCATTTGAAATCTTTTCAATAATGAATTTCTCCCATGTACCTATACTTCCACTTCTAGGTAATAACTGATTTTTCTCATCTATTACTGCACATACATATTTTCCATTGGATACGGATCTCAGGGATACTGTTCCATCATTGTTATTTACAATCTGGAATGTTTCCCATGCACCTCCACATGATGAACGGTTTGCCACTATTGTTTCACTTCCACCATTTTCTGCACAAACTACCTGTCCGTTTGCTATGGATCTAATATATGTATTTGAATTATTAAAATCTGCCTTTTCTACTTTTTCAATTACGATCGCTGAAGTTTTATCATTAAAATCTCCAAGACCTGATGCATCTGTTAATAATGTTTTTTTACTTCCTGCAAATCCTGCATCGTTATATAATGTAACTTTGTAACCATCTGCTACCTTAATTGAAGAAATCTGATCATTTTTAATTCCCTTAGAAATCATTGTGCCATAATCATATCTTCCTTCACTTAATGCTACAGACCAACCACTGTAATTTGAATTTTCATAAAATGTTGCTTTTGCAGAAGATGTCTCATCTCCCAATTTTTCAATATTAAATGCTTCCCATGCTCCTGCTATGGAATCACTTCCGGCTATTAACTTGCCTCCGTTATCCAAGTCCGCCTTTACATATTTTCCGTTCTCTGCACTTCTAATGCCGTATTCACTGTCATTTATTTTATAAATTTGGAATTTCTCCCATGTACCAACGTTATCACTTCTTGGAACAAGTTGATTTTCTTCATCTAATACTGCACATACATATTTGTTATTTGCATCTGCTTTTATGCTTACTGTTCCGTCATCATTATTTATCAGATAAAATGTTTCCCATGAACCGCCATAGTTGTCTCTGTTTGCTACTACTGTTTCACTTCCACCATTTTCTGCTGCAACATATTTTCCATTTGCAACAGATTTGATACTGTATTTTCCATTTGACAATTTAACAGTATTATATGTAACACTTGATGAGCCATTCCACTTTTCAATTTTAATTGATGAAGTTTTGTCATTCATTTCATCACCAACATATGATGCATCACCTGTAAATGCCTTTGATGTTCCATTAAATCCTTCATCATTATATAATGTGACTTTGTAACCTGAATTTACTTTCAATGATGATATAGCGTCATTTTTAATACCTTTTGCAATGATATCTCTATAATTATATGTACCTTCCGGTAATGAAACTGACCATCCACCATAGTTTGAATTTTCATAGAATGTTGCTACATTATCATTTGTTGTATCACCGACTTTTTCAATGTGAAATGCTTCCCAGGCTCCTGCTATGGAATCACTTCCGGCTATTAATTTGCCTCCTTTATCCAAGTCTGCCTTTACATATTTTCTGTTTTCCGCACTTCTAATGCCGTATTCACTGTCATTTATTTTGTAAATCTTAAATTTTTCCCATGTACTAATGCTGTTGCTTCTAGGTGTCAGTTGATTTTCTTCATCTAATACTGCACATACATATTTGTTATTTGCATCTGCTTTTATACTTACTGTTCCATCATCATTATTAACAATATAGAATGTCTCCCATGAACCGCTATAGTTGTCTCTGTTTGCTACTATTGGATCACTTCCACCATTTTCTGCTGCAACATATTTTTCATTTGCAACAGATTTGATGCTGTATTTTCCATTTGGTAATTTGACTGTGTTATATGATGTTGTAGTTGATGTCTGATTGTTAATCTTTTCAATTTTAATTGATGAAGTTTTGTCATTCATTTCATTTCCAACATATGACGCATCACTGGTAAATTCTTTTGATGTTCCTTTAAATCCTTCGTCATCATATATTGTAACTTTGTATCCGTTACTTACTCTAAGTGATGAAATCTGATCATTAACAATTCCTTTTGCTAAAATATCTTTGTAGTCATATGAACCTTCTTCCAATGAAACTGCCCTTCCACCATAATTTGAATGTTCATATAATGTTGCCACACCTGATGTGCTGTTGTTATCACTATCATCTGTTGTGCTTCCACCTGTAGATGCTACTGTTCCCGAAAGATATGGCTTTACCAAATTGTAAATCTTGTCATTTTTCCATCCGTTTGCTGTACCTACAGCTGACCATTTATTTTTAATTGTGTCTGCTGAGTCGTTATAAATATCAACTTTTTCAGGGTTATGATTATAAATACCCCATGAGCTGTTTCCTGTAACTTTGTATGACCATGTTGTCCAATGCCATCCCTGACTGTTGAAAGTTGACATTGCTGCCTTCCAGCCTTCTGCCTGTTCGAAGCATGTAAACTCGCCTACAAATGTTGGCACTCCATAATTGTGATTTGCAATGTCTGAAACTTTACTTGAAAAGTATGACTTCTGTGCATCACTGCTATTTTGTGCACTCCATGGATAGTAATGGTATTCATATGCTACATTTGTCCAGCCATACTGTGAAGGTCTTGGCAAATTGTCTGCATCCCAACATGATTCCATTATAATAATATGATTGCTATCCTTTGAACGGATTGTATTGTAAATTTCATTATAAAAATCCCAATGTAAACTATATGTTGCAGCTGCCTTAATTCCCGGTTCATTTAAGATATCATAAGCTGCAACTGCCGGATTGCCTTTGAAATGTTCTGCAATCTTTTTCCATAAATTTAAAGTTTTATCTTTATTGCTCTGATTGTAATATAGCTGTTTTCCATCATTAATCTCTCCTGAATGATCCATACCATTTTGAGAACCAAATGCTCCGTGCATATCTAAAATAACATACATACCTCTCTGGCTACAGTTTTGTACAAACCAGTCTAATCTGTCAAAAGCATTAGATTTAAGATTTCCATTGTCATCACAAAGATTCATGTATGTAAATGGTAATCTTATAACGCTCATTCCCATTTCTGCACAATTATCAAAATCCTGTGTTGTCCAATAATTATTTTCGTATGTTGAGACCAACTCATCTCTCTTTGATGTTCCAAATCTATTTGCTAATGTTGTCATCATTGTCTTCTGGTCAGACGCATTGGTTGGATTCATCCAGTTTTCCTGAACAAGCCATCCTCCTGCATTGGTTCCTCTTAAATAGACAACATCTCCTGTTCCTTTTTGTTTTCTTATCTGTGTTCCGTTAACCTTCAAAAAGTCATTGCTTCCAAGAGCCTCTCTGGCACTAACCTGAGTAATGCCTGTAATTTTTCCTGAAATAGTCATGCTAAATGTCATTGCAAATACCAATAACATACTAACCAATTTTCTAACTATTTTCATAAGTACCTCCTTATTAATTCTATCAAAAAATCTCCGCCTATTACGTTATTAATATTTTATGTCGTAATGTTATCGGTATCAAGTCTCTAAATTTTAGAAAAATTATTTTTTTTTAATTTTTCAAAAAAAGATACCTTTTTCCTGATAATAGTATGTTATTTATACATTTTCTAAAAATATATAAATAAAGAATAGCCCCATACCTGACAAAGAACATTATAAACTTGGGTTACCCCCATGCTTGACAAAGAGCCGCAAAAAAAAGACCACTACCTATTTAGTGATCTTTTCTATATTACTTAATAATATTTATCGATTAGTTAAGTTCTTTCTTTAAAGCTGCTCCAGCTTTGAACTTAGGAACGTTAGCTGCTGCAATTGTGATTTTTTCCTTTGTTGCAGGATTGATTCCCTGACGTTCAGGTCTCTTTGTTACTTCAAAAGTTCCAAATCCAACTAACTGTACTTTATCTCCTTCTTTCATAGCTTTAACTACAACATCTGTGAAAGCCTTAACTGCCTTAGCTGCATCTGTCTTTGATAATCCAGCTTCGTTTGCAATAGCTTCTACGAATTCTGTCTTGTTCATCGTATTTCCTCCTTGATAAATTCTGCGATACATCTACGCGACACATACGCGCGTATCTATAAGTTATATACTCCATTATACAGTTTTTGTCAAGATAAAACCCGTTTTTTATGGTCTTGCCCCCTTTATTCAAGGGCTTTTTGACGAATTATGAGAGTTTTCATTTTCACTTTAAGTCAAATTAAGATTCCATTTGTCTTCCAAGAAAATCTGCAGCCACCGATACAAGCTTTTTTTCCGTGTCACTAACCTGCTGTTTTTCTGTTTTTGACATCAAAACCACGCTCCCAATAACATCACCTTCACATATTATTGGAAAAATTATTTGTCCCATATCAGAAACATCCTGTCCATCAATTATTGTTATTGTTTTTACATTATCAGTGTCTGTATTAACAGTTCTTCTTTGTTCCATAATTTCCTCTAATTCATGGCTTATTCTTCTGCCAATATATTCTTTTTTCACACCGCCTGATACTGCAATAACCTGATCTCTGTCGCTAATAACAACATAACAACCGGATACTGCTGCCAGGCTCTCCGCATACTGTTTTGCAAAAGCATCTATTTCTCCGATTGGCGAATATTTTTTTAAGATTACTTCTCCATCCCTGTTAGTAAAAATTTCCATTGGATCACCTTCTCTAATTCGAAGTGTCCGTCTAATTTCTTTTGGCACTACTACACGCCCTAAATCATCAATTCTACGAACAATACCTGTTGCTTTCATTATTACTTCCTCCAATTTCATATTCAAGCAAAAGCGATTTTCACTCTTTTGCTATATATTAGTTTTGGAGTTAGTATGTGGAAGACACAGAAAATTATTCTTTTCTTTATGTGCATTTCATAGATTATGATATGCCGGCATTTTTTTCTTAATATAAAATGATGTTGCTTCAAAAGAAATAGCACAATTAAGTCCTACTGTTTTTTCAATTTTAGAACGATCTTTTCTAAGTACAACCAATCCTATATCCATCTTTGGTTGAATTGCTACCCAAGATATTCCATTTGTTTTAATTTTTAAAAATGTATATCTTCCTTGAATAACTAACGGTAGCTTATCATTTAAGTATTTACTTTCTTTCATTAAAACATTTTGCCATAACGTCTTTTCTAAAAACTTATCTGTTCCCATAACACAAAAAAGATATCGGTCTCGCAACCGATATCTTTTTTTACTCTAACCTACAATAAATAAACTCATTCCAGCAATCACTAGCAGAATGCATGCAATTACATCCAGTAAGTTTAATTTTGTATGTTCTTTTTTGTATTTTCCTAAATTATCTACAAGCCATATAATTGCTGCCACTTCCATCAAGCCCCACTGTAGTCTTTCAATATCAACAGCAAAGCGTATTACTAATGCTAACGCAAATAATATTATAGGCACAATTTCAAATATAATCTGTTTAGATTTTTCATTTAATTTCATGCTACGACCTCTTTCTTCTAATTAAGTTTTTAGACCTGATTAGTTTTAGCCACTTCTTAGATTACTTTTGAAAGGAACTGTTTTAAACGCTCATTTTTTGGATTATCAAAAATTTCACTTGGTGTTCCTTCTTCAACAATCTTTCCGTCTGCCATAAAAATTACTCTTGAGGCAACTTCTCTTGCAAATGCCATTTCATGTGTTACAACAGCCATTGTCATGCCCTGATTTGCCAAATCCTTCATTACTGCTAGAACTTCGCCTACCATTTCCGGATCAAGGGCAGATGTAGGCTCATCAAAAAGCATAACTTCAGGATCCATGCAAAGTGAACGTGCAATGGCAACTCTCTGCTTCTGTCCACCTGAAAGCTGCGCAGGATATGCCTCTGCTCTGTCAGCCAAATTGACTACATTAAGAAGTTCCATAGCCTTCTTCTCAGCTTCTTCTTTTGACTTCTTTAATAACTTCATTGGCGCTATTGTCATATTCTTTAAAACTGTCATGTGTGGGAATAAATTAAAATGCTGGAAGACCATCCCCATTTTCTGTCTGTGTAAGTTAATATTTACATTTTTGTCCATTAGGTTTACACCGTCAAAAATAATTTTTCCATCTGTAGGATGTTCTAAAAGGTTTAAAGTTCTAAGAAGAGTTGACTTACCACTTCCTGATGGTCCAATAATAACCACAACTTCACCTTTTCTAATATCTGTGGAAACACCGTCTAATGCTTTAATTTCCCCATCGTTATAATATTTTTTCACATCATCTACAACTATAAGAGAGCTATTATCGTTCATCATTTCGTAGTCTCCTTTCTAATTTACCAAGTAACCAAGAGAAAAACATTACCATAATCAAATAAACTGCTGCTACACCAAACAATGGCATAAATGCCTGATACGTAGCTCCTCTTACAATATCTCCTGCTCTTGTTAAATCAATTAATGCAACGTAACCTGAAACTGCTGTTTCCTTTAATAAAACAATAAATTCGTTTCCAAGCGTTGGAAGTACAGTCTTAAACGCCTGTGGAATAATTACATAAACCATTGTTTGAACATAGTTAAATCCAAGACTTCTTCCTGCTTCAAACTGTCCCTCGTCAATTGACATAATTCCGCCACGAAAGATTTCTGCAACGTAAGCACCTGAGTTAATACCAAATGAAAGAATTGCCACAAAAATCTTATTGTTTGATGTAGCAAATATAATGTAATACATAATCATAATCTGAATTACTACAGGTGTTCCTCTTACAACTGTAAGATAAATTTTTGATATTATATTAAAAATAGCTAGAAGGATTTTTCCAAGTCCACCTTTCATTTCGCTATAATTCTTGTCATAAGATGCTCTTACTATAGCCACAACAGCACCTATTACAATACCTAAAATTAAAGCAAAGAAAGTTACAATTAATGTATTTCCCAGACCCTCTAAATATAATTGCCATCTGTCTTTATCTATAAAACTTATTTCAAATTGACGTTTTAAAGATATTGCGGAAATTATATTAACTTTTGTTGTTAAAACGTTTAATAAACTCTCCATTTTTACCTCTTTTTCCTAAAAATTAAGAGGTGTTCAATATAAATCGGATATTCACAATGTAATATCTTAACTTTATATTGCGGCACCTCCTAATTTGTATTTTTTGTTCTTTAATTATTCTGCCTTAATATACTTGTTAATAATCTTCTGAACTGAACCATCATCAATTAATTCTTTTAATGCTTTGTTAATTTTCTTTCTTAATTCAGGTTTATCCTTTGAAACAGCGATAGCATAATCTTCTTCTGCGTATGCTGTTTTAAGTAATTTAAGTCCTTTGTTAGCCTTAACAAAAGCCTTAGCCGGTTCATTGTCGATTACAACACAGTCAATCTTTCCTGTTACAAGTGCCTGAACTGCATCAGCGCCCTTGTTATATTCTTCAACTGTTCCTGAGCCTGCTTCCTTTAAATCATCTGTACAATAGATATCACCTGTTGTACCAAGCTGAACACCAACCTTAACATTGGCACCCTTTTTTAATAAATCTTTGTTAGTCTTTATCTTTGAGCCTTCTTTTACGATAATTGCCTGTACACCTGTTGCATATGAATCTGTAAAGTCTACACTTTCCTTTCTTTCATCGCTAACTGTCATACCTGCAAGACCCATACTAACTTTTCCTGACTGAATAGCAGGAATAATTGAATCAAAAGCCATATCTTCAATCTTGAAGTTCATTCCTAATTTGTCTGCAATAGCTTTACCAATCTCGGCATCAATACCGATTACTTCATTGTTTTCACGATACTCATATGGTTGAAATTCTGCGTTAGTTCCCATAATTAATGTCTTATCTCCATCATCTCCACTCTTACTGCTTCCGCAAGCTGTAAACATTGTTGTAGCAAGAACTACTGTCATTAATAATGCTAGTAATTTTTTCATTATTTTTTATCCTCCTAAGTATATTGGTTTTATTACAAAACTATACACAATTATACTTAAAAATGCATATATTTGCAACAATAAAGAATTTTAACTAATAAAAAGAATGTCCCTTGCGACATTCTACGCACCGAGTGCGTGTTGCTTTAGCAACATTTTTCCTTTCGCGCG
>OGWS01001448.1_pt1 | contig 18617 bp, 14 predicted proteins | sample 1576111 | NCBI WGS metagenome assembly OGWS01 (sample SAMEA3541534, study PRJEB24748) | human gut metagenome | biome: human gut; feature: human-associated habitat; material: faeces | place: China | collected 2012
TACGAAATCTATTTTTGTCTGCTTGCTGAATATATGAAGACTCATGCCAGAACTCCTCGTATCTTAAAGCTCGAGATACATCCAACGACGGATACGCACCAGCCGGGCGGCTAGATGCTGAGCTTCTTCCCGTCGTTTCCACCAAGCCAGAGCCCAAACGCCGTGCGCGAGACGAAAATGGCCGTAAACATGGACGCCACGATACCGAGGCTCAAGGTTACGGCGAATCCCCGCACGGGGCCGGTGCCAAACTGATACAGGATGGCGGCGGCAATGATGGTGGTCAGGTTGGAGTCCACAATGGAAATGGTCGCGCGATCAAACCCCACGGCCACGGCCTCAAGCGGTTTCAGGCCTTGCCGTATCTCTTCGCGGATACGTTCAAAAATAAGCACGTTGGCGTCCACGGACATGCCGATGGTCAGCACGATGCCCGCGATGCCCGCAAGCGAGAGGCTGAACAGACCGAACGACGACAACGTGGCCAGGATGCCCAGGTACAGCACCGCGAACACGATCATTGCCGCCGCGGTGATGAGGCCCAGGCCGCGGTAGAAGAACAGCAGGTACAGCATGACCACCGCAAGGCCGATGAGCGCCACCAGCACGCCGGACGCCAGCGCATCCTGGCCGAGCGTCGGGCCCACGGTCTGGCTCTGGGCGTATTCGAAGCTGACGGGCAGCGAACCGCTTTCCAGCACGGTCTGCATCGCCTTGGCCTCGTCGAGCGAGTACCCGCCCGTGATCTGCACGTTGCCGTCGGGGATTTCGGACTGGACGGCGGGGGCGGACTGCACCTCGTTGTCCAGGATGATGACGATCTTGCCCTTCGTGGGCGCAAGCTCCTTCGTGGCGTCCGCGAACGCCTTGGCACCTTCCGCGTCCAGCGTGATGTTCACGGCGTAGTCGGTGGACGTCTCGGAGGGCTTGCCGATGTCCACCTTCGTGATGTCCGCGCCGGTGACGATGGGCGTGTAGGTGCCGTCCTCCACCTTGAGGTGCTGCGTCTCGCCCGTGGGCAGCGTCAGCACGCCCAGGTCGTCGGACACGTGGCCCTCGCCGGAAGCCTGGCCGCTCTCGATCTTCTGCTTCGCGTCCTCGTCGGTGAACGAGTCTAGGCGCGCGAACTCCAGCTTGCCGGTTTTGCCGATGGTGTTCAGCGCGTCCTCGGTGTTCGTGAGGCCGGGGATCTGCACGAGGATCTGGTCGGTGCCCTGCACCTGCACCACGGCCTCCGAGGCGCCCAGCGCGTTGACGCGGCTCTCGATGATGGCGCGCGACTTCTCCATGTCGTCGTTGGTCACGTCGGCGCCGTCCGTCGACTTCGCCGTGAGCACCACCGACAGGCCGCCCTGGATGTCGAGGCCCTGGTTGATCTTCTCTTGCGGCGGCATGAACATGAAGACCGATCCCAACACCAGCAGGGTCGTGATGATGAGCAGCCAGATGTTGCGCCGGTCGGTGGACCGCGCGGGTTTCTTCTTCGTCGTCTTCTGCGTTGCCGCCATGTGACGTTCTCCCTTGTACGCTTATGTACGCTTGTCGTGCATGCTTGGACGCGCGAAGCCGAGGGCTTCTGCGCATTAACTGTCCTATTGTGCCACAACCGAGGAGAACGGGAAAGGAAGGGTGTTGAAAAGATCAGGGAAAAGCCCGGCGACTGCGCGCGAATTAGAAACGCAGGTTGCGCGCAGGCGCCGGGGTGGTTCTCAGCCTTCGTCCAGCTCGTCGAGGCCGCGGCCGAACGCCTCGGCATACGCGTCAACCGAGCGGGTCGCGGCCTTGATGTCCTCGACGTCGGTGCCCTGCAGAGCCTCGGACTCCAACCGATGGAGGCTCGCGAACACCTGCTCGCAGAACCGGGTTCCCTCGTCGGTGAGCGAGATCGTCTTCGCGCGGGCATCCACGGGCGAGACTGCCTCCTGCGTGTAGCCCTTCATCTTCAATCCCGCGAGGATGGAGCCCACGGTCTGCTTGGGAAGCCACAGGGTCTTGCTGACCAGCTGCTGGCTGCACGCGCCCTTCGCGTAGTACAAGACCAGCAGCACCAGCAGCGAGTTCAAGTTGAGCTTGTGCTGCTTCGCGAACCGCTCGTACTGCGCCATGCTCTTCAAGAGAGACCGGTTCAGCTCCAAGGTGGGCATGAGGTAGTCTTCGGTCAGGCCTTCGCCGTACAGCGCCTGCAGGACCTCCATGAACTCATCCCGGGAGGCTGCAGCCTCCCCCTTCCGCCCCGAGTCCTTCTTCGGCATCACACACCTCCTGGATACGTGAACTTTGGCACCCAATATAGCTCACTTTCCTCGATCCGCAATCAAGCAGAGCCCGAAAATCCCAAAATTAGACTGATTTCAGATTATTTTCTAGACTTCGGCACCCTAGCACGTTAGAATATAGTCCGAATTCAGTCTATTAGAGAAAGGAATGCCATGTTCGACCTTGTGCACATGAGCCCGGCGACGCTTTCGAAAGGACGTTTATGGGCGGCTCTCGTGGTGATATTGTTCGGCCAGTTCATCGTTTCGATCGATCTGACGGTGCTCAACATCGCGCTGCCGGATCTGACGAAGGACTTGAACCCCACATCCGATCAGCTTCTGTGGATCGTCGACGTGTATTCTCTCGTGCTGGCGGGCTTGCTGGTGGCGACGAGCTCGCTTTCCGACCGTTTCGGCAGGAAGCGCACGCTGCTCGCCGGCTTCTTTCTGTTCGGCGTGGGATCACTGCTGGTTCTATTCGCCAACAGCCCCGAATTCGTCATCGCCATCCGCGCGTTTCTAGGCGTGGGCGGCGCGCTGATCATGCCCGTCACCGTGTCGATGATCCGCAGCATCTTTCAAGATGCGAAGGAGCGCGCGTTCGCCGTCGCGGCGTGGTCGGCCATCGGAGCGCTCGGCATGGCCACCGGGCCGCTCATCGGAGGCTTTCTGCTCGAGCACTTCAATTGGCATGCGGCTTTCCTCGTCAACGTGCCGCTCATGGCGATCGCGCTGGGCGCAGGCATCTTCGTTCTGCCGGAAGTGCGCTTGAAGAAGCCGGGCTCGTTCGACATCCTCGCCTCCCTCATCTTCCTCGCCGGCATGGTGCTGTTCCTGTGGGGCATCAAGCACCTCGCCGCCGAACTCGCGTTCGACACCCAGGGGGTAGCCGCGGTCGCAGCCGGCGTGGTGCTGCTGGGCCTGTTCATCTACCGGTGCCTGCACGCCAAGACGCCGGTCGTCGACCTGTCGCTCTTCCGCAGCAAGCCCTTCACGGCGGGCATCATCGCCACCGCGGGCTGCATGTTCGCCATGGCGACCCTGCTCTACATGCTTTCCCAATGGCTGCAGCTGGTTAACGGCGACGGCACGCTCGAAGCGGGCGTGAAGCTGGTGCCCATGGCCATCGCCAGCCTTCTCGCGAGCGCCGTGGCCACGCCGCTCGCCATGCGGCTGAAGCCGCGCAACGTGGTGGCCGGCGGCCTGATACTGGCTGCAGCCGCCATGATGATGCTCATGTTCTTCAAGGACGACTTGGAGCTGCTGCCCGTCATGATCTCCACCACGCTGGTCGGCGTGGGAACGGGCGCGCTGGCCATCGGAGCGTCGCTCATCATGTGCGAGACCCCCGTCGAGAAGGCATCGAGCGCGGGCAGCCTGCAAGAGGTGTCCTACGACCTGGGCAACGTGCTGGGCGTGGCCATCCTGGGCAGCCTCGCCTCCATCATCTACCGCAGCGGGCTTCCCACCGGCGAGCTGCGCGCAATGGGCCTGGACGGCAGGACCATCGACGCCGCCGAGCAGTCGCTTTCCGCCACATCGGTCATCGCGCACGAGCTGGGCTTGCCCCAACTGCTTCAAAAGGGCATCGAGGCGTTCAACGACTCCGTCGTCATCACGTGCTTCGTCGGCGGCGTCATCATCCTCGTGGTGGCCGTCGTGGTGCGGGCGCTCATCCCCCGCGACGTGAAGATCACCGAAGACGACGAGGCTCCAGGCGACGGCGATGCCCCGTTGTTGGGAGACGGCGATCCGTCGACGACCGGCGACGGCTCTCCGTCGGAAGAAGGCGAAGCCCCCTCGCTCGGCGAAGGCGATGCTCCTTCGCACGACGGAAGCGCCCCGTCGAACGAAAGCGAAGCCCCGTTGCACGAAGCACGCAACCTCCTGGGCACCGGCGACGCCCCCTCCGCCGTGAAAACGGTGAGCGTGTTCGTGGACGAGGACACGCTGCGCGAGATGAAAGCCGTCTGCAGCCAATTCGGCATCGGAACGGATGCGGCTTTCAGGATCTTCGCCAACAAGGTGGCACGCGAGCGCCGCATCCCCTTCAAGCTGTCCGTCGACCCTCTGCGCTGCGAAGAGTACCTGAACAGCCTGCGCCGCTGCATGCGCGCGATCGACGAGGGCAACGGCGTGCAGGAGTTCCGGAAGACGGTGCGCATATGGGCGCCCCAGGCATGGAACGACTACACCCGGATGAAAAGCGAGGACATCGAGAGCCGCAAGCGCGTCAAGGCGCTGATCAGGGACATCGAGAAGAACGGGGCCTCCGAAGGCGTCGGCAAGCCCGAGCAGCTGCAAGGTGACCTGTCGAGCCTCTGGTCGCGGCGCATCGACAAGCGCAACAGGCTGGTCTACCGCATCGCGGAAGGCAACGTCGAGATCATATCCTGCAAGACCCACGTCGCCGACCGCGTATGAACCGAACCCGCAACGGCCGCCGCGCGTTTCCCGAAGGCGGCGGCCGGCCACACCTCAAAGCCTCTGAACCCGCAAGAAAGGAACGATGGATTATGAAGAAGAAAGCGTCCCTGATCGCGCTCTGCGCGCTGAGCCTGACCGCAGCGTTCGCCCTCACCGGATGCGGGGTGAGCCTCGATCGGGAGATCGCCGTGCAGGACATGACGATGAAGGTTCCCTCGAACTGGGTTGAGAGCTCCGATGTGGAAGCCTCGAGCCTCGACCTGTCCCGTCTCGAAGCCCCCAGCGCGGCTTCGGCAATCGCCTCCGCCCCGAATGCTGAAACGACGAACGCGCCCCTCCCGGACGCCGAGACGGCTGGCGTCGAAGCCGCGGATGCAAGCGAGGGCGCGAACGTCGAAGCCGAAGCAGCCGGCGCTGCCGCACTCGCTGCCGCGGATGCCGAAAGCCCCGAAGCCGGCAATGGCGAAGCCGCTGCAACAGCTGTCGAGGTCGGGCAACCCGCGAGCCAGACGATCCCCGATGCGCCGAGCGGCGTCAAAACGGGTGGAACCGTCATGTACCGCGACGTCGACGAGGACAACGACGACGAGTACAACGCCATATCCGTTACGCACCTTCCGCTGACGAGCTGCGCGGCCAAGACCGCCCAAGAGGCCATCGCGCTCAAGCAGCTGCAGGCCGAGAAGGAGTTCGGCGCGATCAACTGGGATATCGACAAGGAGAAGTCGAGCGTGATCGACGGATCCCAAGTCACGAAGTACGAGTACAGCTTCGAGAAGGAGATCGATCACGTGACTAAGAAATACGAGTACAAGACCATCTACGTCTTCAACTCCAGCATGTGCTACGAGATCTCCGTGTACGGCAACGCCGCCTCCGTCGACGACGTCGTGAACAGCATAGAGTTCTAATCCACCGCCTCGGCAAGGAGCACCATGGAAGCAACCGCGACGAACAGCCGGATCAAATCCCTCCATCCCCTCAACATGCAGCTTCTGTTCTGGCTGTTCGTCGTCGCCTCCATCGCAGGGCTCGCAATCGAGACGGCTTTTCACGCCGTCGTCTTCGGGGGCAACGAAAGCCGTCCGGGCCTCGTGTGGGGACCGTTCTCCCCCATCTACGGCACGGGGGCCGTCATGCTCACCATAGTCGCCGCTCGGTTCTCCGATCTGAGCACCCCAGCGATGTTCTTAGTGTCGGCGTTGATCGGTTCGGCCGTCGAAATGGCCACCGGCTGGCTCATGGAGATTCTCTTCGGCGCCGTCGCATGGGACTACAGCCATCTCCCCGGCAGCTTCGGCAGAAGCCTGAACCCGGGGTTCACCCTTTTGTGGGGCGCTCTCGGGCTCGCTTGGACGCATTGCGCCATGCCTCTGATCTACCGCATCTCGCAGAGAGTGGATTGGAAAAGCACGGCCGTTCGGATCCTCAGCGCAGTTGGCACGGCGTTCATGGTCTTCAACATCGCCGTCACCCTCCAGGTGCTCGCGCGCGAGAGCGCCCGGGCAGACGACCTCCCTCCCGCCAACTCGATCGAACGGTGCATCGACGAGCACTTTCCTTCTTCCTGGGTTCAGAAACGATTCGAGAATATAAGCATCAACGGCTTGCGATCGCGCTGAGCGCTCTCTCACGAATGCTGCGGCGCAGTCGATCCTGCGACGAGCGAACGGCGCTAGTAGTCCTTCGCCGCGGAGCTTGCCATCCACTGCTCGTAGAACTCCTCGTACGCGTCGGCCAGCACCGCTTCGCGGGCGCGGCGCATGAGGTCGATGAGGTAGTGCAGGTTGTGGATGGACAACAGGATGCCGCCCAGCATCTCGTTCTGCTTCACGAGGTGGCGGATGTAGGCGCGGCTATGGTTCTGGCACGTCGGGCAGGTGCATGCGGGGTCCAGCGGGCCGAAATCGCGCGTGAACTTCGCGTTGCGCATGTTCATGCGGCCGGTCGACGAGAACGCCGTGCCCATGCGGGCCGTGCGTGTGGGCAGCACGCAGTCGAACATGTCCACGCCCTCGCGCACCGCGCGCACCAGCGTGGTGGGGTTGCCCACGCCCATCAGGTAGCGCGGACGGTCCTCGGGGCACGCGCGGGCAACCTCGCCCAGCGTCTGGAACATCACCTCGTGGTCCTCGCCCACCGAGTAGCCCCCGATGCCGAAGCCGCCGAAACGGTGCCCGCCTGCGGCCAGGCTCTCGTCCTCGATCTCGCGCAGGCGGCGGATGGACTCAAGCCGCAGATCCAGCTCCATGCCGCCCTGCACGATGCCGAACAGCGTCTGGTCGGGACGCTTGTGCGCGGCTAGGCAGCGGCGCGCCCAGTTGGCCGACAGGTCCACGGCCTTCGCCACGAACGCCTTCTCGGACGGGTACGGCGTGCACTGGTCCAGCTGCATGGCGATGTCGGCGCCCAGCTGCTCCTGGATGGCCATGTTGCTCTCGGGCGTCCAACGAACCTTCGTGCCGTCGTAGATGGAGCGGAACGTGAGGCCCTCGTCGTCCAGCTTGAGCGTGTCGGCCAGGCTGAACACCTGGAACCCGCCCGAGTCGGTGAGCATGGGGCCGTCGTAGTTCATAAAGCGGTGCACGCCGCCGGCTTCGGCCACCACGTCGGCGCCGGGGCGCAACGACAGGTGGTACGTGTTGGCCAGCACCACCTGGCTGTCCAGGTCGCGCAACTGGCCCGCGGTGACGCCCTTCACCGTGGCGCTGGTGCCCACCGGCATGAACATGGGCGTTTGGAACGTTCCGTGCGCGGTCTCGTAGGACAGCGCACGGGCATGCCCGCTAGTCGCTTGGATCTTGCAGTCGAACAACGCCATGGCTAGCCCTCCGATCGCGCGGACAGCGCCGCCTCGCGCGCAGCGGCCGCCACGATGCCGGCTTCGACGCCCTGCGCGGGGTCGGCACACGGGGGCAGCAACTCGGCCCAGGCCGCGAACTCCTCCATGGTACCGCGCTTCACGGAGCCCAGATCGAAGCCCTCGGTCGGATCGAGCAGATGGTCGGTCACGAGGAATGCGTCGGCGCCCAGCCCTTGGATGGCCAGGTCCTCCACTGTGTTGTTGCCCACCATGAGCACGTCGTCGCCGGAAAGGCCGCACGCCGCCACGTTCTCGGCGTAGTAGGCCAGCTTCGGCTTCACGCTGGTGGAGTTCTCGAACGACGTGATGCGCGCGAACTTCGACGCATCCACCCCGGCCCAGGCCAGGCGCCACTCCACGGCGCGGCGCGGGAACATGGGCATGGTGGCCAGCACCAGCGGGTAGCCTTTCGCCGCCAGCGTCTCGATGGCGCGCGCGGCCGCGGGGTTGGGCTGGAAGCCCTCACCGATAGCGCCGAACTCGTGCTCGTAGAACTCGGTCAGCAGCTCCTCCCACGCGGCCGCGTCGGCATCGGCATGCCGGAAGAACGCCTCCCAGTACGCCTCGTGGTTCGTGCGGCCGTCGTCGTGCGACGCCATGGCGCCGATGCCCGCCTTGAGCCCGGCCGAGAACGCCTTCGCGTCCAGCCCCTGCCGGGCGACGAACCCGGCGATGGCCTCGAAATAAGCGCCCAGGAACTCGTCCAGCTCCATGGGCAGCAGCGTGCCGTCCAAGTCGAAGAAGATTGCGCGATACGTGCGAGGTGCCATGCGTCGATCCTTTGGTCGGGTGAATTGGTTGCTCAGGCATGGTAGTATACGTCACGTTGCGAAGGAGCGTGCAAACCCGATGAAAATACTGCTTCATGCCTGCTGCGGACCGTGCTCGTTGGAACCGGTGCGCCTGCTGCGCGCCGCCGGGCACGACCCGACCATAGCCTATATGAACTCGAACATCGCGCCCGCCGACGAGTACGCGCACCGCCTGTCCACGCTGCGCGCCTGGGCCGCCGGCGAGCAGCTGAACGTGCTGGAAGGCGCCTACGACCCCGCCGCCTGGGAAGCCTGCGCCGGACGCGTCGGCGAGGCGGCGAACGACCCCGCCCGCCGCAAGGCGCGCTGCCGCGCGTGCTACCGCCTGCGCTTCGAAGAGGCCGCCGCGCTGGCAGCCGAGCAGGGGTTCGACGCACTGGGCACCACGCTGTCGGTGAGCCCCTACCAATATACCGACGTCATCCGCGAGGAGCTGGAGCGCGCCGCCGCAGCCGCGGGCGTGCAGCCGCTGTTCGAGGACTACCGCCCCTTCTACGACGAAGCCACGCATCGCAGCCGCGAGATGGGCATGTACCGGCAGAACTACTGCGGCTGCCGCTTCTCGGACGCCGAGGCCGCCGCCGAGCGCGCCGAGCGCAAGGCGCAGCGCGCCGCCCAACGCGAGGCGGAAGCGGCAGCCCATGCCGAGGAGCGCGCCGCCGCCGAAGCCGCACGCGCCGCGAAGAAGGCCGAGCGCGCCGCCTACGACGCCAAGCAGGCCCGCAAGCGCGCCGTGCTGAAGGCCCTGCGCGAGCAAGAGCGCGACGGGAAGTAGGCTTCGCACGCCGGCGCAGGCGGTTCGGCAAGGTCGGCTCAGCGCCACAACACGCGCCCGTAGCGCCCGTAGCGCCTTGCGTGCAATGCATCTAGCAAGTATACTTACAAGTATATTTGCCGCGCACGTCAAGAAGGGAGCGCGCCATGCCTCAACTTTCCCTGTACATGGACGAGCCCACGATGGAAGGCTTGCGCCGGGATGCAGCACGCGAGGGGAAGACGCTCTCGAAGTTCGTGGCGGGCGTGCTGCGCGACCGCGATACGAACGGCCTGTGGCCGCATGGGTTCTTCGACCTGTACGGCGTCTGCGATGACGACACGTTCGTCGAACCGCCGGAGATTCCCTGGGAATTCGACGCGCCTCGAAAAACGCTGTAGGTGAACGCCGTGTATCTTCTCGACTCCAATATCTGCATCGACTTCATGCGCGGAGAACTTCCCTACGCCTACGACATGATGCGCAACAGCAGCCCGAAGCTCTTCAAGATTCCCGCCATCGTGGAAGGCGAACTGAGGCTCGGCATCGAAAAAAGCAAGCAGCCGGAAAAAGCCCGGTGGCTCGTCGACGAATTCACGCTGCCGTTCGAAGTGGTGCCGTTCGATTCGAAATGCGCGCATGCCTATGCGCGCATACGCGGCGAACTCGAGATGACGGGTAAGAAGATCGGGCCGAACGACCTCATCATCGCCGCCACGGCGCTGGCGAACAACGCGGTGCTCGTCACGAACAATGTGGACGAATTCAAGCGCGTGCCGGGGCTGTCCCTCGAATGCTGGTACGAGATGGAGTGGGACGGATAAGCGTCCGTCGGCTTGTATCAAGGTCTATAATAAGTGGTTCGCACCGCCTATACCGCAACGCACGAAGGACGCACGCATGAAGACCTCTGATTTCGATTACGAACTGCCCCCCGAGCTGATCGCGCAGGAGCCCGCCGCCGAGCGCGACGGCTGCCGCCTGCTGGTCATGGATCGAGCCACCGGCGAGCTGGAGGACCGCATCTTCCGCGACATCGTCGACTACCTGCGTCCGAACGACCTGCTGGTGGCCAACGAGACGCGCGTCATGCCCGCGCGCCTGCTGGGCGCGAAGCGCGGCACGGGAGGAGCGGCCGAGGTGTTCCTGCTGCGCGAGGTGCACGACCGCGAGCCGCGCACGAACCGAAGCGCGCTGTGGGAGGTGCTGGTGCGCCCGGGCAAGCGCCTGAAGCCGGGCACGGGCGCCGTGGTGGACTTCGCCGACGCGCAGGGCGACGTGGCGCTGTCCGCGGAAATCGTCGACTGGGCCGACGGCGCGCAGAAGGGCGAACGCCTCGCGCGCCTGACCACGACGCTGCCCTCCCTCGACGAGGCGCTGCACGCGGTGGGCCACACGCCGCTGCCGCCCTACATCAAGGACTACGCCGGCGACGAAGAGCTGTACCAGACGGTGTACTCGCGTCGCGAGAGCTCGGCGGCGGCGCCCACGGCCGGCCTGCACTTCACGCCCGCCCTCATCGAGCGCCTGCGCGACCGGGGCGTGCGTTGGGAAACCGTGGAGCTGGAAGTGGGTCTGGACACCTTCCGCATCGTGGACGAGGACGACCCCGAGCAGCACGTCATCCACACCGAGTACTACACCGTGCCGCAGCGCACCGTCGACGCCATCACCGAGACGCGCGAGCGCGGCGGGCGCGTGGTGGCCGTGGGCACCACCAGCGTGCGCAGCCTGGAAAGCGCCTGGAACCCCGAGGCGGGCGCCGTCACCGCGCGCGATCGCGAGACAACGTCGCTGTACCTGCTGCCCGGCTCGCAGTTCCACGTGGTAGACGCCTTAGTCACGAACTTCCACGTGCCGCGCTCCACGCTGATGATGCTGGTGTCCGCGTTCTCCTCGCGCGAGCACATCATGGCCGCCTACCGCCACGCCATCGAACAGCGCTACCGCCTGCTCTCGTTCGGCGACGCCATGTTCATCTGCTAGACGCGCCGCCAGGCGGAAGGCGGCAAGCGGAAGCCGCAGAAGAAGGGCGCTCGGGAAAGAGAAGGCGCAGCCCTACCGGGAACCGCAGCGGGAACGGACGAACACCGCTGCCAGCACGGCGGCCGCGCCGACGGCCGCCGCCAACGCCGCAAGGGCGTAGGGGAAGTCGCCGGTTTTGGCGAGCGTCGAAACGTCGGCCTCCACGGTTCCCGCTCCGCCCGCGCCACTCGATCCGCCGGAGCCGCCCTCGCCCTCCGAGCCCTCGGAACCGCCCGCGCCCGCAGAGCCGCCCTCGTCCTGGGCGATGAGCGTCCAGTGAACATGGTTCTCCAAGCCCGCCGCCTCGTTGCCCAAGGTCACGGGCACCAGCACGTCCAGCGTGAAGTCCGCCGACTGACCGCCCGAAAGCTCGGCCATCTTGACGGGAAGCGCCCCTTCGCGAAGCAGCTCCCCTATCTCGCCGTCGTAGAGCGTCCGACCGTCCGCACTCATCACCACGCGCACCGCCCCTATCACGTCGGCGACGGCACGGTCGCACGAGGGGCGCAGGTACAGCGCGACGGGCGTGCGCGCATTCTCCACCCGAACCGCTACGGTATGCGACGACGAATCGCCCGGCACCAGGTTCTCCAGCGTGTCGAACAAGCTGCCTCCATCGGCGTTGCGCACGGAGAACTCGCGCGCGGCGCTGTCGTACACCACGGTGGGCGGCCCCACGGGCGCGGCGTAGGCCGCAGCTGGCCGAGCGAACATCGGCATGGCGAGCGCGGCTGCAACCGCGAGCACGGCCGCAGCGAACGCCAGAACGCCGCGCCCCGAACGTCTGCATGTCATCATGCAGCACCCCCCTTGCTTGAAACCGTCAGCGTGCCGTCGGCCGCAACCTCCGTAACCGCACCGCCGCGGTCGGGCCCCCATGCCTCCTTGACCGCGTCCACCGGATCGGCCTGCACGGCCTGGACGTCGATCTCGACGACCAGATGGCGATCGTCCGTATGCGAGGCGTTGGACAAAGCTTCGCACGTGGTGATCAAATTCGCCGTCTGATCAGGGGCAGCCGCTCCGGTAGCCTCGCTTTCGGGAGCGAGGGGCTTCGGCCAGTAGTACAGGCCGTCTGTCCCCTGAATCCAGGAATCCCCAGGCTGAGTCGAAGCGACAGCGCCCCACTGCATCGTGTAGTCCGTATCAGGCACCGGAACGTCGCCCAACACGACGGCGGAACCGTCGGCCTGGCTCCCGGTCTCCCAGCAAACCGACACCGAGGCTCGCAGGTACGCCTTCACGTTCCCCTTGTTGGTCGCGTACACGTTCTCCTTCACCGTGCGCGGCGAGTCGAACGTTTCGTTCACGCCCGGCGTAACGTTCGCCGCCTTGAACATGTTGAAAAGGCCCGACTCCGTATGGAACCACGCCAGCGCGCCCCCGCAGCACAGCATGGCTGCAAGGCACGCGGCAACCACCGCCGCGCGCTTGCGCCCCGGGCGCTTGCGCGGCAGATCGAGCACCGCAGCCCGGCGCTCGGCCGGCTTCGCATGCATTCCCCTGCCCATTACAAGATCGCCCCCTGTCCGAACTCATTGATCGCACGAGCCGAGTCATCCAGCCACGCGTCGTTTTCCAGCGCGTTCTCGCACACCACGGCCGAACCGCCCTGAGAACGCGAGACCACCACGCGCGCGCCGTCGGCACCGGAAGGGACGGTCACGCCGTTCACCTGGTACGATTGCCCATAGCGCCACGCCCAGGACTTGTCCTCCCTCACGAAGTATTCGCCCTGGCCCAACTGCAACCGCACGCTGGCCGCGTAGATCCCGTCCTTGTCCGGCTTGTCGGGGCACTTGACCGAAACCGAGCGGGTCTGCAGGGCCCCGTCCTTGAGGTTGGTCACCGTGAACAGGAACGTCTCCCCCGCCGCCTCCTTGGCCGTGGTCTTCTTCACGATGGTGAGCGGCTTGATGTCGCCGAACACGAACAAGGCATCGCCGTCGTTTTGGGTGGTGTACGAAGTGCCGTCCACCGTGCACACCGAAGTGCCCTTGGTGCTCACTTCCTGGTAGTCCCGGAAGCCGCCGTCCGCGTCGACATGCGATGCCAACACGTTGCCCGTGGCTCTGTCGTCGTACAGAGCGACCTGCTTGCCCAACGCCGCAGACGCATCGCGGTCGGCCGGAAGCGGGTTGCCCGGTTGATATGTCGGCTCGCTCGAAGGCTTGTAGGAGCGCTTCTCCACGTGAACCGTCAGGTGCTTCTGGTCGTAGTAGTTGCCCTGCCCGAAGTACGCTTGGATGGGATAGGTCTGCTTCTCGGCGTTCGGCGTCGCGGCCGACCCCTCCGCCGCAGGCGCGCTCGAAGTTTCCAAAGCGCTCACGTCTATCGCCCAAGTCAGCTGGTCGGTCATGGCGACATCTTGCGCATCGGTGGCCTTCACCTGCCAAGTCTCGGGGTACAAGTCCATGTCCGTCGTGATCGGCTTATCGAAGAAATCGGCCCAGGGAACCATGGCGCCCCCGTCATCCCACCGCCAGCTGCTGAACGTCTCGCGCCCATCCGCGTTCTCGCTCGCAGCAGCATTATCGAGAGCCACGGCGATATTGTGATACGCCTCCACGTCGATCGGCGTCGACTGCATCGGCGGGATCGTCCCTTCGGGGCCGGCAGTCGTCCCCCCGCCGGAATCGGGAGCCGCCTCCGTCCCGGCGGGAACGTCATGCACGAACGTCCGGTCGTTGCCCTTCACATTGGCGGTGTATATCACGTTGCCCTGCGTGTCGTGGTAGCGGACCTCGTGCACCGGCACGTACACCGCCGTGTACATCACGTTCTCGAACGGCTTGCCGCCTCTCAACACGAAGTTGCTGTTGTCAGTCACGGGCGTGCCCTGGCCGGTCGCGCTGTCGTAGCCCGTCGCCCAGTGGTCGAACTGGTAGCCGGGAAAATCCTGCGCCTCCGCAACGAGGGTGACCGAATCAATCGAGTCCAAACGGCTCAGCGAACGGTAGTCCTCGGGTTTTTCGCCCGCGGCCGCTATCACATCATCGATGTTCGAGTTCACGCTCACCGCAGCCGCGCGATACACCGGCCACAGCTCCATCGACCGATGCACGATCGTGCTCGAAGACACCATCGCAGTGCCCTCGCTCCAGATCGCGTACTGCCCCGCCGCTGGACGCGTGGCCGTCCAGCCCACGAATACGTGGATTCCGTTATTCGCTGTATCGATAGTGGCAATGTCGAACTTCGGATCAGGCCCCTTCCCCAGCTGCTGACCGTTGTTGCGCACCACGGTTTCGGTAGCTCCGTTGTCCACGTGGTACACCACCACCAGCGGCTCGTAGTTCGCTATGAACTTGTACGAGGGGCCCGACTCGATGGTGTAGCTCAGGGGGTTCGCAGTTGCATCGAGAGCAGCCCCGACGGAGATCGTCTCGGTATGCGTCTGCCCCTGGAACGTCTTCTCGATCGTCCATGACTTCAGCAGATACGTCGCCTGCTCGCCCGTCACCACGGAAGTTTCGCCGTTTTCAGCAGTCAGAGAGAGGTCGATGGTCTGATCGTCCTTCACGGTCACGTTTGCTTTGCCCGGCCCAAAGGTGATATTGCCCAGGTCGACAGTATCGCGCGTGTACGTGCTGTACGGCAGAGTGAAGTTGCCTGGCACGTCGTCGACAACAATCGGCGCGGCCGGGATGTTCACGCCAGCGCCGGAGGGCACGCCCGCCTGCGCGATGTTCGTAGTGACGGTCACGTCGTACTTCACGTACACCGGATACAAATCCATAGGCCGCGTGCAAACCGCATCGGCAGCCAGCAGGTAGGGAACCGCCTTGGAAGCCTGCGAAGTGCAGTACTGGTCACCCGTCACGTCGAAAACGTAGTCCCATTCATGCTGGGTCATCTCATCCGCAGCGATGGCAGACTTGTCAATCCACCCCAAGAACCGATACCCGTCACGCTGCATCTCAGCATCCGCGGGGGAAGCGTCCTCGCAGAATGCACCGGCTGCCGCAGCGCCCAATGCCTTTTGTAGATCGTTCTGTTTGATCTCGTTCGACCCCCAATAAGGGTACATGTTGTACTTGCTACCATTTACCCCAGCTGCATCATACGAAGTAAGATCTTTTTTCCCCTGCTGGAACACGGCAGACTCGTACTCGCGCACCGTGTTAGTCTTTCCCCCGTCAAGCAAATTGAAATCAACCTGAGCGACAACGTGCGCTTCGTAGACGTAACTGTTCGCGGGCTTATGCCCTCCTGTAGCATTCCACGATGCACCGCTGGCCAACCAGATACCCTTATCCGTAAGCGCAGTTGGCTTGCTGTCATTGCGTTCAGCCGCCCAAAAACCGAATGAGAAACCAGTTTTCGGGCTATGCACAACAGTGAAGTCATTCGATGCCGCACTGCCGGTTTGCGACAACGAACCCGAATTCGGGAAATTCATAGTCAGCTTAATTGACTGGTCGTTAGTAGGGTTTGACCCCGTAAACTTATTATGCGAATACGCGCTGAGCGGTTGAACGATCAAGGTGTCAACCGTGTACTTCTGAGCGCATACGCCTACCTCCGCTTCGCTCTGTCCTGTATGATCCGCATGATCCGAACCCCAGTGCACGATATCCTCGTAAAGAAACGCAGGGCCGGGAATCTCGTCGAAAGCAGTTCCGTACCTTTGCCACAACGAGGCGTACAGCGTACTCGTAGCAAAGTCATTGCCGTTATCCTGCTTATACGCCCTCGCATAGTAATCAACCCGGTACTCAAAGCGGGCTATGTAGGTTTGCTGCTGGGTGAGGTCGGTGTCGACGGGGATGGTGAAGCTGGAATCGGAGCTTACGCGCACCTCAACGCCGTCCACGTTCTTGTACCACCCCAGGAACCGATAGCCGTCGGGAAGCGCCCCGCCGTTGCTCAGCTCGGTGCCGTCAGCATTCTTCACAAACACGCGATACGACGTGCTTCCGTCAGCGTTCGCCATCTTCTCCACATTCGTCGAGCCCACGCCGTCGCGCCCCGTCTTGTCTGCCTCGGTGCTATAGCCCTCGATTTCGGTGATGATGTTCACCGAATAATTAATGTAGATGGGGTACAGATCCATAGGCTTAGTTACCGGATCGTCCACTTTGTACAACGCCCCGCTGTTCATGATCGCAACAAGATCCGAAGACGTGATGCCATCGTAGCCTGCTCCCGTACCCGGATTCGCAGTCGTCGTCCAGCCGACGAAGGTCGCATCTGCAGGAGCGTTCGCCGGACGCACCAAGGGCAGCGAGCCGAAGTAGTCGTACCAGTCGTCGTCGGTGGTCGGATCCACCTTGCCGGTGCCTTTGTCGATCACGTCGCCTTTCACGTCGTGGAACAGCACCTGCGCTTGGTGATGCGCGATGAACAGGTCGTTGTCCTCGAATTGCCTGTTAGCAGGGTCGGCATTCGAAGCCTCGTACACCGGTTCGTTCGACACCTGCTTGCCCGCCGTCACCATCGGCTTGAAGTACGCGGGATCCTCGGCCACCTCGTTCACCGTAACGCTAGGCTCGCGATACCATCCGGCGAAGCGGTAGCCGGGATCGCCGTTCGCCATGAGAGCATTGGTCGTCGTCGCACTCAGCTTCACCGTATTGTCCGCAGCAAGAACGCCCTGCACGGCGAACTTCCAGGCGTTGTCAGTCATCTGCTCCTGTATCGGCGAAAGCCCGGTCGTCCCGATGCTCACGCTGGCCGCGCCTGGGAAATCGAACGTCGCCTTGATGGACGACCCGTGCACGGGAATGCCCAAGTCATAATCTATGACCCACTTGTTGATATGGCTGGCGGAATATGCGCTGCTGCGCTCGATGCCGCCCGCGAAGTCGTAGCCGCACCCCTCCCAGAAATCGCGGTCGACGTACACGTCATCGTCCAACGGCCCGAACGACGGCCCCGTCGCGGCGTCATTCAACGCGGGGATCTTCTTGTTCGTACCCTCCTCTGCGCTTGCAGAAGGCTTGAAGTACGACTCGCTTACCGACAGGCCATCGGCCCGCCTTGCGAGGCCGGCCAAATACACGTTGTACTCGATGATGGGAATGACGATCAGCGCGTTGTACTGCTTCGAGCTCAGGTTGCCGGCGTAATGGGAGCGCTCGATGCTGCAGTTGTTGTCGTACGCCGACGCCGTCAGGCCGCCGACGCTCACCGTGGCGCCCGCGCCGACGCTCACGTACGTGCCGCAGTAGGCGTAGCAGTCCGCCGTAGAGAAGCAGTCGATCATCTGGGCGCCGTTCGAAAGCTGCCCCGTCACGCCGCCCGCGTACACGGTGAAGCCGCCCAGGGCGCCCACCGCCTTGTCGTAGCTGTTCTTGACGCTTGCATGCTGGTAGGTCACGGCGCCATCGGCCGCAACCTCGCGAATCGGCGTCACACGCGAATACTCGATGACGGTTCCGCTTGCTGCACCTACCAACGCGCCCATGTACAGCCCTTCGCCGCCCAGCGCGGCGACGGCGGACGTCGAGTTCGACACGCACCTGCCGCCGCGCACCTCGCAGTTGTAGATGACGCCTCCGTTCGTCTCGCCGGCGAGGATGCCGCCCAGCACGCCGGCGTTGGTGATCGGGCTGACAGCGTTGTTGGCGGGCGTGATGCTGGATGTGCAGCTGATAAGGGTGACGTTCTCGATGCGCGTGCTGTCCGCGCGGCCCACCAACACGCCGCCGCGGAAGTCCGCGCCGATTTTGGCATCTTTCAGCGTGAGATTCTTGATGGTGGCACCGTCGGTGCTGGCGAACAGGCCGGTGTTCGCCTTCGGAGTCCACAAATCGCGGTTGTATTCCAAACCTGTGATGGTGTGGCCCCGGCCGTCGAACGCACCCTTGAACGGCAGGTCGATGGTGCCGAAGATCAGACCGCCGTTCTGTTTCGCAACCTCGAGGTCGGCTTCGTTCAGAGTCAGGTCGTTATCCAAAACAATATTGATGCTCTGGCCGGCGGTCGTATGCGTCAGATTGACCGCGTACACCAAGTCGGCCACGCTGGTGATATGGTACGTATTATCGACCCAATCGGCATGCGCCTTGTCGGGTGCGACGAAGGGCACCGCGGTCGCGGCCAAAGCAAGCGCCAGCACCATGCGCAGCGCTTTCTGCCATATCGAAACCCGAGTATTCATCATGCCGGCCATCCTTCAGCAGTCAGGGAACTGGTTGCGTTGTGCTCGCTTTGCACGCCGTCGGCCTTGATCACCAGCTTCAGCTGGTCGATGCCGGCCAGCGCGCCCGCCTCCACCTCGAACGAGTCGATCAGCACGGGCGTGGTTTGGTCGGGTTCCAGCGCGACGGCCAGGTAGTACCGGCCGTCCTGCCCCCGCTGCCACGCGGACGCGTCGCCGAAGTCGTACGTCACGGCGTGGTCGAGCGACAGCGCGTCGCCGTTGGGCCGCACGCCTTCCACGCTCAGCATCACGCGCACGAACATCGGATGCGTGCCGAGGTTCTGCACACGCACGATGCGGCTCACGGCGCCGGAGCCGGGGTTGATACGGT
>OGWS01001451.1_pt1 | contig 18582 bp, 16 predicted proteins | sample 1576111 | NCBI WGS metagenome assembly OGWS01 (sample SAMEA3541534, study PRJEB24748) | human gut metagenome | biome: human gut; feature: human-associated habitat; material: faeces | place: China | collected 2012
GGTAAGTGCTGCAGCATAGGTGGATTTCATAGTCGGCATAAAAATGGTTCGCGCAGGACAAGTACCGGGGCGTTCCGGAAATCGAACTGCACGAGATCGACGTTACGCGGCCTTTCAGCGTCAAAGGTGTCGAAATCCTCCCCGTTTCGGGACACCATTCGGAACGCTTTGCAGTGACGGGATTCCGCATCGGCAGGCTGGCCTACCTGACCGACTTCAAGACCATTGCGGACGCCGAAGTCGAAAAACTGACCGGTCTCGACGTGTTGGTGGTCAATGCGCTCCGTTTTGCCGAGCATTATTCGCACTTCAATGTGGCCGAGGCGCTGGAGCTGGTGGGCATGTCCGGCTTCGCCAGGCGGTCCTTTTCCACCCTCTCCGGTGGGGAGCAGCAGCGGGTCATTCTGGCCCGCGCCCTGGCCCAGCAGACCCCCTGTCTGATCCTGGACGAGCCCACCAATCATCTGGATATCAAGTACCAGCTGGAACTGATGGACATTGTCAAATCCCTGGACCGGACCGTGATCTCGGCCATCCACGACCTGAATATTGCCGCCATGTACTGCGACCGTCTCTATGCGGTCAAAGGCGGGGAAATCGTGGGCTGCGGCAGGCCCCAGGAGGTTCTCACCGAGGACTTTATCCGGCGTGTATACGAGGTGGAGGCCAAGGTTTTTTCCGATGAGAGCGGACAGCTTCACATCCTGTACCACCCAGCTCACCGGCTTTAAACAATATTTGCTTTCAAACGGTCCCGAGCTTCAAAAAAGCACATGGCCCACCCCTGCATCGGGTTCAGGCCATGTGCTTCTCTTGTTCCGGCTGGAAGAACACATAATATTACCCACGATATTATGCGCCCTTTTCTTCCAGCCGGTTGCTCCAAAATGACGCAGGACCTGCAGAAGGGTCCCGTGTCTCGTGCGGAGCAGCACGAAATAGGAGGGACAAGTGAATTCGGCAACAAAAAAACTGTATCCTGAAGGATACAGCAACAAATTCCACAGGTTCCTACTGTGGTTGAAACTGCACCCTCCCAGGTCCGGGGAGGCTTTTTTGTGCGTTATACACAGGCAGGTCTTCTGACTCAGACGTTCAAACGCACCTCTCCGTCTTCCCGGAACAAACATCCCAGTGACATAGCAGAGAGGCACTCCGCCAACACAGCAACGGCTTTGTGCGGGATTCTCACCCGACTTCCCTTTTCACCCACCACAATTGGATGGACACCTGTGTACCAACTATATTCACTTGTTTTTTTATTTTATCAGGGTGCACTCGGAATGTCAAGATGGAACAAAAGAAAGTATGTGTAACAAAATCGTTGGCAAGGGGTGCTGGTACCAAAATTGGAGCCAGTAGAAAGTGTTGTTCAAGGTGAATGGCCTCGGCGTAAACCGGGCCAAGCGCACTCAGCCAGCACAGTCATTCTGTGGTGTGCATCTCGGACAGCGGGAAGAATTTGGTCAGGCAATACTTCGCGGCTGGATGGAGGTCACCAGCAGACAGTAAATGCGGTGGGATATAGATTTCACTCATCTGTTTGTTGGTTTGCTTTGCAGATATGGGAGCCGTTATTGTGTATAGCTTAGAGGGGGCCCCGTGGGCCGTCCAATCCCGCAGAACACGCCGCAGATGGCCGGTGCGGTGCAAGGCGAGCAAAGCCGCAAGGTTGTTGGCCCCGGCCACGCTCCAGCAGGTGCGGTTGTGCTTCATCCGGTTCCCAATAATGGTAAAGATGTTGCTCTCCATGCTCCCACACCGGGCGGGCTGCTGGCCCTCGTTGGGCAGCGGGGGTTTTCTTCCACTCCGTTGGTAGTATGGAATAAGGGATTTCCGGTAGTTGTTGAAGTAGGTAAACAGCTTCCGCTGCTTCTCTTGTTCGTCGGGATCCAGTGTGCTCTCAATAGATGCCTCCACCACAGCAATCGCTTCTTTGACTTTACGTGTATGAAATAGCTCCAGGATGGTTTCCTGGAGGTCTGGGTCATTCACACAGGTACGCACAGCCCGGTTCCGGTGGAACAAATCGAGCTGGTAGGTACATCCAGGCACCATATTCCGTTGCAGCCAGGTTCCGCCGTCGCTGTTAAAGACCCGTCGCTTCACGCAGTCCACAGCATAGAAGTCGGCCACTACACCCTCGGCGTGGCGGCGGAAGTGTTCCGCCTGTTCCATGCTGGCGTATGAAACCTTGTTGGCAAGGCTTCGCCGCCCGCTGGCGTCCTCGTAAATCCCGGAGTAGGCAATAGACACCTTCATCTCTTTGCTGGGGCCGTGTTCCAGCCGGTCTTTCCCTTGCAGAGCAAAGTACACGCCGTCCATCTCCTCATACAGTACCGGCGTTTCATAGGTCCCAGACCCGCACTCGGCCTTTGCCGCCGCCGCCAGGCTGTCCACTCGGGCTTGCTCCCAGCTCCCAGCGTTCTGGACAATGCGCCAGACGCTCTCGTGGCTCAGGCTCAGCCCGGTCAGATCGTTGAGTGTGGCGGCTGCCGTCCGGTGACTCACCGCACAGGCCGCTTCCACCGCCATCACACACACAGTATCGCTGAAAAGGCCTACCGTGTCAAGGCCCATGCTCCTGTCCAGCAGGTATACCGTTGCCCTGGGCTGCTCTGCGGCCCCGGACAGCAGGTAGACATGGCGCTGGTACCCCACCTCGCCCATCACTGTTTTGAGCGTGGTGGGCCGGTAGCCCTTGTCCCGGTACATCCCACGGTCCCGCTGCCGAGCGAGCGTCCGATCCGCCTCCTCTATGCACTGGCGCATGATATTGCGGCCGAGGGAGAGAACGGCTTCGTACACCGCTTTCTCCAGTGTGGCGATGTCTACAAACTTCTCGCCCCACTGAAAAATCTGCTTGCCTTGTGTCTCTAACTTTGTTACCATTACCTTGGGACTCCTTTGCAGTAGGTGTTTGTTCTCAACTCACAATTCTACTGACTTTGGAGCCCCAAGGGAAGCGATGTTTTCACCGTTTCCCTTTTTCTTTTGCCTACGATAATTTTACACTAACAAAAGAAACGTGCGCCATCCGGCTCAAGCCGGACGGCGCATTTTTTATACAGTCTTCCGTGGATCCTGTGCCGGACACTTCAATAAAAACGAATCTAACGTTACTAAAGAGTCTTCTTTAACACTATAATATCGTCCCGCAGATAGTCCAGAAACACTGCCATGGCGGCTGAGACCGCCACATTCTTTTGCAGCAGATATCCGACATGGAGTGAGTCGGAGATCTCCTCTACCGGCATGGCAACAATCTCACCCATCCCGCTGTGGAAGGCATCGGCGTTGCTGTTGGTCAGGTCCGGACCTATGCTGAACGCATCGGTAAACCGAACCAGCGCCACCTTGCTGCACCGGTCGGAGACGTGAACGGTCTTTTCCGCAATCTGATGGAACACAACTTCTTCGGTGTATTCAGAGCGATCCGCCTCCTGGTCATAGGTTACGAAGGGGTATTGGAGCAGTTCGGCCATGCTGACCTTGTCCCGCTTCGCAAGAGGGTGACTTCTACGCAGGAAGGCATACGTTGGCAAGCGTTCTAACTCGGTGAAAGTCACATGGTTTATCTCAAAGGTCTTTTCCAGTGCTGGAATGTACTGGTCGTGCAGGGCCACCACCCCCACATCACTTTTTCCAGCAGCCACGTCACTAATAATGGTATAGGTTGGGCACTCCCGGATGGCGATATCATAGCTGTTCCAGGAGAGCTGCTCCATAAATCTCTGGAATGCCCGGACGGCAAAGGGAAGCCGCTGGGTCGAAACCGCGAACCGTGTAGGCGCATATCTCCGGTGGCGATAACGCCGTTCCAGGGCGCGGCTCTGCTCCACAATTTCGCGGGCATAGCGCAGGAAGTCCTCCCCGTCGGGGGTGGGCTGGATACCGCGGTTACTCCGCAGGAAGAGTTGAGTTCCAAGCTCGGCCTCCAGCTCCTTGATTGCGGAGGACAGGGTGGACTGAGAGATGTAAAGGGCCTTGGCGGCCGCAGAAAACGAACCGTGCTCCGCCACTGCAACCACATATTTTAGATTTTGAAGCGTCACAGAGGTCACCTCCCAATGGGCGTTTAATCCCTCATATAGGAAAAGTTCTCAATCAGTTCCCGGGTATAGGGGTGGGTAGGGGCATTCAGTACGGCCTCTGTCTCCCCTTGTTCCAGCAGCTTTCCCCGGTACATGATGCCAATCCGGCTGCTCGCGTGGCGCAGCAGATCGAGGTCGTGGGAGATGAGAAGATACGATACTCCGGTTCGGAGCTGAACCTGGTGTAGCAGATCCATGATCTGGGCCTGTACCGACACATCCAGCATAGAAGTGGGCTCATCCAGTACAATAAACTCAGGCTGGAGCAGCATGATGCGTGCCAGCACAATGCGCTGGATCTGGCCGCCGCTGACTTGGGAGGCCCGGCGCTCCAGCAGCTCCGGCTGAATGCCATAGGGCTCGATATGGGCGCGAATTATTTCATCCATATCCTGCTTGCCGGGCAGATCGTGGAGCAGAAAGGGCTCCCGCAGACTGTCCAGCACTGTCATCCGCGGATTTAGCGAAGTGTCCGGGTGCTGAAAAAGCATCTGAATGCGCCGGCGGTAGGGGAGCATCTTTCGCTGAGGAATGTCCAAGAGGTCCGTCCCGTCATAGAGAACTGTCCCGGAGGAGGCCGGGAGAAGCCGGGTAATCATCCGACCCAAAGTGGATTTGCCACAACCGGACTCCCCCATCAGCCCATAAGTTTGTCCGGGCCCGATGGCGAGGGAAACATCGTCCACCGCCTTGTGGGTGCGTCCGCGAAGGCGGTTGGAGTGAAAACTTTTTGAGAGGTGCTGGACTTCAAGCGTAGCGATGGCAACACACGCTCCCTTCTCCACAGGGGATGGATTTCGGCTCTGTATGCCGGCAACGAGCCTCCGCGTAAGGGCACCGGGGATGGAATACGCAGCCGGAGGGCTGGTCGGTAAAGGCGGGAGAAAAGCCCGCCATAGGCTTCATGCCCAGGTGGGGCAGCGAGGCGATAAGCCCCTGGGTATAGGGGTGCCTAGGGTGCTCAAACAGTTCCCGCGCCGCGTTGGTCTCCAGGACACGGCCGCAGTACATGACAACGATACGCTCGCAGAATTTGCGGGCCAGCAGAAGGTCGTGGGTAATGACGATAAAGCCGACGCGGTACTGGTCCCGTACCATACAGAAGGTGTCGTAAACCTGATTGCGCACCACTGCATCCAGTCCCTTGGTGGGCTCATCTGCGATCAGCCATTGCGGACGTGCAGCCACAGCGATGGCTGTCAGTACACGCTGGCGCATGCCACCGGAGAGCTCGAAGGGGTAGGCACCTGCAATCTGCTTCGGGTCGGAAAAGGCCATCTGCCTGAGAAGCTCCAGCGTGAGTCTCCGGCAGTCTGGGGTACTTTTTCCAGCCAGACGGAAGACCTCCTCGATCTGGCGTCCCACCCGCACGCTGGGATTCAATGAGGTGGCCGGGTTCTGAGCCACCAGAGCAATCTCTCTGCCGCGGACTGTGCACAGCTCCCGCTCGGACAGGGCAGTGAGCTCCCGCTCTCCCAAAAAGATCTGTCCGGTGACAGAGGCGTTGGACTGAAGCAGTCCGAGAATAGACAGGCCCAGCACAGACTTGCCGCTGCCCGTCTCTCCAATGATGCCGGTGACCTGTCGCTCCGAAAATGCGAGGGAGACATGGTTGACGGCGGGAATATCACCCGAACGGGTAGCAAAGCGGACGCAGAGGTCCTTTGTATACAGTTCCATGTGCGTCCTCCCTTTACAGCATGCGGGCCGCGCCGTCATCGTGGTCAAGGCAGTCCCGGAGATAATCAGCAATCAAGTTGATGCTCAGGCAGAACAGAGTCAGGCAGGCCGCAGGGGCCAGTAGAACAAGAAAATCCTTCACATAGTAGAGCTTGGCGTCGTTAATCATGATCCCCCAGTCCGCTGCGGGTGCCCGCAGGCCCAGGCCCAGGTAGCTCATGGCGGCCACGGTGAGCACCGTAGAGCCGATCCGTGTGGCGATTAGAACCAGCAGAGGGAGCAAGATATTGGGCAGGATATGGCGCCGCATGATATAGAAGCTCCCGCCGCCCATGGCCCGTGCGCCCTCGATATAGTGCATCGGCGGTCGCTATCCCCACGGGCTCTCCATATTTAACGATCTGGCCACCCTTGGGGATAGCCTTGACCACAATGGCGATCAGCAGACTGCGCATACCGGGGCCCAGCAGTCCCAGGATGGCGACCACAAAAGCGGCGCTGGGGATTCCTTGGAAGATATTGACCACAGCCTGAATCAGTTGATCTATCCATCCCCCCAGATAACCGGACACCAGGCCGATAGTCATGCCCAGCAACAGAGTGCATCCGGTGGCGAAGAAAGCGATGAACACAGAAGAGCGGCTGCCGTAGATAAGCCGGCTCAGCAGATCACGGCCGATATGGTCGGTACCCAGCCAGTGTTCAGTGGAGGGGGCGGCAAGGCCGTTGGCCATATCCACCGCGTTGGGGTCGCAGGGTGCCAGAAAATCAGCAAAGACCCCTACCAGCAGGAAAAGAACAAGCACAGTTAGTGAAAGGATGAACAAGACTTTTTTACCACGCATGCTCAGCCCCCCAATCGAATCTGCGGGTTCAGCCAGGCGCAGATCAGGTCGGCCAGCAGGCAGACCAGAACAAAGACAACACCGGTAAAAAGCACATAGCCCTGTATGGCGATATAGTCCCGATTATTGATGGCGGTGAGGGCGTAGCTTCCGATTCCTGGGACGGAAAATACGCTCTCCGTGATCATGGAGCCTCCCAGAAGACCGCCGAAGGTATTGGCGATATAAGTAATGGAGGGAACTAGAGAATTTCGCAGTGCATGACGGGAAATGAGCTGGCCCCTCCGCAGGCCCTTGGCCTGGGCGGTCAGAATGTAATTCTTGCTAAGCTCCCCCAGAATGGAAGAGCGAAGCAGCCGGATAACCACACAGGCCGAGCCGATGGAAATAGCAAGACAGGGCATGAGGAAGCAGGACAGTGTCTCCGCGCCGCTGGTGGGCAAGATACGCAGCTTTTGGGCGAACAGCCAGATCATAAAATAGGCTAGGCAGAAACCAGGAATAGACATCAGAAACACCAGTAAAACTCGCCCGAGCAGGTCAATGAATTTGTCCCGGAACAGTGTAAGCAGCAGGCCGCCAGCAAGCCCCACCACAGTAATGACCAGCAACGCCATTCCGCTCAGCAGGAGGGTGTTGGGCAGCAGCCGGAGAATCTCACCCAGCACCGGCTTGTCGTCAATATAGGATTCCCCTAGATCACCGTGGGCTGCGTTCCAGATCCAGCGCCCGTATTGCACCAAAATGGGATCATCTAACCCCATTTCCGCCCGGAGCTCCTGGATTTCCTCCTCAGTGGGGATATAGTTGGGATCGGCGCTGGCCCGATTGGTAGCGGGGTCTCCCCGTGCAACCAGCCCCAGACCGAAGGCCAGAAAGGTGATGCCGACCAGAATGGGAATTGTCCACAATATTATTTTTGCGGTATAGCGCAGGGTTTGATTCAATGAAATTCCTCCCTTGAAAAACACCGCGCCAAAGCACAGCTTTGGCGCGGTGTGGCGGTTACTGCGCGTTCACCCAGGAAAGATGACTCAGATCCAAATGGTCACTGAAATCCTCGTAGCCTGTAATCTGCTCCTGATTGTAGATGAGGTTGCTGGTGTCGTAGAACAGAGGAATAACAGGCAACTCAGTGTTGGCAATCTCCTGGAGCTCCACGGCCAACTCATGGAAACGGTCGTCGTCCAGGGTGGTCTTCATCTCGGCCAGCAGCTCGTCCACGTGGGGGTTGCTGTAGGCCAAATGCTGGGATTTATTGTAAGACCCTTCGCTGCTCATATAGATATCCAGGAAGTGGTAGGCATTGAGGTTGGACATACCATGAGTCATGAAGTTTGCCCCAAGTTCACCGGCCTTGGACATCTCAGAGTAAGTAGAGGAGTCAATCACATTCACGGTGGCATCGATACCGATCTGGGAAAGCTGGGACTGGATATACTCCATCATCTCCTTATAAGGGCCGCGGTCCAGATACAGAGAGCGGGTATACATATCCAACGGAAGGCGCTCGTCCCCCAGCACCTCACGGGCCAGCTCCTTGGCCTTGTCCATATCATACTCTACGGGCAGTTCTACCCAGTCGGGGCACATACGGTTAATCAGGTTCTGCGTTGGCATGGCATAGCCGCCCCAGAGCTGGTCCACAATAAGCTGACGGTCAATGGCCAGACTTACCGCCTGACGCAAACGCATGTCGGAAAATTTGGTGCCCTCACCCTTAAGAAGCATTATATGGGTAATATTGGAGGTCTGCACCGCCATGGCAAAGCGGTCATCCTTGAGAAGCTCGTCCCCCAGGGCGGCAGGCATAGCCCCGAGGTCCAGCACCCCCATGACCTCCTCGCTGTCCAAGGCGGCATAGCGGGCCTGAGGGTCAGTGATGATGCGCACGCGGATATTCTTTGTTTTGGCGGGCTCTCCCCAGTAGCCGTCAAAAGCAGTGATATCAACGTACTCATCCTCTTTGATATCCTTGATAATATAGGGGCCAGTGCCGACAGGCTGCTCAGTGAAGTACCCGGTTTCCGTGTCCCAGGAGCCGGGGTAGAAAATACAGCTTGCAGTGTCCTTCATGTTAAATAACAGCCGGGGGATGGGGTCGGTAAAGCTGACATTGACGGTGTAGTCGTCGACCTTCTCACAGCCAATGAGGCCGGGGTAGAGCTCGTCCACCTTGAATGTAGTATACTGGGAATAGCCGCTCTCCATGAGCTTGTAACGGTTGAAGTTCTCCACCACGATATCAGCGTTGAAGTCCTCTCCATTCTGGAACTTAACGCCCTGCCGAAGGTGGAACGTCCAAACAGTGGCGTCTTCGTTGCGCTCCCAGCTCTCAGCCAGCACCCCCATGGGGTTTCCGCTCTCATCCACGGAGATCAGCGGTTCCCATGCACCCAGGAGCTTGTGGGAGAAATAGACATCCTCCAGACCAGGGGCCAGAGTACGGGCACCAGCCAAAACGATCATATCGTCTGCGGTGTGACCGGCGGATGCGGGTTCCGCGCTGGGGGAGGGGGCAGTTGAGGGGCTCTCTTGGGTGGCGGGGCTGCCGCAGGCCACCAGAGACAGGGCAAGTGCCGCGCTCAGCAGCGCAGCAGTCAGGCGTTTTTTCAGATTCATAGAATCCTCCTTCTTTCGGTCCAACTTATATCTGGAAACGCGCAAGTCCTGCGGATGCAGAAAATGTGCCGGTTCCACGGCCGTCTTCCAGAGTCAGACCCCATAAGAGGAAAAAAAGCAGACCATTAAAGGTCCGCTTCGCACAAACAGCGTTTCCGGGTTTCCAGCGGAAATCACCTGTCCCATTTGTGTCGAGAGGCCTTGACCGGAAGCATCAACATACTTCATCAAGCAGGTTTCCTGGCTCACAGATCGCCGCACTGACACGCCTTCTCGTGTAATTTACACAATGGCATATGTGAAAGTGCTCCCTGTTCACAGTGACCGGATCGCTCGGGACTTCCACCCGATTCCCTTTTCTCCGCTGAAACGCACAAACAAAGCGGACACTTGACGAAAAACAATATTTTATTGTGGATATTATCATAGCAATCTTTCCCACGGAAGTCAAGCAGATCCCCCAGGGAAGCCGCAGGCACGGGCAGATCTGCTATCGGAAAAACCAATATTCAATAAGGGAAAATGGAAATAGTGGAAGATGTCTCCGCTGTGATATAATTAAAAATTACAGACAACATGCAAGGGAGGCGCAGAAAGTCAAGATGTTGCGTATTGCGTTTTACGGAAAAGGTGGGATCGGGAAGTCCACCGTGGCCGCCCATCTCTCCGCGGCCTTTGCCCGAACGGGGAAACGGGTGCTTCACATCGGCTGTGACCCCAAGGCGGACTCTACCCGCTGCCTGACGTCGGGACGAATCCCAACTGTGCTGGAGACTCTGGGGAGGTCGGAGGAGCTTCTAGCCCGGGAGCAGCTTGTCTTTCCCGGGGCGTTCGGCGTCTCCTGTGTGGAGGCAGGAGGTCCCCAGGCCGGCGCGGGGTGCGCCGGCCTGGGCATCACCGCCATGGCGGACGAGCTCAACCGGCTCGGCATTCTGGAGGAGCCCTGGGACGTGGTGGTGTACGATGTCCTGGGCGATGTGGTATGCGGAGGGTTCGCAGTGCCCATGCGAAAACATTTTGTAGACCGGGTATACCTGATCACCTCTGCCGATTTCATGGCGCTCTACGCCGCCAACAACATCATGCGCGGAGTCGCCCGCTATTCCGGCGCCGCTCCCCTGTTGGGCGGGCTGATCCAAAACCGCAGCCACGGAGCGGGAGAGGATGCCTTGGTACGCTCCTTCGCAGAGCAATCCGGGACCAGAGTCGTCGGTATCCTGCCGGAAGACCGCCAGCTCCGAAGAGCGGATTATCTGCATACCACCGTACACCATCTGGAACCGGACGGGGCGGCGGCCATGCGCTTTCTGGAACTGGCCCAGCGGCTCTGGGATACCCAGCCCACCAGCCCCCGGCCACTGGGGGACGAGGCACTGGAGGCATTCTGCCGCCGGGCAGCAGAACAGGAGGTGGAGGGGCTTGCGTGACGCCTGCCGTGTGGAAGCCTATTCGGCGGAGGGGGGCGGGAAGCATTTTATGACCCTTCCGGAACGCATTTGGCAAAGGGGGGATCTTCTCCTGGCGGCTGCCGGTTCTCTGGCCTGTGTGCGGACGCTTTACCTGCGCGCGGCAGAGCTGGGGAAGCTTCACCAATTCCTGCCCTGCCCGCTGACGAGGGCGGACTACGCCGCCGGCCAGGCAGCGGAGCATCTGGCAGCCAGGCTTCGGGAGGCCGCACGCCGCCCCGGCGTAGGCGGGGTCGTGCTCTACGCCTCCTGTGCCGAGGTGCTGACGCAATGCGATCTGGAACAGGTTGCGGAGCAGGCTGGCCTTCCCGTCCGGATTCTGCTGCGGGGGCCTCTGGTGGCCCGCACCCGGAATGCCGTGGCAGAGTTGGAGCAAATTCTGTCCACCTTTCCCCCGCCTGTGGGGGAAATTCCCCGGGGCAGCGCGCCGCTGCCCGTTCTGCCGCCGGATTTCAGCGGAGTGGCGTCCCTTCTCCAGAGCTGGGACGCCTACCCCTTTCTGTTGACTGCCGGAGGATGCACCGGATGTCTGACACTGGGGGACGACGCCACCGCCGGACTGCGTCTGGAACATTCACGGTTTGATGATCTGGAGCTGGCCGCGGGCTGCGAGGCAGCGGCAGTCAACGGAATTGCGAGAGGCTTTGCGCACAGCGGCCGCGCTTTCTGCGGCCTTATGGGGAGTGCAATTCCCGAACTGCTCGGCATGGACTATACCGGGATACAGGAGAGTCTGGCCGAGCGGGGGGTCCCGGTACTCAGGTTCCCCTGCACCGGATTTGAGTCCGCACCAGTGGGCGTGGACCGGGCCCTGCGGAATCTGGCCACTTGGAGGCGCCCGGAGGGGCGTGACAACCAGAGGATCTCTATTCTGGGCTATTCCGATCTCGCGCTGGGCTCCAGACAGCCGCTGCGCCTCGGGGCGGAGGCTTTGACCACCCGGGGGTATCAGGTCTGTGTCTGGGGGGAGGAAGGTTTTGGGGGCGGAGAGCTCCGGTCTGCGCCGGCCCTGAACTGGGTGGTGACGGCCGAAGGATTGGGGGCGGCACGGCAAATGGAGGCCGACTATGGAATCCCCTATTTCTGCGGCCTGCCGCTGGAACGCTATGGACTGGAGCGATGGCTGTCCCGTTTCTCCACGGCGGCAAAGGGGGCCCCGCCAGAGAAGCCGGTGGAACATGAAACAGGGAACCGCACCCTTCTCCTGATCGGAGCGCCCATTGCAACGGAAGGACTGGCCTGGGCGATCCGGGGGGAATATCCGAATTGCCGGATCCTCCGCGCCTTCTATGCCCCCTACCGGACTTTAAAGGAGCTTTACCGGCCCTTTCTCACCGCAGATACGCTTCTGTTTGGCGATCCGGCGGAGCTGGCCGCTTGGGCGACGCCCGATGTCCTGCTGGCAGATCCCCTCTTTTTCCCCTCCCTGCGGCCGTGGTTTCCACGGGCGGAGCTTCTGGCCTGTCCAGAGCCCGGAGTGTGCGGCAGGGGTGGACTGCCCGCACGGTGGCTGGAGGATGTGGCGTGTGTGATGTCGGCTATTGGAAAAAGTCATACCTGGTAATGGAAAAATGCACTTCTCCCGGTGGTTGCCGGATGGCGGCCGACGTGCTATACTGTAATCACAAAGTTCAATATAGAAAAGGCATTGGAGCATTTCATGGAAACCGGTGAAAGTCCGGTACGGTGCCGCCACTGTGAGATGGAGCATCCCCCACAATGACACTGAGCCGACAGGCTTGGGAAGTCGGGGTGATGCGGAGAAGTCGAGTCAGGATACTTAAATGCTCCGGGACACCTGGTATCTAACGAGCCATTAGATGAGGGTGCCGCGGGTTGCTCTGCGCTTTTTGCGGTACGCTTCTTTTGGAACACCTTCTCTTGTTCAGATACAGGAGAAGGTGTTTATTTTTGCCGGGGAGCAGGACCGGGACGTCCGCCCTGGCCTCAGGCCCCCTGGACAGAGAATTTAAATTGGAACAGGAAAGGAATGGTACTTATGAAACGACATTTACACCGCCTCGGGGCGGCCGCCGTGTCCGGCGCGCTTCTGGCCTCCCTGCTGACTGCCTGTGGAGGGGGGATCACCGCGGAGACCCCGTCTGTTGTACCGGAATCCCCCGCACAGCAGACGGAGCAGGCTGTGGCGGAAACCCGCACCGTGACGGATGCGGCGGGCAACGTGGTGGAGGTTCCGGCGGAGCTCAGCCGCATCGCGGTTACCCCGCTGCCCTGGTCCTCCGTGATCTATGCCATCGACGGCACCTCTGAGCACATGGTCTCCATCAACCCCGGCGCCATGACCGCCTATACCAACTGTTTTTTCTCCAAGCTGGACAGCGGTTATGCGGAGCTGGACACCACCAGCATCGGCTCCGACTTCTCCATCAACATGGAGGAAATGGTCAGCCGAGGCGTCCAGGCTGTGGTGATCTGGGACTATCAGACCGAGGAAGCGGAACAGCTCAAGGCGCTGGGCATCACGCCGGTTATGGTGAAGAACGAGACCACCGAGGATCTCCAGGCCAGCTTTACCGCCATTGGTCAGATGTTGGGCAAGGAGGAGCGGGCCGAGCAGTTCAACACACTTTATACCGAGGCGTATGAATATCTGCAGTCCTTCCAGGAGCAGGTGAATGCCGCGGACAAGCCCAAGGTGCTCTATCTGCGCAATGCCGAGCTGAAGCTGCAGGGCAACGACATGTTTATCGCGGAGGCCCTGGAGCTGGCAGGTGCAGACAATGTGGCCGCCGATCTGTCCAGCATCACCATGGAGGAGATCCTGGCCATTGACCCTGATATCATTCTGATGAGCAATTTCGACTCCTTTACACCGGCGGATCTGTACGAGAACAGGCTGGATGGACAGGACTGGAGCCAGGTATCCGCCGTACTCAATCACCGCGTCTATAAGACCCCCATGGGTATCTACCGCTGGGACGCCCCGGGCGTGGAGACTCCGTTGATGATGCGCTGGCTGGCCCAACTGATTCAGCCGGAAATTTTTGCCGAGATCGATATCGAGCAGGACACCAGGGCCTTTTTCCAGGACTATTTCGGCTACAGCCTGACGGATGAAGACCTGGCCCAGATCTTTGCCGCCGATGCCAATGCGGACAGCCAGTAACCCAGCCCCGGCCCTGGAGCAAACACCCCGCCGGCCCTGCTCCTTTCCGGTTCTGTTTCTGGGATGTCTGGCCGCGCTGCTCATCCTGACCATCCTGGCCATCGGAGTAGGGCGCTATGCCATCTCCCCGGCGACCGTGGTGCGGGTGCTCCTCTCCAGATTCCTGCCCATCCCGGCCACCTGGGAGGGACAGGCGGAGAGCGTCATTTTTACCCTGCGTCTGCCCCGCATACTGGCTGCCCTGCTGGTGGGGAGCGCCCTCTCCCTCTCTGGAGCGGCCTACCAGGGGGTCTTTAAAAACCCCCTGGTGGCGCCCGACATGCTGGGCGTTTCGGCTGGCGCCTGTGTGGGTGCCTCGGTTGGAATCCTGATGAACGCCGGCGGAGTGGGAATTCAGGCCGGAGCGCTCCTGGGCGGCCTGGCTGCCGTGCTGCTGGCCATCGCCATCCCAAAGGTCATCAAGAATCAATCCATGATGACCCTGGTGCTGGCAGGCGTGATTATCAGCGGGCTGATGAACGCTATTCTGGGCCTGCTGAAATATCTGGCCGACCCGGAGACGCAGCTCGCCTCCATCACGCACTGGCAGCTTGGCAGCCTGGCGACTGCAGTGTGGCGGGATGTGTTCACCATGGGACCACCGATTTTGGCTGCAATCATAATTCTCCTGCTGATGCGGTGGCGGATCAACATCCTCTCTCTGGGCGAGAATGAGGCCAAGTCGCTTGGCATGGATATTCGGCGTGCCCGTGGGATCATCATTTTCTGTGCCACGATGCTCACCGCCTGTGCCGTCTGCACCAGCGGAACGATCGGCTGGATCGGGCTGGTAATCCCCCATTTTGGGCGGATGATGGTGGGGCCGGACAACCGCAAGCTGATCCCCCTATCCGCGGTACTGGGGGCTGCGTTCCTTCTGCTGATTGATACCCTGGCTCGGGTGCTCACCAGCGCGGAGCTCCCATTGAGCATCCTGACCGGACTTATCGGGGCCCCTTTTTATTTCTATCTCCTGTTGAAACAAAGGATGAAGCTGTCATGATTCTGGAAGTAGAACATCTGTCCTTCGCCTACCGGCCGGAACGCCCCCTGTTTTATGACGTGAGCTTCGCCTTTGAGCAGGGACAGGTTCTCTCTATTCTGGGGGCAAACGGAGCGGGCAAGTCTACCCTCCTCAACTGTATTGCAAATCTGCTGCTCCCTCAGCAGGGGGAAATCCGTCTCCACGGGACGCCTCTCTCTCGGCTGGAACTGCGGGAGATTTCCAGAATCATCGGCTATGTTCCCCAGAGCCACACCCCCGCTTATGATTATACAGTACGGGATTTTGTAGTCATGGGCCGGGCCCCTCACCTGGGAACCTTCCAGCAGCCTGGACGTGCGGACTATGACCTGGTGGACGCCACGCTGGAGGAGATGGGCCTGCTCCCGCTGGCCAACCGGCCCTATACGGAGCTCAGCGGCGGGGAACGCCAGCAGGTAACCATCGCCCGGGTAATCGTTCAGCAGCCGGAGCTGATCCTGCTGGACGAGCCCACCAACCATCTGGATTACGGCAATCAGCTCCGGGCACTCTCCATGGTGCGCGCCCTGGTGAAGCGGGGCTTCGGCGTCATTATGACCAGCCACAATCCCGACCATGTGCTTCTGCTGGGCGGGCAGGTTGGTATTCTGGGGAATGACGGCCGTTTTCTGGTCGGCAATGCAGAGGAGGTTATGACGGAGGAGCGGCTTCGTGCGCTCTACCGCAGCGACCTCTACTTAACCTATGTGGAGCGGGTGGGGAGAAAAGTCTGTATCCCCGGCCGCTTGAAATCGGATGAATAGGAGGGTAAGATGGAGTCGATCGAGGTTTTGGAGGAGGGGAAGCTTCTCTCCTTCCGATTCGATGAGATGCTGAACTATCACGGCCCCGGTTTCCCGGGTGGCGTGGCCCACGGATTTAAGGTCATGCAGAGGGCGTTTCCGCTGCTGGACGACGGGAACCTGCTGGAGCGCAGGGAGATCTCGTTCGTGACGGCTTTTCCAGGGCCGGGGGCGCGGGATGCCTTTGAGCTAGTCACCCGCTGCCTTACGGACGGCAGGTATGTGGTGGACAAGGAGCTCCCCGAGGCGGCGAACGAGCTGGAGAGTCCCGGCGGGCGCTATTACTTCCGGTTGAGCTACCGCGGGCGTTCCGTCGCAGTCACGCTCCGCCCCGGCTACGTGCGGGAGGAATTCATTCAACTGGCCCGCAAGAAGGGGCGCACGGAGGCGGAGGAGCGTGTGCTTGCCGGAATGAAACGCGACATGGCCGCCCGCCTGATGGCGGCCAAAGCGGAGGATATTTATCGAGCTGAGCGGCTTTAAGTGAAGTCGAACGTAAAAACATGCGCCATGGAGATTCCCGAAAGGGCCTATGGCGCATGTTTTTACTTCGTAATTTAATGGGACACACCGTAAAAGGATGCTACAGGCAGATATGTAAACGGAGCGCAGAGCAGGATTGGAATGTCACCTTAGTGAAGGTAAGAGCCCTATCTGTTGTCATCTCGCTTCTCTTGATGCCGTTCGGCCTGCATCAGCAGACAAAGACAATCGTTTTTCGTTTAAGCTCAGGGACATCTACCAAGACGGATTCCACCCCAAAAACCGTCCGGATCAGATCCGGTTCCAAAATGGTTTCCGGTGTTCCCTCGGCCACAACTGCGCCACGGCTCATAACATAGAGGTAATCACAATAGTCGATAGCTAAGTTGAGATCGTGCATAGCCGCAAAGACCTCGATACCCAGGCTCTTTACAACCCGGAGGATCTGGAGCTGATATTGAATATCCAGATGGTTAGTAGGCTCATCCAGGATCAAAGCCTCCGGCTGCTGGGTGAGGGCCCGCGCCATCAAAACCCGCTGGCGTTCGCCGCCGGAGAGCGTGTTGAATTTGCGGTTGGCCATTCCCTCCATTCCAACCAGCTCCAGCGCCTTCCAGGCTAATGCATAGTCCTCGTCGTTGTCTGTCTCCATCAGCTTCTTGTGGGGGGTACGTCCCATGAGGACAACCTCCTCTACCCGAAAGTCAAAGTTCAGCGTACTCATTTGTGTCATAACTCCCAGGCGGCGGGCGGATTCCTTCAAGGAGACTTCTTCCAAAGCCTTCCCATCCAGCAGCACAGTCCCGGAATGGGGCTTGAGCACTCGGTAAATCGTCTTGAGCGTAGTGGATTTCCCGCTACCGTTTGGTCCCACAATACCAACAAACCGCTTGGACTTTACCTCTGCACTGACATCATGAATAATGGTCTTTCCCCCGATCGCCACCGATAGATTTCGTACTTCCAGATCCATTTACTCATCTCCAAATCCATAGGATTTCGTCAGCATCAGCCAAACAAAGAAAGGGCCGCCAATCATGGCCGTGACAATACCGATGGGAAGCTCCTCGTTCCCCAACACCATACGGGCTGCCACATCACACCAGATCAAAAAAATAGATCCGACTATCGTTGATAACACCAATACCCTGCGGTGATCGGAACCTACAAGCATACGCACAACATGGGGGATAATCAGCCCAACAAAGCCGATTGTTCCTGATACAGCTACTGCAACACCGGTGATTGCGGAGGAAAATACCAGATAGACCTTTCGGATGGTTGCCACCTGAATGCCGAGGGTCAGGGCGGACTCGTCTCCGATTAGAAGCGTGTTGAGTACACGGAATTGGGTAAGGAAAAAAGCGACGCCAAGCAGCACGACAACAAAAGGAATGCCAAGCAAATTCCAGGAGGCCGAGGTCATTCCCCCCATTGTCCAGAACGTGACAGAGCGGATACCTTCGGCATCGCTCGCCGTATAGATAACAAAATTGGTAAAGGCGGAGCAGATCGCACTGACAGCCATACCGGCTAACAACAGTTTAATGGTGTTCCCCTTGGATTTTCCGGAAAACGCCACGGTAAAGACAAATAGCGCGGTGACCAGGGAGCCCAGGAACGCACCCACGGACACACCATAATTCCCAAACCAGGAGAAAGCCCCCAGGAGGATCGCCAGTGTGGCACCCAGTGAAGCGCCGGAGGAAAGCCCCAATACATAAGGATCCGCCAGTGGATTGCGGACTACCGCCTGCATCACCACACCAGAGACAGACAGACCTGCCCCCACCACCATTGCCATCAAGACGCGTGGAAACCGGATATTCCAAATGATATCTGCGGTTGTACTCTGGAGGAGTTCGGCATACTGGGCGGGCTCACTCCGGAAAATACGGCAGACCAGAATGCGCGCCACATCAGGAATGGCGATATCCACAGGGCCGAACGTAATGGAACTCAGGACGGATAATAGCAACAGGACCAGCAGTACCACGACCCATAGGGTCAATGGAAAGCGTCGGCGGCCGGCATTTAGGCTGGTATTTGCAATAGATGGCTTTACCTTGGTCATATTCATTCCCCTTTTTCCGCGGTTCGGCGTTTGCTTGGAACGGTTCGGGCGGCCCACCCTCTGCGTGTGGGCCGCCCGAACCAGCCTCTGCATCTACAGCCCTATGGGATGGCAAATGCAATTCTGAGAGTTATTCTGTAAAAAGTTCGGGATAAAACCCCTCGGCCAATGTTTCAATTGCCTCTATGGTGCGGGGCCCTCCGCAATAGAAAGCTGCATGATCCAGCACCACAAAGCGATCATTCTGAACAGCCTGAAGGCTCTGGAGGACCGGATTGGCCTTGATCGCATCGATTTTTTCCTGGGCAGGTGAGGAGGAGAGATC
>OGWS01001460.1_pt1 | contig 18482 bp, 13 predicted proteins | sample 1576111 | NCBI WGS metagenome assembly OGWS01 (sample SAMEA3541534, study PRJEB24748) | human gut metagenome | biome: human gut; feature: human-associated habitat; material: faeces | place: China | collected 2012
ATGAAAAAGAAATTTTTTACTAATTTATGGTTGACTTTTCATAGCTGGTCTCCATATTTTTACTGCCGGGAAATGATTCCAGCACTCTCTAATTTACGCTCTGCAAAAGAATTTGTAAAGGGAAATATTGATGTTTTATTATCTATTTCCTATTCGGTGCAAGGAACTGATTATAGAAGTTATTCAACGCATCCGGTTCTTTGCTGTTTCCAATTCCGTGAGTTTCCACATATTGTTTCATCTGTTTGATCGTTTCCTTTGAAAATACATAGGTTTCCATCGGAGTATCATGATCCATGTTATTTAATGCGCTTTCCAGTGCTGCCTTGTATTCCGGATCGACTTTCCAGATAGAATTATCTTCAAGTCCGCCTTCTTCAAACGATTTGTTATAATATTTGCTGTTGATGAAACGGGTAACTCCGGTCAGATCCATCTGTGTGAGTTTTTTCGGTGTGGTATCGGTCACATGCACCATGATCTGTTTCACATAAGTGTTTCCCACATGGTCTACCACGGTTAAATTCTCGGATGTGGCAAAGTCATGCTGCAGATTTGTAAATTCTTCTGCCTGGTAGTCCGGGATCGTGAAAGATGTGAACACTTCTGGATCACTCGGTGCCGGATTGGTTCCCGGTAAAATCGGACTTCCATCTTCCCGGTCGGTTGCCGTTGCATGGCTTAAGATTTCTTCTTCCGTGATAAAACCACTCTGTGCCTGCTCTAAGGTATAATAGAGATCCTGTGCCTGAATCCACGGGCAGTCGTCCCAGACAGCATAAAGTGTGATCTCTCCACCATCTTCTGCCACCAGGTTCCGAACGGCATCCCCGGCTTTCCACTGTGGGATAAAGGTGTCTTTGCCATCTTCTAAGGACCAGCCCATAAATACGGATGCGTAGACTTTTTTCTTTGGCTCCTCGGCTTTCTTATTTTCCTCGATGTCTTCTTCCTCTAAGTCATTGAAAGCATCGATATCTTCGGCATCATCTTTATTCTCTTTTGTCACGGCAACTTTTTCATTCTGATCCGTATCGTCTGTTACATCAGGATTGTCTGTATCATCTGATTCATCAGAATTATCTGCCATTTCTGCCTCGTCTGCTTCATCGGAACTGTCTGCCATTTCTGCATCGTCTGCTTCATCAGAGTTGTCTGCAGTTTCCGCATTGCCTGATTCATCCATAGCATCCATGGAATCCTGTGCGTCTGCATCTGAATTACCTGCATCCGAATCATCTCCATTGTTTTCGGAATCCTCATCCTCTGAATTACCGGCACCCTCTGGGTCTTCCGCATTATCCGGATCTTCAGTATCTTCAGCCTCTTCCGTTTCTTCCTCTTCATATCCTGCCATCATTGCTTTTGGAATTGCCCCGGAAATGACACCATCTGTTACATTCTGACCATCGAGTGTATATTTTACATAGGCTGCTGTTCCATCTGCATTCCATACATCCGGCAGTGTCACATCGGTATCATACGTGGTTTCGATATCGTCGATATGTCCGGCTCCGCCGTTTGGATCAAAATGGATCGTATATTTATTTGCTTCTGCACTGGCTGTCATTGTAACGTTTCCTGCCGGCATTGTGAATGTAAATTTCTTTGTATCCACGGTCTGATCTCCACCGGAACCTCCGGTATAATTACCAGTCCAGTTCAGCCAGTGATAGCCTTCTTTTACATTGGCGTCGATCGTTACGCTCTGGCCGTAACGGTACGGTCCTGCTCCGATCGTCTTTTCTATGCCTGTCCCAGCATTTAAGGTCACATTGTAAAGGTGTCTTTCATAATAATAATCAATGACCATCTTTCCATCCGCAGTGACTGCTTTCGTCTGTGTTTTCGGACTGTCAAATCCGGTATATGTCTTTACTGCAGGCGTTACTTTGCTTCCGATCTGTGCTTTCTTTGTCTCTGTCTCGGCAAGCTCGTAATTTTTATCATCATGTGTGGAAGCAATGCCGGTTGTTTTCTGTTTCCAGTGATGAACGGTATAAACAGCTTCATCCAACACTCCGGTAAGAGTTAAGGTCATGTTATAAGCAGGCATGCTTCTCTCATAGGCATAGGTTTTATCATTCACATAATCAGATGTAACCTTACAGTTTGTCGAAACACCAGTCTTTTCATTGAGATCCGTCCACATGCTGAACACGCAGCCGGTATTAAAGGTCGGTGTGGAAACAATGTTTGCATTACACGGCAATTCATACGATGCCACATAATAATCACCGGATACCGTGCTGCTACTGTTTACTGTGCCACCGGCACCAGTGATCGCCGTCCCATTATTAAATACCTGTGTTACAGCTTTATTGACCGTGGTTTTGTCGATCTTAACAGTAAGCACATAGATTGGAACTCCGACTGATTCTTTCGTTAATATGTCATCAATGGTAGTACCAGTTGCAACATTTTGTGATCTCAAATCACCGGACAGCCTAGATCCATTCTTAAACTCTTCCACTCCGGAATTTTTCTCATATGTACAGTCGATACTGTAACTGATATAACTGCCTCTGCTTGGGTTTTTAAATTTACTTTTTTCATAGAATGTTCCCTTATCTCCCTGTGTATCAACCGCAAAGGTTACCGTATGATTTTTCGCATTCCATGTTCCTTTTATTGTTGTTTTTGTATCAGCTTCTTTATTATATACTGTCAATTCCGGTTTCGTATTGGTCGGAGTCAGTGCTTTATCTAATGTGATCACCAGTTTTCCATTGTAATAACCTGTTTTTGTCTGCAGGGTTTTATTGGTGATCTTCTGTGAAACGTTAACTGTGGTAGGGCTCTTTACCGTTGTGACCTGATTTCCCTCTGCAAAGTTATCCGAGATATCTATCGCAATACCTGTCACAAACATGGTAACCCAGTGTGTTTCATCCCCTGTATTGGTCTGCAGCGTGTATTTATCATTTGCATAGGCAGGCTGTGTACTTTCCTTTTTAATTGTAAAATCGACCAGATCTCCTCTTGTTGTCGTTGCTTTACTGTACAGTGCATTTCCATTGATCGATAAATACGGACTTACATCTTTTGACAGTCCGAAAATCCGTTTGTTTTTATTAAACTTTTCAGTTTCTTCCTGTGCATACAGATTCAGTTTGGTCAGATTAACTGCCGTGTTCCCACTATACACAAAAATCGTCAGATATTGTCCAGTTAACGGCTCTTTATCATTTGCCTTATATGCCTTTGACTTTATACTCGTAAGCATTCCGGTCTTGATATCTTTCTCTACCCATTCTCCATCGTGTTTTGAAACATCATCAATATTAAAATCCGCAGACATTCTAAGACGTACTGCTCTCATCGGAACCGTTATATCACAGTTTTCCACAACGATCAGCTGCCATCCTCCGGCGCCCTCACCGCCACCGATATGTTCATAATACGGAATGTTAAATACCGAATACGTTCCGTAGATCTTGCCACTTTTATTAATGATGTCTGTTACATCTGCATACATATTGACAAAAGTGTACTGTTTATTTACTCCATTTTCCTTTTTTTGATCTATATAATCGATCGACCGGTTATCATAAGTTGCATACTGTGCCTTTATCAGTTTTGCCGATCCATCCGGCAGTACAAAGGCGATTTCTGATTTTGCCAAAGCAGCTGCATCTGTCGTCGATCTGTCTACACTTGTTCTTGCCTGCCATACCAAATATGCAGCCCGTACTGTTCCATCCCCACCTGACGATTTTGTCAGCTTTGCAGATCTGTTGTTTTTGATCTTCTTTCCAATCACGGAGTTATCTGCTTTTTTCAATACCGTTTCAGCGGCTTTATACTGGTCTTTTTTACTGTCATAGGTGTTATAGTTTGTAACAATATCGTTAGACCATGTATCATAGTTCGTATTTCCGGTATAGTTGATATTCAACCGTCCATACAACGGTTGTCCTGCCCCCGCCTGTGAATCCGTCATATAGGCTTCTCCTGCTTCTTCTACCGTGATCGCTTTCACACTCTGCGGAATCATGGTGACCAGAAACATTACTGCACAGAGCAGTAAAAATCTGCTTAATTGTGTTATCTTGTTTCTCATAAATCTCCTTTCGACTTTTTTGTCATGTGTAATTTATATTTTCATTTTGAAAATACCGTGGTAAATAAAAAAATGAACTGCAAGGTAATCAGAGATTTCAAGCAGTTCATTTTTCCGACTATCAAAATTAATTTTGATAGTTTTCTTACTTATTTAATTTTCCTTACTGTTTTAAAGTTTGGTTACCCAGCCATCCTTTTCATCAGTTTCATCCATGCCCTTTCCTGTTCTACAACCTGTAACATACTTACTAAAGGAAGTCGGTTTATCGCTTACGGTTACTTTCCAGGAATAACTCCAACGTCCATCGACTGTTTTTAAAGTAATAACAGAAGATCCTTTTCCCTTCACATCAAGATAAACGTCATCCTCTACCTTTAAAACATTTTCATTACTACTGGTCATAATAAATCCTATATCAAGCGAGCTAGACGTTGCAACTTTTTTATCAGAAGAAAACATTTCTCGGTTTACAGGCATTCGTCTGTACTCAATCGTTCCATCCTCATGTTTTTTCACATAGTATTTGATATTATCATACATATCAAATCCAACTGCCAGCACCATGTCGTTTTTCTTAACCGTTACCTTGTATTTCGCCTGGACTTTCTTATTGGCTTTTGACGTAACTGTAATCGTTGCAGTTCCCACTTTTTTCGGTGTCACAAAACCGGTGGAAGAAACGGATACCACGCTTGTATTACTGGACTTATAGGAAACAGCACTGCTTTTTACTCCGGTAATGCTCTTTACCCGGATCTGCGCCTGCCCGTACTTTTCTTTCTGTGCTAAGATCTGCTCTCCAATAAAATGCTGTCTTATGTTTGCCACGTTCTCATAATATTCAAGAGTCTCTGCATCTCCACAATGATCATAAATCTTATGGAAAGATTTTTCCGGATATAAAGTTACGCTGTTTTCTGCAAGTACGATCTTACCTTTTCCTTTCTCGGAATAGTCCGTATCAATCATATCTGCCGTTTTTACGGTTACCTTAAACACAGCTTTTACTTTCTTGTTGATCAGGGAAGTTACAGTGATCGTAGCTGTACCAGCTTTCTTTCCGGTTACTTTTCCTTTGGATGATACCGTCGCAACTTTTTTGTCACTAGAAGAAAAGGCAATGTTCTTATTGCTGATCCCTTTAAAGGATTTTACTTTGATCGTGGTTGTATTTCCAACAATGATACTCTCTTTGCTCTTTTTTAAAGTGATCTTTGCTTTCTGCTTTCCTTTGCTTACCGTCAGACTCAGTGTTCCTTTTACTTTGGAATCATAGATGGATGTCACAGTGATTTTACATTTTCCTTTTTTCTTTACTGTCACAACACCCTTTGCATTTACTGTTGCAATGCTGGTGTTCGAGGATTTGTATTTCAGTTCACCGGATTTGATACCGTCTTTACTGTTTTTTGATCCTACTACCACTCCATTTTTAAACATGGCAACCGGGATGATCGTGAACTTCTCTCCTGCATAAACAGTTTTCTTTTTTATGCAGTGATAATGTCTGTATGTAGAAATATTGCAACAATGTTCCTGCGTTTTATGCCATTTGGCATCATCCGATGTTGCAAACACAATCTGATTCTTTGGCTTATCTTTGCCATAGTAATCCCGATATGCTGCCTGTTTTGCCGATACTTCCTCCGGCTGTGGTACTACGATGCTGCTGATACACACGATAAGTGCAAGCATCAATACGACTGCTTTTTTCCATCCTGCCAGCATTGTGGCACTGGTTCTGTTCTTTCTTCCTCTCTCTCTCATAACTTCTGATTCTCCTTTATCCTTTATTTTTGATTCTTTTACTTACGACGTTGACAAACGAAATGGAAACTTTTATAATATACCTATCAAGACAGCCGGGTGATAAGCAAATACCTATCTGCTCCGGCATATATAAATCTTTAGTTACATGAAATAACCGTCAGATCTTGCGAGGAGCTGGACGGTTATTTTTTTGTCTTATCATGTGTATCATTTCTGACACTTCTGACAAGCGTTATGATGGCACATATCATAATAACAAATGTGAATAAATCACTATATGTAACCATGCTACCACCCCTTTCTCCGAATCTCGGAGCAGATCTAAGTGGTAAAGCCGTCCTTTCGGCTGCCTTGATCAGTATACTATATCTGTTTTCCTTTTCTTTATTATAAACGTCATGTAATGGAAAAGCAACTTTCTCTGATCGAATATTTTCCTATTTATTTGTCAAGGTACAGTTCTTGTATAGTGCAGATAAAAGCACAGTTTTCACTTTCATTACCATGGAATATTCTTAAAAGTATCTGTAATGAATAAAAAAGATTGTTTCAGATATGCCGTCTTTACCTATAAAACCGACATATAGAATACCAAGATTGTATTGATGTCTTAATCTTTCATATACGAATTTAGTATAGCAAATTTTTTTTATAAAAAAAGACCTTTTCATTTATTTAATTTTATTTTTATATTTGTAATTTATTTTTAATATAAAATGGAAGTTCGATTCGAGCTCCCATTTTTACTATACTTTTATTTCTTTACAGACAGGTTATTATTTAATAGTTATAACCTTTAAAGAATAATTTTTATCCAAATGCCATCCACTGTACTATTTATAGTCTTTTTTATTAAATGTAATCTTCTGCGTAGTCACTCCTGAAATCTTTAAATCATCCACATATACATATCCGCTGGTCTTTGAGCAGGTGCCTGTGACACCGATTCCCTGCCCCAGGTTATATTTCGTTTTTGTCTTAATTTTCGATGTTTGTTCATCCTTATAAACAACATTTTCCAGCGGCATATCATTGATCGTGATCACATAATATTTTCCGGATTTTTTATAGCTGGCTGTTTTCCCAGGCTTACACTCTTTTTCCTTCGCCAGATCCCACAGTGCAACACGCATTTTTTTGCCATCTTTGATCAGCATTACCGTATATTTTGTACGGATATCCCCAACATAATTACCGTTTTTACTATTTTCCAGACCTATCCACGCATCCACATGTACGGTATCTCCATTCTTTTTTAAGGCTGCTGCCGGAACATACACTTTTGCGGACATTTTCATATTTTTCTTTATTTTTGAAGCTTTTTTGTAACCTGCCTGCATAACATAATTGTTATTCATCCACGCTGCATCAGATTCTTTATCTCCATTGAATACAACTTTTGAACGAAGAGCCTTATTTGCGGCTGCAAATGTCTGCTCTGACGGAACAGATGCAAATACACCGATCAGCAATGCTAACACCAGCACTCTTGCCATTAACACAATACTTTTTTTCTGTTTTACCATACGCAAATCCTCCATTTCTCATTCTCCCAATTTCACGCACTGCACCTCATCTTCAAATACAATATCTGCCAATGAAAATAATTACTATCCAGACATGTAAATTATCAAAATCATCGTTATTTTTGATTATTTCATCTGTTTTCTGACCTTTTTGACAAGTTATTGTATTCAAATGAATTTATGCAATATTTATATATGTTTCATCATAATGTGTCAACAAATAAACATCCCAACAGCGTTGTTTTTATGCTAAAAATCCGTTATAATATCATTCTGCGGGAAATCCGTGGAAACACATTCCGAAAGGAGATCTAAAAATGGCTTTTGATGGATTAGTAATATCCAATCTTGTATATGAACTGAATCAAACAATTTTAAATGCAAAGATCAGCAAAATTGCCCAACCGGAAAACGACGAGCTTCTTTTTACCTTAAAAGGAAGTAACGGGCAGTTCCGTCTTGCCATGTCAGCGAGTGCTTCGCTGCCTTTTCTGTATCTGACAGAAACAAACAAACCAAGTCCGCTGACAGCACCAAATTTTTGTATGCTGTTACGCAAGCACATTGCAAACGGGCGGATCATAAAAATTTACCAGCCTCACATGGAACGTATCATTCGTTTTGATATCGAGCACCTCGATGAAATGGGTGATCTGTGCCAGAAAACACTGATCGTGGAACTGATGGGAAAACACAGTAACATTATTTTCTGCAGCTCCGACGGCACGATCATTGACAGCATCAAGCATGTATCCTCCATGATGAGTTCCGTGCGTGAGGTCCTTCCGGGACGGGCTTACTGCATTCCAGCCACGCAGGAGGACAAATTAAATCCGCTTGAAGTTACAGAAGAAGTTTTCATGGAATCTGTCATGAAAAAACCTGTTTCCATCACAAAGGCAATTTATGGCTCTTTTACCGGGATCAGCCCTGTGATTGCAAACGAGATCTGTTACCGTGCTTCGATCGACGGAGATATGCCGGTAGATTCGCTCGATGCAGACGGCAAGAAACACCTGTTCCATAACTTTTCATGGATGATGGAAGATGTAAAAAATCACAATTACTGCCCAAATATCATCACACGCGGCAGGGAACCGATCGATTTTTCCTGTTTTCGTCTGTCCGAATATGTGCACACTGCTCTGGATCAAAAAATTATGCAGAACACGGATCATGCTGACACGAATGCTTATACCATGACGGAATACGATTCGATTTCCAAAGTTCTGGAGGAATACTATGCTTCCAAAAACATTTACACGCGCATCCGCCAGAAATCTGTCGACTTAAGAAAAATTGTGTCCACTGCGTTAGAGCGTAACCGTAAAAAATACCAGCTCCAGCAGAAACAGTTAAAAGATACAGAAAAAAGGGATAAATACAAAGTATACGGTGAACTGATCCACACCTACGGTTACGATTTAGAGGAAGGTGCAAAACAACTGGAAGCGCTTAATTACTATACGAACGAAAACGTAAAGATTCCTCTTGACCCGACCTTAGACGCCAAAGCAAATGCACAGAAATATTTCGATAAATACGGAAAATTAAAACGTACTTACGAGGCACTGACCGACCTGATTGAAGAAACGAAATCTGAGATCGACCACTTAGAGAGCATTGCCACATCTCTTGATATCGCCCTGACCGAGGACGATCTGGTACAGATCAAGGAAGAACTGGTGGAATATGGCTACATTAAGCGGAAACGCACTGACAAAAAAGCAAAGATCAAAAGTAAACCGTTCCATTATATTTCCTCAGACGGCTATCATATGTATGTCGGAAAAAATAATTATCAGAATGAAGAACTGACATTTAAATTTGCAACCGGAAACGACTGGTGGTTCCATGCCAAAGGAATGCCGGGTTCCCACGTCGTTGTGAAAACAAATAACGAGACAGATCTGCCGGACCGTATGTTTGAGGAGGCAGGAAAACTTGCCGGTTATTATTCCAGCGGCAGAGACAGTGACAAGATCGAGATCGATTATCTCCAGAAGAAAAATGTGAAAAAGCCAAACGGAAGTGCTCCGGGTTTTGTGGTATATTACACCAACTTCTCACTGACGGTACACCCTGATATCTCCGGTCTGACACTGGTGGAATAAATCAATAATCCAATACGCCATGACCTGCGTGCAAAACACTATCATCGTAAGCAATAGAATACACGCTTCGCGAACCAAACCATTATCATGAAAAAACGCAGCCGTGAATTTTTATACGATTCACGACTGCGTTTTTTTCGCTTACAATGATTGAGTAATTTACGCTTCTTTCCTTTTCTGCAGTAACAAAAATGTGATCACTGCAAAAATCAGGTACGCTGCTATGGAAATAACAGAAGATTCCACACCGAAATCTCCACCTGTCAACAGAAAAGAATCGGTATCAAGAACATAATTATACCAGACCGCACTATCTGCCGCAGATCCGATATGAATCAGTCCTCCGATCATCAGACAATTCCAGATTCCATGCATGAGTGCGGAATACCAGATCGTTCCGGTATAGCAGGTCACCAGAGAAAACAGGATTCCAACGAGACTTCCTGCTATCACTACCTGGATCATTCCGGGAATACTCATTCCTTCTTCAATATGCAGACAGCCAAACAGGACAGATGGAGCGATCACTGCAATTTTCCGGTTCCATGCATATTCCACCGAACTCATAATAATTCCGCGGAATACCGTTTCTTCCACGATTCCAGTTGCCAATCCTAAATATGCAACACTTCCGGCAACAAGCTGTTTTAATGTTTCTGCTTCTAAGGTTGATTGCTGCCACGTTCCTGCAAATAACTGGTATATCAGAATCACCAACAGTGGCATTGCAAAAGCGGCGATGATCCAAAACGGATACAGATCCGGTTTCCCGATCTTAAAATCTGCCATTGGTATTTTTAACATTTTTTTACAGATCAGAAAGACTCCTCCAAGTACCAGACCCACATATAAAATTCCAGTGAAAATATTTCCTGTCACCGCTGACATTCCGCCTGCCACCAGCATATTTCCAATCAGAAGTGCCAAAAGCTGCGAAAATGCCAGAAGACAAAGTGCAAGAATACTTACGCCTGCTGCCTTTGTTCCACTAAATTTTGTTTGTTTACTACTGCTCATATCTGCTCCTTTTTCCTTTGCCGGCAAATGTTCTGATTTATTTTACATTTCCAATCGTTTCATCTCTGTATAAGCAAGTAAAAACGGACCAACGCCCTTTGCGTCATCCTTAACGACCGGTTCGGACATATAATAATCAAAAGTTCCGGAACGTCTGTTCGCACCGCCTAGTCCTGCAACCAGACAGATTCCGTCTAAATGAAGTTCACCATTCTCATCTTCCGATAAGTACTTCTCACAAATACCGTGAAATGCCTTCTCGCCATAGGTACGATAACTTTCCGGAAGGAATCCAAGGCGCACACCTTTTAACAGTACATATGCCATGATCGAGCTTCCGCTTGTCTCAAGATAATTGCGATCCATGCCGCCGACATTTACAACCTGATACCACATACCGCTCTCATCCTGATATTTTAACATAGAGTCCATCAGCTCCACAAAAATCTGTTTCATTTTCTCATATGGTTCCCCGACAGATGCATCCGCTTTGTCCAACGTGTCGAGCAGAGCCATGGAATACCATCCTAATGCGCGGAGCCAGAAATTCTGGCTGAGACCGGTTACCTTGTCACACCAGAACATTTCTCTTGAGGAATCATATGCGTGATAATAAAGTCCTGTCTTTGGATCGCGCATATTCTTTACCACATTAAAAAACTGTGAAAAAATATCGTCATAATTTTTTTTGTCATGAAAACGCGTCTCATATTCCATGTAAAACGGCTGGCACATATAAAGGCCGTCTAACCAGACCTGATTCGGATAAATATTTTTATGCCAGAAATTTCCTTCTTTTGTACGAGGCATTTTCTGGATCTGACTGTAAACAAGATCGATTGCCTTGCGGTATTTCTCTTTTCCTGTCAGGTCATAAAGTTCAAACAACGTCTTACCTGCGTTTACATTGTCAATATTTAATTCTTCCACCGAATATCCTTTGATCGAACCATCCTCCATGACCTTGCAGTCAATAAAATGATCCGCAAATGAAAAATATTTTTCATCTTTTGTGATGGCATACATCTCTAAAATTGCCTTGATCATACATCCATCGATGTAATTCCAGGTTGATTTTTTCCCCTGTAAAATCTTTTCAATGTTCCAGATTGGACGATCCGGCGTACTCTTTTCTAAAAGTTCATCGATGTATTTTTCAATCTTATCCATACTGTTTTCTCCTTCTCCCGTGTGTTTTGTCCCCTTGTATTATGAGCCGGTTCACACAAATCACTTTACTCTTATCATAGCTTATATAATCCAGTTTGTAAATATTTTTTGTAAGCGCTTACAAATTTTATTATAATTCAATAAAATATTTTGTCGCGAACAGCCTTTTCATTCTGTACCGAAAATTTAAAGTTTATGTATCACTTGTTGCGGATATTACTTGCTTTTTTGACAAAAAATGCATGTTTAGCTGCTGTAATATTTCACATACTATCACTGAACAAAACAAAACGTGATCAAAAGCACCGCAGCAAAGTACAAACGCCGCGGAACCTATGATTAACGCGGCGTTTGTTCAAATCATACAAATGATACCTTATAAAACAAAAGATGTATCACACACTAAAGGAGGAAACTATTATGGCAAGTCGTTCATCTAACAGAGCAGCAGTTCCTGAAGCAAAAAGTGCATTAGACCGTTTCAAATATGAGGTAGCAAGCGAGATCGGCGTACCTTTAAAGGACGGTTACAACGGTGACCTTACTTCCAGACAGAACGGTTCTGTCGGCGGTTATATGGTTAAGAAAATGATTGAGGCGCAGGAGAGACAGATGTCAGGCAAATAATTTTGCCACAAATAATTTTGCTGCAAATAATTTTTGCTGTAAATGACGGTTCTTCGAGCCACTAAGATCTATGATCCGCAAGGATCTATGCCTTTGGGCACACAAAAACGGGAGCTTTCCTATGGAAAGCTCCCGTTTTTGTAACCGTATTATTATTTCCAATTTACAGACAGTATGTAAATGAAATCTATCATAAAATCAATTTTTAAAGATTGAGCCTGCTCTTCTGATCTTCAAAGAAAATTTCCAGATAGTGCTGCAGGTTTATATTTTCTTCCTCACATAGTTCCGGGTCTGTCGCAAGCAGATCCTGCACCTCCTCAGATGCCTGCTGTAATACAGACGCATCCTGATAGATATCCGCCAGTAAAAACTGCATCTCACCGGACTGGCGGATGCCAAAGAAATCTCCCGGTCCGCGGAGTTTTAAATCTTCGCTTGCAATCTTAAATCCATCATTAGATTTATTTAAAATATCAAGCCGTTTCATCGAATTTTTACTGTCTGAGGCGTTGACCATAATACAGTAAGACTGGGCGTCACCTCTTCCGACACGTCCTCTTAACTGATGGAGCTGTGCAAGTCCAAAACGTTCTGCATTCTCGATCATCATGACCGTAGCATTCGGCACATTGACGCCAACCTCAACAACTGTCGTGGAAACAAGCACCTGAATCTCATTTTTTACAAATTGATCCATAATCTTATTTTTCTGGTCTGCTTTCATCTGTCCGTGTAAAACACCGATCACAATGTCTTCCGGCAGTTCTTCCCGCAGACGTTTTGCATAATCGGTAACGTTCTCCGCTTCCATATTTTCACTTTCTTCCACCAGCGGACAGATCACATATGCCTGATGTCCCGCGCGTATCTCATGCTCGATAAAAGCATATGCTTTCGGGCGGTATCGCCGGTCAACTACACAGTTTTTGATTGGAAGTCTTTTTGCCGGAACTTCATCAATGACAGAAATATCCAGATCCCCATAGATAATGATCGCCAAAGTACGTGGAATCGGTGTTGCACTCATGACAAGTACATGCGGTTCTGTTCCTTTTCCTGCAAATGTTTCACGCTGCCGTACTCCAAAACGATGCTGTTCGTCCGTGATCACAAGTGCCAGATTCTGATAAATTGCTTTCTCCTGTATCAGTGCATGTGTCCCGATGATCATAGCATTCGGATATACCTCTAATGCTTCATAAGCGCGGCGTTTCTGTTTTGCCGTCATGGAACCGGTCAAAAGCACGATAGGAATATGAAGTCCAAACTGTTCACACATATTCTGATAAGACTCATAATGCTGTCTTGCAAGTACTTCCGTCGGCGCCATGATCGCAGACTGGTATCCATTGTGTGCTGTATCAGCCATCGCAAGGAACGCAACGATCGTTTTACCGGAGCCTACGTCTCCCTGGATCAGACGCTGCATGACCGTCTCGGAACGCATATCACGTTTCACATCCGCAAGTGCTTTTTTCTGTGCATTGGTAAGCTCATAAGGAAGTTTTTCTATCAACTCATTTGTAAAATCATCCTCAGTAAAAACAAACTCATTTTTCTCTTTGACATGCTTTTCCTTCTGATACTGCATGCTTAATATAAAAAGGAAAAATTCATCAAACACAAGGCGTCTTCTCGCTGTAATGAGTGTATCCATATCATCCGGAAAATGAATCTGCCGTATGGCGTAATTATACTCACAAAGCCCATATTTTTCGCGGATCGCGCATGGAAGATAATCCATAAACAACTGTTCGTCTCCAAGTGCCGCCCGCACTGTTTTCGTGACAAGATTATTGGAAAGTCCGTTGGTCAGCGTGTATACAGGCAGAAATACCTGTTCCATGGATGCATACTGTTCTTCTGTAAACAAGGCTGCCTGCTCCATGACAAGTCTTCCGTTCTTTTTATTAACTTTTCCATAAAATATGTAGGTGTTGCCGGCTTTTAAATTATTTTTCATATAAGGCATCCGGTACCATACCAGTTCTAAGGAAACTCCCATCTCACTGATCGTCGTAACCGTGATCTGCATAGTACGCACTTTTCGCACTACCGGTGTTCTTGTGATCCGTCCAAGAACCGCTGCCTGTTCTCCGTCTGACACCTCATCCACATGCTTCGCCTGCGGGTACTGTATATATGTCCGGGGATAATGAAGGAGTATATCACCTACGGTGTATACTCCTATCTTATGAAATAATTCTTCTGTTTTAGCGCCAACACCCTTAATATCTCTTAAAGGGGAATTGCGGTCCATTTTTACTCCATTCTTATTCTACAGAAATGACATAATAGTAGATTGGCTGTCCGCCGTAATGCACTTCGATCTCGACATCCGGGAATGCCTCTCCAATCTTCTCGCCAAGTGCATTTGCATCTTCTTCTTTCGTATCCTCACCATAATAAATGCTGACAATCGCAGAATCTTCATCCACAAGCTGTTTCATCATATCCATGACTGTCGGTTCTAAATTCTGTCCTACGGAAAGAATACCGGAATCGCCGATACCCATAAAATCATCCTGTTTGATCTCTTTATCATCGATCACTGTGTCACGGACTGCATAAGTAACCTGACCTGTCTTGACCGTGGAAATCTCAGCACTCATACGCTGTTCATTGTCTTCCGGTGTACTGTCCGGAATGAAATTGATCAGAGCAGTGATACCCTGTGGAATCGTCTTAGTCGGGATAACAATGATCTTTTTGTCCTCTACTAAAGATGCTGCCTGATTTGCTGCAAGGATAATATTTTTATTGTTCGGCAAAATAAATACCGTCTTTGCATTTACTTTTTCAATGGCATTTAACATATCCTCAGTACTCGGGTTCATAGTCTGACCACCCTCGATGATATAATCAACACCGAGTCCCTTAAAGATCTCATTGATTCCCTCTCCGATGCTGACGGATATAAATCCCATCTCTTTTGGAGGCTCTGCCGGTTTTTCCTCTTTTTCTTCCGGAATACCTGCTGACTGCATCTCTTTTTCTTTCAGGGCAGAAATCTTTTCATCACGCTCTAACTTCATATTTTCAATGATGATTGTAGTCAGGGAGCCATAGGTCAGTCCTCTCTGCATTGCAAGTCCTGGATCGTTGGTATGTACATGTACCTTTACGATCTCATCATCTGCGACAACAACGATGGAATCACCGATCGTCTCTAAATAAGACTTAAACTCATTCTCCTGCTGCAGTGTGATCGGTGTGTCAAGCATGATAAGGAACTGTGTACAATATGCAAATTTGATCTCCTGATTTGCCTGCGCTTCGATATTATAGGATGTTCCTGTGCTCTCCGGTGCCTTTTTGATTGTTTCAGCGCCCTCAATGGTATAATCTACCTCTTTGCCGAGCAGTGCGTCCATTGCACCCTTCATGACCTGCATCAGTCCCTGCCCGCCGGAATCCACAACACCTGCCTGTTTTAAAACAGGCAGCATCTCCGGTGTCAGATCCAACACACGGTCACCTTCCTTGATGACCTCTTCACAAAAATATACCAGATCTTCTGTATCATCACAAAGTTCTAACGCACGGTCAGACATCCCTTTTGCAACGGTTAAGATTGTTCCCTCTTTTGGCTTCATAACAGCCTTGTAAGCTGTCTCAACGGCCTTCTGGAAAGAATCTGATAAAATCTGTACATTGATCTCATCATATTCTGCGATCACCTTGGTAAAACCACGGAACAGCTGTGAAAGAATAACACCAGAGTTACCTCTCGCTCCTCTTAAAGAACCGGATGAAATAGCTTTTGCCAGCGCTTTCATCTCCGGTTTTTCCAACGCACTTACCTCTCTTGCCGCCGACATGATCGTCATTGACATATTTGTACCGGTATCACCATCCGGAACCGGGAATACGTTCAACTCATTGATCCATTCTTTCTTTGCATCCAGATTCTTTGCTCCGGCAAGAAACATCTTCGCCACAAGCTCAGTATTTATCGTAGTGATTTCCACCTTCTATGTCCTCCTTAATCAATTACACGCACGCCTTCGACGTAAATATTAATTTTTTTGATTTCCAGTCCGGTAAACTCTTCTACCTTATATCTTACCGTTTCGATTAAATTGTCGGAAACCGTACTGATGCTGACACCATAGGATACGATCACATGAAAATCAATCGTGATCTTATTATCCTCGTCAATCGCTACATTAATACCATGTGTCAAATAATCTTTTTTCAGTAACTTCACCAGACCATCTTTCATATTGACAGCAGCCATACCTACAATGCCAAAACACTCCACTGCTACAGAGCCTGCATAGGTTGCAATCACTTCCGGGTCTATTGAAACTCTTCCCAACTGGGTATCCATATGTCCATTCATATACGTTCCTGCTCCTTTCAAAGCCATATTAACGCTAGTTTATTGTCTATTATAACCGCTTTTTACCAAAATTCCTAGTCCTGTTTACTATTTTTAATATTTTTTTTAAAATTTGCTTGCAATATAAAAATGAATCTGTTAGAATAAACATGTTGTGAGTCTGATAGTACAGGCAGACTTAGTGAATTACAAGGAGGTGCAAAACTATGGCAAAATGTGCAGTTTGTGGAAAGGGCGCTCATTTCGGAAATAATGTCAGCCATTCTCATAGAAGATCAAATAGAATGTGGAAATCAAACATCAAGCGTGTGAGCTGTAAAGTAAACGGAACACCTAAGAAATTATATGTATGTGCTTCCTGTTTGAAATCCGGCAAAGTTGAAAGAGCTTAATTTTGAACACTGAAAAAACTGTCGTATCCGATTTGATATGGCAGTTTTTTTGTGTCTGGATTTTCCACTGAAACAAAAAATCCAAAAGACCGGATCTGCATTCCAGTCTTTTGGATTTTTCCTTTTTCCTATTTTACCTTAACCTTCCATGTATAATATTGCGTATTCTTGAAAGTCTTTGATTTTTTATTTACCTTTACATTTTTACTTGCGTCAATTCTTACATAATAAGTTTTTCCGCTCTTTAATGCCTTTTTCCCGAATTTTCTGATAGTTGCACTTGTCTTTTTGCTGTTATAGGTTCCAACCTTTTTGTAACCAGAGTTCTGTTTATCGGAAATATATACCGTATAATTTGATGCGCCTTTCACTTTCTTCCAGTTTAACTGAATCTTTTTTTTGGAAGTCTTTACAGACAGTTTGTAAGACGGATCCTTTGCAAAATACAGTACGTCAGACCATTCACCATATGCTTTCTTGTTATTGCTTAAGTTAACGTAACCTCTTACCTTGATCTGGTAAAACTGTTCTTTTTTTAATTTATTTGTAGAAACACGGAATGAGGCACTTGAAGTACGTGAGCCCGAATAAATTTTCTTTTTGGAATTGTCATAAATAATATATTCATAACCATTTGCAGCATTTGCTTTTTTCCATTCAAAATATGCAGCATTTGATGCCGGATAAAAAGCCGTGTTCTCTACACCTGTGATCTTAGTAGGTGTCACTGCTGAATTTGAATAATAACCACCGGAAGTTGCATATGCGGTATAACCTGTACTGCTTGTTCTTCCTGCATAAATATGTCCCTGATAACGACTGTTCTTCTTTAATCCTGTGATCTTGACACTGTTCTTTTTGGAAACAATCTCTGATGCATTGTTTTCGCTCGTTCCACTCTGATAACAGGTCAGTTTGTAACAGTTTGCCCCGGAAGCAGCCTGCCAGCTCAGCGAAATGGATGTCGTGCCTGCTCCGGTCTGTTTTACAGAATTCGATACCACCTGCTCCGGAACTGTCACAACTTCGATCGCTTTTGACCATGCAGTATCATCCGGTGCACTGGATGATTTTGTTGTAGATGTTCCGATCTGGACATAATAACTCTTTCCCGCAGAAAGACCGGAAATATAACTTTCGGATGCATTATAATTACGTTTGCTTCTGGTGGTATTGCTCTTAAAGCCTGCATCATCACTGACGCGGTAATAATAGCAGATATCATTCTGCATAACAGCGTTCCACTGCACTGTTACAGAACTGCTGCCCGCTTTTACCTGTTTCACGCCTGCCGGTGCAGCAGTCTGTGCATTCGCATCAACTCTTCCGGCAAGAACTAATGTCAGCGCAAACAGCATAACAACTAAAATCTTTTTTGTCTGTTTTCTTAACATTTTTATTCTTGTATGATAATTAGGAAGTTAATTATCACATATTTCCTTTCTTTTAATA